>Ga0209426_1000094_pt1 | contig 152739 bp, 140 predicted proteins | sample Deesub1362B_J571_FD_187697 | JGI IMG/M metagenome (GOLD analysis project Ga0209426, IMG submission 187697) | Deep oceanic, basalt-hosted subsurface ecosystem from Juan de Fuca Ridge flank, Pacific Ocean, CORK Borehole 1362B_J2.571 (SPAdes)... ...
GTAAAGGTAAACTTTTTCGACTTTGGCGTCGGGACGCATCATGAGGTGCTGGCTCCAGAAAGAGATCGGGAGCGCAGCATCGGGCTTCAATGGGCGGCTTTGAATGTGTGAGTGATGGATCGGTTACGGAAAATTCGCGCTCAAAGGCTTTGACCTCCTCGCCCATGATGTACCAGTGCCGATTGACCACCCGCATCAGTGGTTCGGAAAAGTCGATGCCTGCGTTCGCCGCGGCTGCAGAAAACAACGGAACGGTTTGATTCACTTCCATGATTTATCCAGAAATATAGGGCGGAGCACTTGATGATGGGCGAAATGTTACTACAGATATTGCCGCCTATGTCGGGCCAATCCACGCCGTTCGTACGCGATGTGCAATGAATAAAAATGGCAGTCTTGGTGCGCAGAACGGAGCTCCGAGCGAGCTCCGTGCGCAGAGGCCGCTGACTGCCTATTGATACTGGGCGTGGATGGGGTCGGGCTTTTCTGACAGCTTGATCAGATAGATACCATTGTCCAGACGAACAGAACCTGGCGCAGGCCAGACCGGCATATCCTTAAACTTCGGCGTCAGCGCTATCCGATCAACCGGCTGGAGAGGAAAAACATTACGGAATCCAACAAGCTGCATGTATTTGATCATTCGATTTGCGTTGCCATCGTCCCAGTCAAAAAATGAAGCACTCATGGTCGACGAGTCGGGGGACGGGTAGCGAGTGTTAAATGACATCTTTCCAAATATATCGATATGTGCTCGTGCATTTCGGTCGAAATGAGGGTTGGACTCGGCTATTTTTTTATATATTTCTTCAGCTGTAAATCGATCATGACTGGTTGCGAGCAGAGTGCTGGCTGTGTACTGCCCATTAATCGTTACTATCTGGAATATCAATATGGCGCTCAAAGCCAGGCCAAGCGCTCGAATTCGGCCTTGATACTCGAGAATAATCATGACGCTAAACCAGCTGACGAAAGAAACCGCCAGCATCGAGCGTAGTGGAAGATTGTTCCCGCCGGTTACAAAATTTAGCAAGAAAGGCGAGATAAGAAGAGCTGCAATAAAAAGCATCATTCGCGCGGAGGCTTTCCAGGTTCTCTGCGTGATCAGAAGTAACGTGGCGAGACCGAGCATGATTGCAGAGATGAAAAAATCGACCCCGAAAGTCTGCGCTGAACCAGTATAAATTTTAAATATTTCATTAGTGGTCAGCTTCGTGATGAGTAAAGGATTTTCCAGTAGTGCGTTCAGCTTCAGGAAGCTGTCTAGATAGCCTGGATTTGCTGGGTAAAAGTGTTTCGCAATTTTATTAATGAGCGCATAAAGAATCAGGCCGCAGAGGAATACTGCTGCAATGAGAGCCATTCTCTTGAATAGAGGCCGAAGCCCACCAGGCAGCGACGTTGTGTCGGCTTTGGCTGCAAATATTATCATGCCTATTCCGATCGCCAGGTAGAACATCACCAGAGACTGATAAGCACCGATTGCCGCCGCGAGTAACAAACTTGCACAGGCGAGTGCGAGAAATTTTGCTTTGTTTGCTTCTGTAGATAGATCAACTCGAGAAACAATGTAAAGGCTGATGGAGAGGCAAAGAACTCCAAGGCCTGTGGAAGGTAGGTTAGAGTAAAACTCGGAGATGAACCACCAGATCGGATGGGCGACAAACACGCAATAAGCGAATGCCGTAAGCTTGGTAAATGTCAGATTGTGCGAACGTAAGATCAGCATGTAAGAAGCTGCGAGGCATACATAGAAAAACAGGTTCGGGACAAAAGGTAAGACTGGCAGCGGGAATATAAATTTTTCTACAAGGAACGCGGTCCATCGTCCGTCAGCAATCCATACCGATGGGTCGGTACGAAAGGCGCCCACTTCATCATCGACGGACAGGAAAAAATTGCTGATGGGGATCAGATTCAAAACTATCCCGATGCACAGAAGAGTAATGAATTCAATCGATGAAAAGTTATCGTTTTTTGCCACATTTTTTATGCGTGTTGCCCAGATGCTTTCTTTCTGAAAATACGGCAGGATAATTGGATGCCAAATGATCCAGCCGACTGTAGCGAGTGCGAGCAATGCTGCCAGCATGAAGGCGATAGATGTACGCACCTTTTCAAGATGGGCGCTATTTATATGGATGGTAATCTGTGGGTCTGTCGATCCAGGCGGTGCCGAAAAGAAATAAAGGTTGTTTCTGAAGGTTTTCTGCAGCTGGAAGGACGGATTGACGTCATCCATTGAAATATCCATACGATACGCCAATAGACTGATGCTGACCGATTTCAAATCAAAGGCTTCTGCATTATCGAACGGATCCCAGCGAAGCTCGTCGTCATAAAATGGTAGCTGGAACTGAAAGCGTGTCCTTGAAGGATCGATTTTTTTGAAGACTGAATTCTGTTCGCTATAGGGTGTCAGTTTTTTATAATAGAGCTGCGATTTTTCGGCAGGGAAGTTCTCAACTTCGATGTTTAATGTGGGCATTAAAATCGGGCTTTTCAGAAGTACCCAGGTAAACACCAATGTTAGTGCTGCGCCGAGGACAGCCCATTTAAAAACGGCTTTTGCTTTTGTCTTGAACTCGGTGTGCATAACCGTTGCTCACTTCCCTATATTTGATTTTTACGAGTGGGGGCTTGATGTTTGAGACGCGGTGGTGCGGCAAATCACGTTGCCGGCGGTTACGCCCGACCTCCTGAGCCTAGAATGGCGCCGGTCAGTATAACGGCTGATGTCCACTGCCGCAGCAGGGCGCTCGGATCCGGCTCGGAATTTCTAGCGGTTAGACGAGGTGGGGGGCGGCTCTGCCTGGCTTAAACTTTGTCGTATCGATATGATTTTAATTTTCCACCCCCTTCTTTTTTCTGTAACGTACTTCTCTATCTCCGTACAATGTCAACCGCCGATTCAACCGAAGGGAGCAGGCCAGATTGGTACAGGGGAGTATGAACAGAATGCGCGAATTCTTGCTGGGATTGCCTCGTCGCCAGAAGCGATTGATTCAAGTGTTGACTGACGTATGTCTCGTCTGGCTTGCGCTGTGGCTGGCGTTTATCGTTCGTCTGGGCATCGACGAGATGGTCAATCCGTTCAGGGTGCACTTGTGGCTGTTCATCTGTGCTCCCATCGTGGCCATCCCGCTGTTCATCCGGTTTGGCATGTACCGGGCGGTGATGCGCTATTTTGGCAACGACGCACTGGTGGTGATCATCAAGGCGGTCAGTTTGTCTTCACTGATTCTGGCGCTGGTCGTGTACTGGTACAGCAATCATGAAGCGGTCGTGCCGCGCTCTATCATTTTCAATTACTGGTGGCTGAGTCTAGTGATCATTGGCGGCCTGCGTTTGTGCATGCGCCACTATTTCATGGGGGACTGGTTTACTGCGGCCCAGCATGTGCCGTTCACCAATCGCGACGACGGGCTGACCAAGGTAGCTGTTTATGGGGCAGGTGTTGCGGGTAATCAGTTGGTAGCGGCACTGCGCATGGGCAGGGTAATGCGCCCGGTGGCCTTTATCGATGATGATCCGGGCATCTCGGATCGTTCGATTTCCGGCCTTCAGGTCTACAAGCCAAAACACATCCAGCAAATGATCGACATGACTGGTGCGCAGGAAATTCTCCTCGCGTTGCCGTCCTCCACTCGTGCACGACGCCGGGAAATTCTCAATCTACTGGAAGGCTTCCCGCTTCACGTGCGCAGTGTTCCCAATTTCACCGACCTTGCCAGCGGGCGAGTGAGAGTCCAAGACATTCAGGAAGTCGATATTGCCGATTTGCTGGGACGCGATGCGGTGCCGGCTCAGCCTGATCTGCTGGAGCACTGCATCAAAGGTAAGGCTGTCATGGTTACCGGGGCAGGTGGATCCATTGGTTCTGAACTGTGCCGACAGATTTTTTCCCTGCAACCGACCACGCTTCTTTTGTTTGAGCACAGCGAATTCAACCTTTACAGCATTCTTTCGGAACTGGAACAGCGCGGTTATCGTGAGTCGGTATCCGTCAAACTGCTGCCGATCCTCGGCTCGGTCCGTCATCAGGACAAGCTGCTTGACGTGATGAAAACGTGGAAGGTCGATACGGTTTACCATGCTGCAGCTTATAAACATGTACCAATGGTCGAGCACAATATTGCTGAAGGTGTCCTGAATAACGTTATCGGTACGCTCAATACTGCTCAGGCCGCATTGCAGTCTGGCGTATCGAACTTCGTATTGATTTCCACTGACAAGGCCGTGCGTCCAACCAATGTAATGGGCAGCACCAAACGTTTGGCCGAGTTGACTCTTCAGGCGCTCAGCCGTGAGATAGCGCCGGTATTGTTTGGCGACAGTTCCAACGTGTCCCGAGTCAATAAAACCCGCTTCACCATGGTGCGTTTCGGCAATGTGCTGGGATCGTCGGGTTCGGTGATCCCGCTGTTTCACAGCCAGATCAAGTCAGGCGGCCCGCTGACGGTCACCCATCCCAAGATAACTCGCTACTTCATGACGATCCCGGAAGCCGCGCAACTGGTGATACAGGCCGGATCCATGGGGCAGGGTGGCGATGTCTTCGTGCTGGACATGGGCGAACCGGTCAAAATTGTCGAGCTGGCAGAAAAAATGATCCACCTGTCGGGCTTGAGCATTCGCTCCGAGCGCAACCCGCAGGGCGATATTTCCATCGAGTTCACTGGCTTGCGGCCAGGTGAAAAGCTCTACGAGGAGCTGTTGATCGGCGACAACGTAGCAGCAACACCCCATCCGATGATCATGTCCGCCAACGAGGATCACCTTCCCTGGGATGTACTCAAGTCTCGCCTGCACGAATTGCTCGTCGCCGTCGAAAATGATGATTACTCACGAGTGCGCCAGTTGCTGCGCGAAACTGTCAGCGGCTACACCCCGGACGGCGAAATCGTCGACTGGATCTATCAACAACGCCGTCTCGAACCCTGATTGTTTCACATCCTGTAATAGACGCATTTTTGACACCCGCCAACCATCGCCTAAGTTTGGAGAGCAGCTTCGGAAAAGCTGCTTTCTCAAACGATGATGGAGCGTCATTTATGCGTACCGGTTTTTTCTACTCTCTGGTTTTTGCTTTGCTCACCAGTGCTTCAATCGCTGTAGTGGCGGCACCTGCCGTTGTCCCGAACGCGGAAAAGGCAACGATGGTGAGCGATACCGTTGCGACGTCTACCATTGAAAAAGTCGATCTCAACGGTGCCGACGCAGCCACTCTGCAAAAACAATTGGTCGGCGTTGGCGAGACAAAGGCCAAAGCCATTGTTGCGTATCGTGATGCTAACGGGCCATTCGCCTCGGTGGATGAGTTGCTGGAAGTGAAGGGCATCGGCAAGGCGATCCTGGATCGCAATCGCGACAAGCTGGAAGTGAACTAAGCTGATTATTCAACGCCAAGGGGCCGGTCATTGACCGGCCTTTCTGCTTTCTGGTGGCAGAGATGCGACAGAGGGAGCACCGTCGCGTCTGTCGGCGAGCTGAAAATTATGGGTATCATATTGTCTTGAGATTATGCCTATAATAATTTCCATCACCTCCAGGCAAGTGAGCGTTGGAGGCCTATCTCCCAATATGTTTCAGGAGCGCTCTCATGAGTTCAGTCCAGTCTCAAGGTACGGCCGTCGTCACTGGCGCATCGTCCGGTATCGGTGCCATCTACGCGCAGCGGCTGGCAGCGCGTGGTTTTGATTTGCTGTTGGTGGCACGCGATCAACAGCGTCTTGAAAGCGCTGCGGGCGAGTTGCGCGAAGCGCACGGTGTAAAGGTCGAAGTGCTCAAAGCCGATCTGACGCAAAAGGACGATGTCCTCAAACTCCAGCAACGCCTGCGCAGTGATTCAAGCATCACGCTGTTGGTGAACAACGCCGGGGTGGCGGCCGATGGCCTGCTGGCCAACTCCGATGCCGAGCAACTGGAGCGTCTGATCCAGTTGAACGTCACCGCCGTAACGTTGCTGGCCTCGGCAGCCGCCGCCAGTTTCGCCAAGGCCGGACGTGGCACGATCATCAACATTGCCTCGGTGGTGGCGCTGTTTCCGGAGCGCTTCAATGCCACCTACAGCGCGAGTAAAGCTTACGTGTTGAGCCTGACTCAATCGCTCAACGCCGAGCTCGAAGGTACTGGCGTGAAAGTGCAAGCGGTGCTGCCCGGGGTTACTCGCACTGAAATCTGGGAACGCTCGGGCATCGACGCCAGCGGTATTCCGGCGGAGATGGTGATGGAGGCTGGCGAGATGGTTGATGCGGCGCTGGCCGGTCTGGATCAGGGCGAGTTGATTACCATCCCGTCGCTGCCGGATGAGGGTGAATGGCAGGCCTTCGTGCGCGCGCGGCATGTCATGGCACCGAATCTGTCGCGCAGCTCGGCGGCTGAACGCTACAAAAATTGATCAGAGGTAACTGCGGTATGAGTCAGCGTCGAATTGTTGTCACCGGTATGGGTCTGGTTTCTCCTTTGGGGAGTGACGTCGAGAGGGTCTGGCAGCGCTTGCTGGCCGGGCGCTCGGGCTTGCGCAATTTGCCGGACGCGGTGAGCGCAGATTTGCCGACCCGGGTCGCCGGGATGGTGCCAACGGCGGCGGAGGACGTCGAGGCCGGTTTCGATCCGGACCTTGCCACGCCACCTAAAGAGCAGAAAAAGATGGATCGCTTCATCCTGTTTGCCATGGAAGCGGCACGCCAGGCGCTGGCGCAAGCCGGATGGCAGCCGTCCCAGGCCAAGGATCAGGAACGCACTGCGACGATCATCGGCTCCGGTGTTGGCGGGTTCGGTGCAATAGCCGACGCGGTACGCACTACGGACAGTCGTGGCCCGCGTCGTCTGTCGCCGTTCACCATCCCATCGTTTCTGGTCAATCTGGCGGCCGGACATGTGTCGATCCAGCACGCTTTGAAAGGCCCGCTCGGCGCACCGGTGACTGCTTGTGCTGCCGGGGTCCAGGCGATTGGCGACGCTGCGCGGATGATTCGTGCCGGTGAAGCGGACATCGCGGTTTGTGGCGGAGCGGAAGCCTGTATTGATCGGGTCAGTCTGGCCGGTTTTGCCGCGGCGCGGGCGCTGTCCAGTGGTTACAACGACACCCCCGAACGAGCTTCACGGCCGTTTGATAGCGGTCGCGATGGTTTCGTGATGGGCGAAGGCGCCGGGCTGCTGGTGATCGAGTCGCTGGAGCATGCACTGGCACGCGGTGCGCAACCGTTGGCTGAGCTGGTCGGTTATGGCACCACTGCCGACGCCTATCACCTCACTGCCGGGCCGGAAGATGGCAGCGGTGCGCGACGGGCGATGCAGTTGGCGTTGGCTCAGGCAGGTGTTGCGCCGGAGCAGGTGCAGCATCTGAATGCGCATGCGACTTCAACGCCGGTGGGTGATCTTGGTGAGTTGGCAGCGATCAAGGCACTGTTCGGTACGGAGAATAAAATCGCCGTGACTTCGACCAAATCCGCCACCGGGCATTTGCTCGGTGCTGCCGGCGGACTGGAAGCGATCTTCACCCTGTTGGCCATCCGCGATCAGGTCGTCCCGCCGACGCTCAACTTCGATAATCCCGATCCGGCGAGTGCGGGTGTAGACATTGTTCATGGTCAGGCACGGTCGATGCCGATCGAGTATGCCCTGTCCAACGGTTTCGGTTTCGGCGGGGTAAACGCCAGTGTGCTGTTCAAGCGTTGGCAGGCTTAGTCCTGCGATTGCTTGAGGTGATCGCGCGTGACGTCGAGGATGCGTTGGGCAAACTCGGCGTCAGCGACACTGCGTGACAGCAAGAGCGCGCCGACCAGCGTCGACATGATGACAATGGCCCGGTCGGCGCCGTTGTCGCCCTCAAGGGTGCCTTCGATTTGACTCAGTCGGGCATTGAGTACCGCATCACTGGTCGGGCTCGGCTGGCCGCGCAGACCCAGCTCTGAGGAAATGGTCAGCAGCGGACAGCCTTCGTGCGGGGAGGTCTGATGCCATTCGGACAGGTAGGTGTCGATAAACGTCTGCAGCGGCTGTTCCTGAGCAAAGATCTCGGCGCACAGGCCATCGACTTGAGCACTCGCCTCTTGCAAGGCTTTTTCGACCAGTTCGTCCTTGGATTTGAAGTGCGAATAAAAGCCGCCGTGGGTCAGCCCCAGTGCTTTCATCAAGGGTTGCAGGCCGGTGGCACCGATGCCGTCTTTGCGAAATCGCGCCGAGGCTTCCTTGATGATCCGCTGATGGGTTTGAGCTTTATGATCTTGCGAGTAACGCATGTGGAACTCTCCGCAACAAGACCACCATCTTAACCAAGGTAAATGAAATGGTGACTGTACTTCTACTTCTTAAAAGCGTGTGGCTGAGTCCAACATGATCCTTGGGGGAATACGCTCCACAAAAAACAAACCCCGCCTGATCCGGCGGGGTTCGTTCAGCGATCCTGCGCGTCCTTGATGTCCGCTTCGGCGTTGCGCTGCGCAACGCGCTTGCGTTCCTCATCGGTCAGTTCGACCTTGTTGGCGGTGTCGCGCAACATCATCAATCCGCCAACGATCGAGCCGATTGCAACGACCAGAATCAACCAGGCATACCAGGGCATAACGGCTCTCCTTAATGGCAACTTGGCGGGCGAGGGTTCGCCAGCGACGCTGCATACCACTTATGAGCGAAATGACTTCGCAGTGGTTCCATTCTAGGCCCGATATCCAAGCCGCACCTTAATTCCCTGTAGGAGCTGCCGAAGGCTGCGATCTTTTGACTTTGCTTTTTCAAAAACAAGATCAAAAGATCGCAGCCTTCGGCAGCTCCTACATGATGGGTTATCGCCCCGTTAGCATGGCATCGGCCGGAGCGTCAGCGCGCAACTGACCGGTAAGCATGAAGTAGCCGAAACCGACTGCCATGAAACCAAGGAAAATCAGCCCGATCAGCGCATTGAACCAAGCCATGGCGATCAGGCACACCACCGCCAGCACCAGCGCGATCAGCGGGATCAACGGATAGCACGGCGCACGGAAAGTCCGCTCGAGATTGGGTTCGGATTTACGCAGTTTGAACAGGCTGAGCATGCTCATGATGTACATCACGATCGCGCCGAACACGGCCATGGTGATCATCGCCGCGGTAAGGGTCATGCCGCCGAGGTTGATCAGACCGTCGCTGTAAATCGCGGCGATGCCGATGATGCCGCCGGCGATGATCGCCCGGTGCGGGGTCTGGAAGCGCGAGAGTTTCGCCAGCGACGCCGGCAGGTAACCGGCGCGGGCGAGGGCGAAGAACTGTCGCGAGTAACCGAGGATGATCCCGTGGAAACTCGCCACCAGACCGAACAAACCGATCCACACCAGCATGTGCAACCAGCCGGAATTGTCGCCGACCACGGTTTTCATCGCCTGTGGCAGCGGGTCATTGATGTTCGCCAGTGTGCGCCAGTCACCGACACCGCCGGCGAAGAACATCACGCCCATCGCCAGCAACACCAGAGTCAGGATCCCGCTGATGTAGGCCTTGGGAATCGTGCGCTTGGGATCCTTGGCCTCTTCGGCGGCCATCGCCGCACCTTCAATGGCGAGGAAAAACCAGATCGCAAACGGAATCGCAGCGAACATCCCGGCAATCGCCGGCGCACCGAACACATCGGAGCCGGCCCAGCCGTTCAGGGCAAAGCTGCTGAAGCTGAAGGCCGGTGCGACCACGCCCATGAACACCAGCAATTCGATCACTGCCAGCACGCAGACGATCAGTTCGAACGTTGCCGCCAGTTTCACCCCGAGGATGTTCAGGGTCATGAACACGATGTAGGCGCCGACCGCTGCGTGTTTCGGGTCGAGCGCCGGAAACTGCACATTCAGATAGGCGCCAATCGCAAGGGCGATGGCCGGAGGGGCGAAGACGAATTCGATCAGCGTGGCCAGTCCGGCAATCAGTCCGCCTTTTTCACCGAAGGCTCGGCGGCTATAGGCGAACGGCCCGCCCGCATGAGGAATCGCGGTGGTCAGTTCGGTGAAGCTGAAGATGAAGCAGGTGTACATCGTGGCGACCATGAAGGAGGTCACCAGAAACCCCAGTGTGCCGGCGACGCCCCAGCCGTAACTCCAGCCGAAGTACTCGCCGGAAATCACCAGCCCGACGGCGATGCCCCACAGGTGCAAGGTGCCCAGCGTGGGTTTGAGTTGTGTGTTCATGCGCATGCTCCCTGAACGGTTTGGAAAGCTCGGGGGAGGGCGTTTGCAGTGGGCGTGCCAGTCATGTGAATCAGGTCGCAATAGGCTGAAAGCTGTCGTTATCCAAGATGTTCATTACCGGATGGGTACATTTTCGTGCGCCAGTTGGGTGCGACGTCGTTAGTGCTGCCGTCTTCGCGGGCAAGCCCGCTCCCACAGGTTTGGCGTTGGAATCAAACTCTGCGGACCACGCAAAAAACTGTGGGAGCCGGGCTTGCCCGCGATGAGGCCCGATCTGACGCTGCAAAACCCCGCTGTAAAGCCAGCATAAACCCACTCTTTACGCTTTCTTTATGCGTCGCTGCCCCCCTCGCTCTCGTTCCTTTACAGCCTCCTTTCCGACAATGCCTCCACACGCGGCAATACGCCGTAACACGGAGATCTTCCATGAGCGTTCTGGACGGGGTGTCCCTGCTGTTGGCAGCCGGGCTGTTCATTTATCTGTTGGTTGCGCTGTTGCGCGCGGATCGGAACTAGGAGCGGCTATGCACAGTTATGACTATTGGCTGATCCTCGCGTTTTTTGCGGTGGTCTTGCTGCCGGCGCCGTTCCTCGGGCGCTTTTACTACAAGGTGATGGAAGGTCAGCGCACCTGGCTGACACCGATTCTCGGCCCGGTCGAGCGCGGTTGCTATCGGATTGCCGGGGTTGATCCGCAGGCTGAGCAGAGCTGGCAGAAGTACACGCTGGCGTTGCTGGCGTTCAACCTCGCGGGTTTCCTGCTGCTGTTCGCGATCCTGTTGTTTCAGGATCACTTGCCGCTGAACCCGCAAAACCTGCCGGGCCAGGAATGGACCCAGGCGTTCAACACCGCGGTCAGTTTCATGACCAACACCAACTGGCAGTCCTACAGCGGTGAAGCGACCCTCAGTTACCTGAGCCAGATGGTCGGCCTTACCGTGCAGAACTTCGTCAGTGCCGCCACCGGTCTCGCCGTGCTGGTTGCGCTGTGCCGTGGCATCGGTCGCAAGTCGACCAAGACTCTGGGTAACTTCTGGGTCGACATGACCCGCGCCACCCTTTACGGCCTGCTGCCGCTGTGCCTGCTGCTGGCGCTGTACCTCGTCTGGCAGGGCGTACCGCAGACTTTCGCGCAATATGTGAACGCGGTGACGATGCAGGGCGTCGATCAAGTGATCCCGCTCGGCCCGGCCGCCAGCCAGATTGCGATCAAGCAACTGGGCACCAACGGCGGTGGCTTCTTCGGTGTGAACTCGGCGCATCCGTTCGAGAACCCGACCGCGTGGAGCAACCTGTTCGAAGTCGCTTCAATCATCCTGATCCCGGTGGCGCTGGTGTTCACCTTCGGTCATTACGTGAAAGACCTGCGTCAGAGCCGCGCGATCATCGCCTGCATGCTCGCATTGTTCCTGATTGGCGGCGCGACGTCGCTGTGGGCCGAATATCAGCCTAACCCGGCGCTGAACAATGTCGCGGTCGAACAGACCGCGCCGCTGGAAGGCAAGGAAGCACGCTTCGGTACCACCGCCACCGTGCTGTGGTCGGTGACCACGACTGCGGCGTCGAACGGTTCGGTCAACGGCATGCACGACAGCCTCAACCCGCTCAGCGGCATGGTCGCGCTGGTCAACATGATGGTCGGCGAAGTGATCTTCGGCGGCGTCGGTGCCGGGCTCTACGGCATGTTGCTCAACGTGCTGATCGCGGTGTTCCTCGCCGGCCTGATGATCGGCCGCACCCCGGAATACCTCGGCAAGAAACTGCAGGCGCGGGAAGTGCAATTGCTGGTGGTGACCTTGCTGGTGATGCCGATCGGCGTGCTGGTGCTCGGTGCGATTGCCGCCACTCTGCCTGGCCCGGCGGCGACCATCAGCAACCCCGGCCCGCACGGTTTCAGCCAGTTGCTCTACGCCTACACCTCGGCCAGCGCGAACAACGGTTCGGCGTTCGGTGGCCTGAGCGCCAACACGCCGTTCCACAACCTGATGCTCGGTCTGGGCATGTTGATCGGTCGCTTCGGCTACATCCTGCCGGTACTGGCTCTGGCCGGCAGCCTGGCGATGAAGAAAACCGCACCGATTGGCCAGAACAGCTTCCCGACTCACGGGCCACTGTTTGTGACGCTGCTGACCGTGACCATTTTGCTGGTGGGTGGCCTGACGTTCTTGCCGACCCTCGCATTGGGCCCAATCGCCGAACATCTGAGCATGGGCTTCTAAGGAGTCAATGATGAATATGCCCGCAATCAAACCCGCCGCCGTCAAGGCGCCGGAACAAGCGAAAACCGCGATCTCGGCCCTGTGGCGTCCGGCGCTGGTGCAAGCTTTCGTCAAGCTCGACCCGCGCCAGCTGGTGCGTTCGCCGGTGATGCTGGTGGTCGAACTGACGGCGATTTTCACCACCGTACTGTGCTTCATCCCGGACAACGTCGTACCGACTTTCGTCGCCGCGCAGATTGCTCTGTGGCTGTGGTTCACGGTGCTGTTCGCCAACTTCGCCGAAGCCTTGGCCGAGGGGCGCGGCAAGGCCCGCGCCGACAGCCTCAAGGCCGGCAGCGAAGGCCTCAGCGCGCGGCGCAAACTGGCCAATGGCAGCTTTCAGGTGGTGCCTGCCGCCAACCTGCGCAAAGGTGATGTGGTGCGCGTCGAAGCGGGAGAGATGATCCCCGGTGACGGCGAAGTCATCGAAGGGATCGCGGCGGTCAATGAAGCGGCGATCACCGGTGAGTCGGCGCCAGTGATTCGCGAGTCCGGCGGCGATCGCTCGGCGGTCACCGGCAACACGCGCCTGGTGTCCGACTGGTTGCTGGTGAAGATCACCGCCAACCCCGGTGAGTCGACCCTCGACTGCATGATCGCACTGGTCGAAGGTGCCAAACGCCAGAAAACCCCGAACGAAGTCGCGCTGGATATCCTGCTGATCGGCCTGACTCTGATCTTCCTGCTGGTGGTGGTGACCCTGCAACCGTTCGCCCACTTCGCCAACGGCAGCCTGCCGCTGGTGTTCCTGGTGGCGCTGCTGGTCACGCTGATTCCGACCACCATCGGCGGCCTGTTGTCGGCCATCGGTATTGCCGGGATGGATCGTCTGGTACGCCTGAACGTGATCGCCAAGTCCGGTCGCGCCGTGGAAGCGGCCGGTGACGTGCACGTGCTGCTGCTGGACAAGACGGGCACCATCACCTTCGGCAACCGTCGTTGCAGCGCGGTGTATGCCGCGCCGGGCGTGAGTGGTCGCGAGTTGGCCGAAGGTGCGTTGTTCGCCTCGCTGGCGGACGAAACCGCCGAAGGCAAGTCCATCGTCGAATACCTGCGCGGTCTGCACCCGCAATCCGAGCCAACGCTGGATACCTTGACTGCCGTACCGTTCAGCGCGGAAACCCGCCTGTCCGGTGTCGACTATCAGGGCCGCGTGTACCGCAAGGGCGCCGTGGATTCGCTGCTGGCCTTCCTTGGTCAACAACGCTCCGATCTGGCCCCGGCGCTGTCGCGGGAAATCGACAAGATCGCGCAGAGCGGCGGTACGCCGTTGCTGGTCTGCGCCGACGGCAAACTGCTGGGTGCGATCCACCTCAAGGACGTGGTCAAGCCAGGCATTCGTGAGCGTTTTGCCGAGCTGCGCAAACTGGGGATTCGCACCGTGATGGTCACCGGTGACAACCCGTTGACTGCTGCGGCCATCGCGGCGGAAGCGGGCGTCGATGACGTGCTCGCCGAGGCTACTCCGGAGAAGAAACTGGCGCGTATCCGCCATGAACAGAACGACGGCCGTCTGGTCGCCATGTGCGGCGACGGCGCCAACGACGCCCCGGCGCTGGCCCAGGCTGACGTCGGCATGGCGATGAACGACGGCACGCAAGCCGCGCGCGAAGCGGCGAACATGGTCGACCTCGACAGCGACCCGACCAAGCTGCTGGACGTGGTGCAGATCGGCAAGGAATTGCTGGTGACCCGTGGCGCGCTGACGACCTTTTCCATCGCCAACGACGTCGCCAAATACTTCGCGATCCTGCCGGCGCTGTTCGCCGCGATTTATCCGCAACTGGGCGTGCTGAACATCATGCACCTGACCAGTCCGCAGAGCGCGATCCTCTCGGCCATCGTGTTCAACGCCCTGATCATCGTGGTGCTGATTCCACTGGCATTGCGGGGCGTGCGCGTGCAGGCGGCGAGCGCCGCGGCATTGCTGCGACGCAATCTGCTGATCTACGGACTGGGCGGGATTCTGGTGCCGTTCGTGGGGATCAAGGCGATCGACATGCTGCTGACGGCGCTGCATCTGGTGTGATCCCTTCGCGAGCAGGCTCGCCCCCACAGTTGCAATGCGGTCCCCTGTGGGAGCCAGCCTGCTGGCGATGAAGTCGACTCGGTCCACCTGAATTAACGCGGTATCCGCTTTCTGAATTCGAGGATTTTGCAATGTCCACAATGTTACGTCCGGCCCTGAGCCTGCTGGTGCTGATGACCTTGGTCACCGGTGTGGCCTATCCACTGGTGGTGACCGGCGTTGCCCAGGTCGCCTTTCCTGAACAGGCTAACGGCAGCCTGGTGCACGATGCCGACGGCAAAGTGCGCGGCTCGTCGCTGATCGCCCAGGATTTCGTCGGTGATGCCTGGTTCCATCCGCGTCCTTCGGCGGGCGCGTTTGCGACCGTGTCCAGCAGTGCCAGCAACCTTGCACCAAGCAATCCGGCGCTGGCCACGCGGGTGATCGACGACGCCAACAAGTTGCAGGTGCCCGGCCAAGGGCCAGTGCCCTTGGCGCTGCTGACCACCTCCGGCAGTGGCCTCGATCCGCACTTGCCACCGGCGGCAATTGCCTATCAACTGGCGCGTGTCGCGCAAGCGCGCAACCTGCCGGTGGCGACCTTGCAGCAACTGCTCGATGCGCACATTGAACAGCCGCTGGTGGGGCCACCGGTGGTGAATGTGCTGGAGCTGAACATGGCGCTGGAAAAGCTGTAATTCGGCGGCGCGGCCATTCGCGAGCAGGCGCGCTCCCACAGGAATACGCGTTCCAAATGTGGGAGCGAGCCTGCTCGCGAAGAGGGCCAAGAGAACACCGCATAACTATCAGGAAGAGAGAGCATCAAGCATGAGCGACTCCGGCCGCGCCGACGCGCTGTTAGCAGACCTGCCCCGCGACGGCCGTGGTCGGCTGAAGATTTTCCTCGGCGCCGCTCCCGGCGTCGGCAAAACCTACGCCATGCTCCAGGCCGCACACACGCAATTGCGCCAGGGCGTGAAAGTCATCGCTGGCGTCGTCGAAACCCACGGCCGCGCGGAGACTGAAGCGCTGCTCGGCGGTTTGCCGCAGCAGCCGTTGGTGCGCTCGGAATACCGAGGCGTGATGCTCGAAGAAATGGATCTCGACGGTCTGCTTGCGGCTAAGCCGAAACTGGTACTGGTGGACGAACTGGCGCACACCAACGCCCCGGGCAGTCGTCACGCCAAGCGCTGGCAGGATATTCAGGAACTGCTCGCCGCCGGCATCGACGTCTACACCACGGTCAACGTCCAGCACCTGGAAAGTCTCAACGATCAGGTGCGCGGCATCACCGGTGTGCAGGTGCGCGAAACCCTGCCGGACTGGGTGCTGCAGGAAGCCTACGAACTGCTGCTGATCGACCTGCCACCGCGCGAGCTGCTGGAGCGTCTGCGCGAAGGCAAGGTCTACGTGCCGGAACAGGCGCGGGCAGCAATCGATGCGTTTTTCACCCAGACCAACCTCACCGCGCTGCGTGAACTGGCGATGCAAACGGCGGCCGCGCAGGTTGATAACGATCTTGCACAAGGCTATCGCCAACTCGGTCAGGCGGCTCCGGCGGTACGCGGGCGTTTGCTGGTCGGCGTTGATGGCGACGCGCATGCCGAACGCCTGGTGCGTCACGCCAGCCGGGTGGCCCAGCGCCGGCATTTGCCGTGGAGTCTGGTGCATGTCGACAACGGCACGGTGCGCGACGAGCAATCGCGCCTGCGCCTGCAAAACGCCCAGCAACTGGCCGAACGCCTCGGCGGCGAGGTGGTGTTGTTGCGCGCCGGCGAAGTGGCAAAAACCCTGATCCAGCATGCCGCCGAACGCCGTGCGAGTCTGCTGCTGGTCGGCCAGTCGCGGCCGAGTCTGCGCCGTCGTCTGTTCGGTGGTGGGCTCGCCGCGCGTTTGTTGCGTCAGGCCCACGGCCTGGAAATCAACGTCCTCGATAACGACCATGAACACCCGCAGCCGCGTCTGCGGGCGACGCCGACGCTGGTCTGGTTCGACTATCTGTTGGCGCTGGTTGCCACGCTGTTGGCCAGTGCCCTGGCGTGGGCGGTCTCGAGTATTTTGCCGCTGCCGAACATCTCGCTGGTGTTCCTCGCGGCGGTGTTGCTGGTGGCGGTGCGCAGCAGTCTGGGGCCGGCGCTGGCCTGTGCAGCGCTATCGTTTCTGACTTACGATTTTCTGTTCATTCCGCCGAATTTTTCCTTCGCCATCCAGCGCGAAGAAGACGTTTTGACCTTGCTGTTCTTCCTGCTGATGGCGGCGCTCACCGGTAATCTCGCTGCGCGTCAGCGACGGCAGTTGCAGGCGCTGCGCGACACGCAGGAAGAGACCACCGAGCTGCTCGACCTGTCGCGCAAACTCACGGCGGCGACGGATCGTCAGGCCGTGATCAGCGCTGCCGCGCAGCACCTCAATGGCTGGAGTGATCTGCAATTGTGCCTGCTCAACCGCGACGGTCAGGGCGGCTGGAAAGTCGAGACCGGCGGGCCGCTGGAATTCAGCGAATCCGAACGTGCCGCCGCCGACTGGGCCTGGCAGCACGATCAACCGGCGGGCATGGGCACCGGCACGCTGCCATTCGGTCGCTGGTGGTGGTGGCCGCTGTCGGTGGAAGACGGGCCGCTGGCGCTGCTCGGGGTCTGCGCCAAAGAGGGCCAGACTTTGAGCGGGCAGCGTCGACGCCTGCTCACCGCGTTGAGTCAGCCACTGGCGCAGGCATTGGCCCGGGCGCAGCTGGCGGACGATCTGGAAGCCGCGCGCCTGCACGGCGAAACCGAGCAATTGCGCAGTGCGCTGCTGGCTTCGGTATCCCACGATCTGCGCACGCCGCTGACCGCCATGCGCGGCAGCATCGACAGCTTGCTCGCCCTCGGCGAAGCGATCCCGCTGGAGGATCGCCGCGAGTTGCTCGAAGGCACGCGCGATGAAGCCGAACGCCTCGACCGCTACATCCAGAACCTGCTGGACATGACCCGTCTGGGTCACGGTGCGTTGAAACTGGCACGCGACTGGGTAGCGCCGGCGGACATCGTCGGCAGCTCGCTCAATCGCCTGCGTGCAGTGCTCGCGCCGTTGCAAGTCAGCACCGATGTGCCGGCCGAGTTGCCGCTGCTGTTCGTACACGCCGCGCTGATCGAGCAGGCGCTGGTCAATGTGCTGGAAAACGCTGCGCGCTTCTCGCCGCCACACGGTCGTTTGCAACTGAGTGCCGGCGCCAATGACGAAGAGATTTTCTTCTCCGTCAGCGACGAAGGCCCGGGAATTCCCGAGGACGAGCGGGCGAAGATTTTCGACATGTTCTACACCGCCGCCCGTGGCGATCGCGGCGGGCAGGGCACCGGTCTGGGGCTGGCGATCTGTCAGGGCATGGTCGGCGCGCATGGCGGGCGGATCAGCGTCGCCGACGGCATCGACGGCCGCGGCACTTGCATCACCTTGTACCTGCCGTTGCAGGCGCAACCGGGGATGGACCATGAAGCCTGATCGCGACTGCGCTACTCTCTTGCCAATCTTTTGTGTCGATGTGAATTCATGAGCCAGACCGCGACCATTTTGGTCATCGATGACGAACCGCAGATCCGTAAATTCCTGCGCATCAGCCTCGCCTCACAAGGCTACAAAGTGCTCGAGGCCGGCACGGGGGCCGAAGGCCTGGCACAGGCGGCGCTGAACAAGCCCGACTTGCTGGTGCTCGACCTCGGCCTGCCGGACATGGATGGCCAGCAGGTACTGCGCGAGTTTCGCGAGTGGGCCACCGCGCCGGTTCTGGTGCTCTCGGTACGGGCCAGCGAAGGGCAGAAAGTCCAGGCGCTGGATGGCGGCGCCAACGACTACGTGACCAAACCGTTCGGCATTCAGGAGTTTCTCGCTCGGGTCCGCGCGTTGTTGCGTCAGGCACCGGCCGGCGAGGCGCAACAGGCGGCGCTGACGTTCGGCCCGTTGACCGTGGATCTGGCCTATCGGCGGGTGTTGCTCGATGGCGCCGAAGTGGCGCTGACCCGCAAGGAATACGCGGTGCTGGCGCAGCTGGCACGGCATCCGGGGCGGGTGATCACCCAGCAGCAATTGCTCAAGGACATCTGGGGGCCGACGCATACCGAGGACAGTCATTACCTGCGGATTGTCGTTGGACATTTGCGCCAGAAGCTGGCGGATGATCCGACCCGGCCGCGGTTTATCGTGACTGAGGCGGGGGTTGGGTATCGGTTGTTGAGTGACAACAGTCTGTAGTTTTTGTATTGCCTGGTCTGGCCTCTTCGCGGGCAAGCCCGCTCCCACAGTGGCCGGTGTGCTACACAAATCTCAATAACACCTTAAAACCCTGTGGGAGCTGGCTTGCCAGCGAAGAGGCCCTGCCAGACATCCGGGATTTCAACCCTGTTCACTCTCATACCGATCCAGCGTATCCCGCGCAATCTCCCGCCCCAGCGCGATCAGTTCCGGCGCTTTGTAGAATTCGAAAAACCGGCACACGCGCTTCGGCACGTTGATCAGGATGTCCGGCGGATAGCCGGCGATCTTGTATTGCGCCAACGAGGTCTGCATCACCTCGAAACTCTGGTTGATCAAGTCCAGCAGTGACGCCGGTCCGACGTTGTCGATGATGAACGAGCCGGTGGCGGACTTCGGCGCGCCTTCGCGCTCGGGTGCCGCTGCCGGTTGCTGACTTTCCGGTTCGCTGCCTTCCAGCCACGGGTTGATGTCCGCCGCCTCCGCACGCAGGGCTTCCTGTTCAAGCAGCAGCAATTGCTCGGCCTGTTTGCGGCGGAACGGCATCTTCGAACCCAGCGAACTGAGCAGGCTGTCAAAGCGCGAACGAAAGGCTGGCGGGCGCTGAATTACCGGCAATTTGTAATGCCGCTGGTTGGTGGCGTTGAGGTTGACCGCGATGATCAGGTCGCAGTGGCTGGACACCACCGGCACAATCGGCAACGGGTTGAGAATGCCGCCGTCCACCAGCATCCGATTGCCCTGCATCACCGGCGTGAACAGGCTGGGGATCGCCGCCGAGGCGCGCATCGCCTGATGCAGGCAGCCTTCCTGAAACCAGATTTCCTGCTGGTTGGTGAGGTCGGCGGCGACCGCGGTGTAGGGGATGCGCAGGTCTTCGATGTTGATTTCGCCGACGATCTTGCGGATCTGTCCGAAGACCTTTTCGCCGCGAATGGCCCCGAGACGAAAGCTCACGTCTACCAGCCGCAGCACGTCCAGATAGTCGAGGGTTTCGATCCAGTTGCGGTACTGATCGAGCTTGCCTGCCGCATAGATTCCTCCGACCACCGCCCCCATCGAACAACCGGCAATGCAGGCAATGTCGTAACCGCGTCTTTCGATCTCTTCGATGACTCCGATATGGGCATAACCCCGGGCGCCACCGGAGCCCAACACCAGTGCGACACGCTTTTTCATCAAGCTTCCTCCCCGACAAGGCTTCACAATGCACCCATCCGGGGGCGGGCGACAATCGTCAGGGTCGTTCGGGGCCGCAGGCGCGTCGTTTTTCGCTACGGCGTGATCACTCGGCGCTATGCTTTGGTCACCGCAGATTCATGGGGCGCCAAGGCACTTTTCCCGCGCCGTAACGTCTTACCTGCACGACTGTTGACCTATTTTGAGGTGTGAGTGATGAAAGCCTGGATCTGTGTGCCGTTGATTGCGCTGGCATTGGCCGGTTGCGCTGGCAAGACTGCTTATCGTGACAGCTGTGGCAGTCAGCTCGATGCGGCGTGGCATGAACTGGACCTGGCCAAGGCCGAAGGTTTTGCCGGCACGGTCAGTTACTCCAAGGCGCTGTCGTTGCTGACGGCGGCCAAGACTCAACAGCAATTCGAAGGCTTCGAAGGCTGCAGCAAAAAGGCCGAGAAAGCCCGTTTCTATATTCGCGAATCTCGCGCCGGACGCTAAGCTGCTGACTTGACGCAAGGATGCGCCTGCCTTCTGACGGCAGACTCATCCTTCAAGCCATGTGAATCAGGAGCAAGTGATGTCTGCGTTGGTTGACCGGTTGGTGGCTCATGTCCTGAGTCTGGAAGTGCGTTTGCTGGCCTGTCAGGCGCGCTTGACTGCGCGTACCGACCCCGAGGCGCTGCATGACTTGCGCACTACGGTACGGCGCTTGCGCAGCCTGCTTCGGCCTTTGCGCGGTTTGCCCGGGGTCGAGCAACTGGAAGGTGCGGCATCCGCGGTGGGGCAGTTGACCACGCCGTGGCGCGACCGCGAGGTGCTGGCGGCGTACCTGCTCAAGCATGATCAACCGCAAGCGGCGCAGCGGCGCATGGCGCAAATGGACGAAGCTTATCCAGCCTTGGCAGCCAGCGCCGAAGTGGCTTCGCTGCTGATCATCCTCGACGCTTTCCCGCGATTTTTGCGTGCCTCCGAGCGGCAGGGTCTGCTCAAGGGGCTGGGCAAACGCATCGAAAAACGCCTGCACAAACAATGGAAAAAACTCGACGAGGCCCTGCACGATCCGGCCCATGACCGGCATCGTCTGCGCTTGCTGATCAAGCGCGTGCGGTATGGCATCGAAGCCTATCCGGAACTGGATCGCCTGCCTGAGCCGGCGCTGGAGCGGCTGAAGTCGGCGCAGGGTGCGCTGGGCGACTGGCACGATTGCTGGCAGTGGCTGGCGCGGGCCGAGCAGGAAAGCGATCTGCAACCCTGCGTCGCGACCTGGCAGGCGGGCCTGATCAAGGCTGAGGCCAAGGCGGATCGGGTGCTGGAAAAACTCAGTTCAGCCTGCTTCAAATAACCTCGATATCACCCGGCCCCTGTAGGAGCTGCCGAAGGCTGCGATCTTTTGATTTTAAAAAACAAAGATCGCAGCCTTCGGCAGCGCCTGCAGGGGTTTTGTTTGAATGGGAAATCGGGGTAAGGCCTTTCTGTCAGTCCATTTGACCGGAATAGACGCTGCGGCGCTCTGCCATGCTGGTTAAGATCGCTGCATTCCTTTTTCGCTTGCCGAGGTTGTCATGCGCTTTTCCGATCTGCTCGAGGCGGTTCGTCGCCAGCCAGAAGTGACCATTCCCGCCGAGTGGGGTCAGGGCCGGGCCAGTTTTGGCGGCCTGGTCGCGGCGTTGCAATACGAAACCATGCGCGCGAAGGTGCCGGCCGATCGCCCGGTGCGTTCGTTGGCGATCACCTTTGTCGGCCCGGTCGAGCCGGACGTTCCGGTGCGTTTCGAAGTCGATGTGCTGCGTGAAGGCAAAGCAGTCAGCCAAGTGCTGGGCCGTGCCCTGCAGAACGGTCAGGTGGTGACGATTGTGCAAGGCAGCTTCGGTGCTTCGCGGCCTTCGGAAGTCGCGGTGGCGGCCTATCCGGCAGCCGAGATGAAGCACTGGGACGAATGCCAGGAGTTGCCCTATATCAAAGGCGTGACCCCGGAGTTCATGCGGCACCTGGCGATGCGCTGGAGTGTCGGCGGCATGCCGTTCACTGGCAATAAATCGCGGCAGATGGGCGGCTGGGTGCGCTTGCGTGGGGACGTCAAGGAAGAACCGGTCAATGAAGCGCATCTGCTGGCGCTGGTGGATGCCTGGCCTCCGGCACTGTTGCCGTATCTGAAGAAACCGGCGCCGGGCAGCACGTTGACCTGGACCATTGAATTCGTGCAGCCGTTACGCGACTTGAGCACCCTGGACTGGTGCAAATACCTGGCGGATATCGAGTACGCGGCTGATGGTTACGGCCATGTGGCCGCCAAGCTGTGGAGCTCGGAGGGGGAGTTGATCGCCATGAGTCGCCAGACCGTGACGATTTTTGCCTGAGTCACTCAGTGCCGACGATGGCGCTCCCGCCAGGCGCGCCACCAGCCGCCACTGAGGAAAAACCGTGGAAAGGTCAGGAACTGCTCGACCAGCAAGCGCGACACGGCATCTTTGCGATCACTGAACGGCTCGGAGGCTTGCGCCTCCAGGCTGTGGCCATGGCGCTGCAAACCCAGCGCCGCGACAATCCCGATTACGCCGATGGCGACACTGGCCAGGCTCAGGCTGAACACTCCGGACACGATCAACAGAAATGCGACGATGAACAACGGCACGGCGATCAGGTGCAACACCAGATTGGTCGGGTGCTGGTGATTGTTCGGGTACGCGCGCCATTGCCACGCGGGAAGGTTGGGATGACGTTTGCCCATGTTGACTACTCCTCGATCCATGTTGAACACATGCTTGAAGAATAGGCCGGGGCGGGTGGGGCGGCGAATCAAGGTTGGCTATTGGCATCATAGTAATGGTGAACAAAAAAAGATCGCAGCCTTCGGCAGCTCCTACATTGAAATGCGTATACCTGTAGGAGCTGCCGAAGGCTGCGATCTTTTGATCTTCAGAGTTTCAACTGCCCGATTGCCTTGTTGAGCTCCCCGGCCAACGTCGCCAACTCATTACTGGTGGTCGCCGAATCCACGGTCTGCTGCACGGTGTTTTCGGTCACATCACGAATGCTCACCACTGCCCGATTCATCTCTTCCGCCACTTGGCTCTGCTGCTCGGCCGCCACCGCAATCTGCGTGTTGCTCTCGCGCATCTGCGCCACGGCGCCAGTGATTTCCGCCAGCGCCTCGCCAGCCTCCTGTGCCTGCTGCACGCAGTCGTCGGCCTTGTACGAACTCTCCTGCATGAAGTCCACCGCATCGCGGGTGCCGGCCTGCAGCGCCGAGACCATGGTGGTGATTTCATCGGTGGAGGTCTGCACGCGTTTCGCCAGGTTGCGCACCTCATCGGCGACTACCGCAAAACCGCGGCCCATCTCGCCGGCACGGGCTGCTTCGATGGCGGCGTTCAGCGCCAGCAGGTTGGTTTGCTCGGCGATGCTGTGAATCACGCTGACCACGCCGTTGATCTTCTGGCTGTCTTCGGCCAGGCGCTGGATCATTTCGGCGGTCTGCTGCACGCCGCTGGAGAGTCCGGCAATCGATTGCTGTACGCGACTGACCACTTGCTGACCGCTGCCGGCCAGACCATCGGCGGTCTGCGACAGATCGCGGGTGGCGCCGGCGTGCTGGGCGATGTGATAAACCGTGGCGGTCATCTCGTTGATTGCGGTGGCGGCCTGATCGGTTTCGCTCTGTTGGCCGAGCATGCCGTGGCGCACTTCGTTCATGCTCGCCGCCAGGCGCGCGGCACCGACGTCGAGTTGTCGCGCAGTGTTGGCGACGGTGGTGACCACCCGTTGGTAACCGGCCTGCATCGCGTTGAACGCGTTGGCCATCTGCCCGACTTCGTCCTTGCACGCCAGCGGCACGCGAGCCGAGAGGTCACCGCTTTTCTCCACATGCAGCATCACGTCTTTCAATGTGTTGAGTTGGCTGAGCAGGAAGCGGATCAGCAGTTGCGAAGCGCCGAGCATGGCCAGCATCAGGATGAACACTGCCACCGCGTAGTTGGCAAAACGTTCACTGAACACTTGCGCCAGGCTTGGACCATAGGCAATGACTGCCACCTGCTGGCCGTCGGCACGGCTGAACACTTCGGCGCCCATTAACGGGTTATTGCCGAACAATGGCAGGTGATTGATTTCGTTCCAGCCGTTGTTGTCACTGATCTCCAGCACCGGCTGATCGTTGAGGCGCGGCGCCTCCCCGCGTTTGAAGGTCAGAATCTGATCAGCCTTGGGCAATGCCTGCCCGGCCGGCCAGGCCTTGAGCAATTGTGCCTGGGCCTGGGCGGAGGCCTGCGCCGCGTGGCTGCGCGCCTGCTGTTCCAGTTGCACGGCGTACAGCACCAGCAACAGAGTGGTGACGAAGGCGACCGCGTTGACCGCCCAGAATTTGTATTTCAGCGAGATATTGCTAAGCCAGGCACCCATGGAGGTCTTCTCTGATAGCGGAAACAGTTTTGGCAAGGTGCCAGCATTGTGCCGCTATGCAGATCTGCGGATCTTGATACACATCAAAAGAACGCATTCCCCCTGTGGGAGCGAGCCTGCTCGTGAAGAGGGCGTGTCAGCCAACACCCATGCCATCTGAACCACGGCTTTCGCGAGCAGGCTCGCTCCCACAGGAGAATTTCGGTGTGTCAGGGAAGGGCGGGAGGTTGAAGAACGCACGGGCACACGCGGTGGTGTGCACCGCCAGGTCTTCCTCGCTCTCGCCTCGGTGCAACGCCACTTCGCGCAATACTTCGGTCAGATACGCCGGCTCATTGCGGCCGTTCTTCGGCTTTGGCCGCAGGGTGCGGGGCAGCAGGTACGGCGCGTCGCTTTCGAGCATCAGTCGTCCGCGTTTGATCTCCTTGACCAGCGAGTGCAGGTGCGTGCCGCGGCGCTCGTCGCAGATCCAGCCGGTAATGCCGATGTGCAGATCCAGATCCAGGTAACTGAACAAGGCTTTCTGCTCGCCGGTAAAGCAGTGCACCACAGCGGCGGGCAGTTGATCACGAAAGTCCCGGAGGATTTCCAGCAGACGCTGACTTGCATCCCGCTCATGCAGGAACACCGGCAACTGCAGTTCTACCGCCAGCGCCAGATGTTCTTCGAGGACTTTTTCCTGTTGCGGACGTGGCGAGAAATCACGGTTGAAATCCAGCCCGCATTCACCCACGGCGACCACGTTTGGCTCGTGCAGCAGACTGCGCAACCGGCGCGCGCTGTCAGCATTCCAGTCACTGGCCGAATGCGGGTGAATGCCGGCGGTGGCGAACAGCTGTTGGCCACCGTCATCCAGTTGCCAGCATAGCTCCAGCGCCTGTTCGCTACCTTCGACGCTGGTGCCGGTCAGCACCAGTTGGCAGACCCCGGCGGCGTAGGCGCGGTCGAGCACGGCCTGATGTTTTTCAGCAAAACCGGGGTTGGTCAGGTTGACGCCGATATCGATGAGTTGCATGGTTCTACCTCGGGCCGAAGGCCGGAAAGCATACCAGAGCTGTAGATTTATAAGAAAAGCCAAGAACTACAAAGAGTTATAGCTGTCTTTTGATGCCGTGACAGAGCCCGGGTTGGCGGATAAGCCATCACTGTGCCAGTCTCTCGCACTTTGCCAGCGCTCCAGGCGCTCTGTTTTCGTCGGCGATTTCGACCGTTCAGCGGTTAAAAAACGCCCCGTATTCTTTCCGGAGAGTGGATGCATCGTCCCTCGGTTTTGCTCCTGTTGTGTGCGTCGCTGCTATTGCCGATAACGGCGGTTGCGCGCTTGCCCGGGCCACAGCAAGCCGTGCCGGCCGCCAAGGTCCGAGACCTGTCGGAGATACGCAGCAGCCGCGTATTGCGAGTGCTGGTCAACCAGAGTCGCAACAGCTCCGGAGAAGTCCAAGGCCAGGCCATCGGGGTCGAATACCATCGCCTGCGCGCCTTCGAGCAATACCTCAATGGCCACGCCCGCGACGGCCAGGAAGTCACTCTCAAGATCATTCCCAAAGCCAAGGATCAACTGCTCGGCGCGTTGCAACGCGGCGAAGGCGACCTGGTGGCGCCCGGCGAGCTGCTTGATTTGCAGCCGGGCCACGCGGTTGCCAGCAGTGAGCCGATCGCCAGCAACGTGCCGCTGGTGCTGGTCGGGATCAAGGGCGAGCGTCGTTACACCAAGGTCGAGCAGCTTTCCGGCAAGACCCTGGCCTTGCCCACCGGCAGTGCGGCAGGGGACGCGGTTAGCCAGCTCAATCAGAAACTGGCGCTGCACAAACTGGCACCGATCAAGATCGAATGGGTCGATCCGACGCTGGCGGTCGAGGACGTGCTGGAGATGGTGCAGGGCGGAATCTTCCACCTGACTATCGTTGAGCAACCGATCGCCGAGCGCTGGGGCAAGATCCTGCCCAAGCTGCGTTTTGACCGGCAATTGATGATCAGTGAACCGGGTGAGGAGTACTGGTTCGTGCGTCGTGATGCCTCGATGCTGCGGGCGAGCATTGATCGCTTCCTCGGCGGCTACAAGAAACCGGCGAACGAGGATGCCGAATTTTTGCGGATCTATCGGCGCCTCTACCAAGTGCACTATCCGTTGGCCAAGGCTGACCGTCAGCGTCTGGAAAAACTGCGCCCGACGCTGCAAAAACACGCCGATGCGCAGAACATGGACTGGCTGAACCTGGCGGCGCTGGCCTTCAAGGAGTCGGCCCTGCAACCCGGCGCCCGCAGCGGCAGCGGCCCGACCGGGTTGATGCAGATCACCCCGTCCGCGGCGCAGCGGGTCGGTGTGAACAACATCCAGAATCTCGATGCGAATGTGCAGGCCGGGGCCAAGTATCTGGCGATGATCCGTCGCAAGTTTTTCAACAGTCCGAAACTCAATGAGCGCGAGCGCATGGCGTTCACCCTGGCCGCTTACAACATCGGTCCGGAACGGGTGCAAGGCATGCGCGCCGAGGCTCGGCGGCGCGGGCTGAATCCCAACCAGTGGTTTTTTCAGGTCGAGCGCATCGCCATGGAGCAGGTGGGCATGGGCCCCGTCAGCTATGTTAATAGCGTGAACAAGTACTACCTGGCGTTCGACCGGGAGCGGGAGTCACTGGAGCCCCGGGAACAGAAAGTCGCCTCACGTAAATGATCAAATAATTTGATTGTTATGGCGGAATAATTGCGCTTTTAACATGAATTTAACTGATTAATATAGCGGCCAATCCCAACACACTTCTCGCAAAACAAGGAATGCCCCATGAGCTCACTGATCAACAAGGTTCTGTTCACCCGCGCCGGTTACGGCCTGACCATTCTGCGTATCGCGGTCGGCGTGATCTTCGCCGCCCACGGTTCGCAAAAACTCTTTGGTCTGTTTGGCGGTTACGGTCTGGCAGGCACCGCGCAGTACATGGACAGCATCGGTCTGCACCCGGGTTACCTGATGGCCACATTGGCCGGCGGTACTGAGTTTTTTGCCGGTCTGGCGTTGATCATCGGCCTGCTGGTGCGCCCGGCGGCGCTGGGCCTGACCTTCCTGTCGCTGGTGGCGATCTTCACCGTGCACATCAGCAATGGTCTGTTCATGGCCAACAACGGTTACGAGTTTGCCCTGGCGCTGCTCGGTGGCAGCCTCGCGGTGATGATCGAGGGCGCCGGCAAGCTGTCGGTGGATCGCGCCATCGCCGGTTGAGCGCTCTGGATCAAGCAAAAGGCCCGCATTGTGCGGGCCTTTTTTTGTTGTGGCTGATTCTTGACACTCATCGGTCACGTTCTCTAGGATGTTGCACATGCGCCGATTTAAACAGCTACTTGCGGGGCGCCAGGTGACTCAGACAGTTGCCGTCAGAAGCCGGAACAGGGCTTCGAAATACCGCTAAAGCGCTGGTTCGGTGTTGCCTCTCACCTGCCATGCAGACTTTTGAGGCAGAGACACGACACGATGAATGCACTACGCCCTCCAGCACGTCCCGCGCCGATCACGGCACATATCACCCAACGCAATCCAAAAATCCTGCTTGGCGGCAAACACCAGCCGACGCTGTTGCGTTATCTGGATGGCTGGCCACGTCGCAGCGGCGGTCCTGCCGCGTTCCTGATCCAGTTTGTTGAAGACGGCGAGTCGCTGGCGCGCTTTGCCAGTGACAGTTTTGACCTCGCCGTGATTCAGGCGCCGAGCGCTGAAGACGCGCCAGAAATGATCAAGCAACTGACCCGCGTTGCGCGGCAGGGACTGATCACGCGCCGCTGAGCGTTACGGATACTCGATCGCCACGATATAGACAAACTGCTCACCGGTTGGCGTCTGCACCCGAACCTCGGCGTCCAGCGCCTTGCCGATCAAGGCACGAGCCAGCGGTGAGTCAATGCTGATCAGACCCAGTTTCAGATCCAGTTCATCCGGGCCGACGATACGGTAGCGCGACTGCTTGCCGTCTTCGTCCTCGATGGTCACCCAGGCACCGAAGTACACCTTGTTCGGATCGCTGGGTTTTTCGCTGACGACCTTCAGTGCTTCGAGTCGCTTGGTGAGAAAACGCACGCGGCTGTCGATCTCGCGCAGCATTTTCTTGCCGTAGGTGTACTCGGCGTTTTCCGAACGATCACCCTGCGCCGCTGCCTCGCTGACTGCCTGCGTCACTTGCGGGCGGCGCACATGCCACAGTTCATGGAATTCGGCGCGCATCCGCGCTTCACCTTCAGGGGTGATCAGCGCGGTGCCGGCGGTGCGGGGAGGGCGATAACGACTCATGGCAACTTCTTCTGGTGACGAAGGCTGGAGTCTATCAACCCTCGCGCAAGACTGTCAGCGGACTCGCATTCAGTGCTCGACGCGTGCCGAACACCCCGGCACCGCCAATCAGTGCGGCGCCAATTAATGGCAGCACCAGCAGCCATGGATGCGGATGCCATGGCAGATCGAAGGCAAAGCGATACAACACCAGACTCGCCACTTCCGAACCGATGGCCGCCAGCAAACCGCTGACCGCGCCGAGCAGACCGAACTCGATACGCCGCGCCTTGACCAGCAACTGCCGTTGCGCGCCCAGTGCGCGTAACAACGCGCCTTGGCGAATGCGCTCGTCCAGCGTGGCCTGCAAGCCAGAGAACAGCACCGCCATCCCCGCCGCCAGCACAAACAACAATACATACTCCACCGCCAGGGTGACCTGGGCGAGGATGCTGCGCAGTTGTTCCAGCAGAGCTTCGACCTGAAGGATGGTCACCGCCGGGAATGCTCGTGACAGCTCGACAATCTGCTGATCGTGACCAGGTGCCAGATAGAAACTGGTCAGGTAAGTCGCCGGCAGATCCCTCAGGGTGCCGGGCTGGAAGATCATGAAGAAGTTCGGCTGAAAGTTGTCCCAATTGATTTCGCGCAGACTGGTGACCCTGGCTTCACGATTGACCCCGCCCACGCTGAACACCATGCGATCGCCGAGTTTGAGCTTGAGGCTTTCGGCGACTTTGCCTTCCACCGACACGCCCGGTATGTCTTCCGAGGGTTGCCCGGTCCACCACACACCGGCGGTGAGCGTGTTGCCGGCCGGCAAGTCGGCGGCCCAGGTCAGGCTCAAGTCGCGTTGCACTGCACGGTCGCCGGCGGAATCCTTGCTGACGATCTGTTGCACCGGTTCGCCGTTGATACTGACCAGCCGTCCGGGCACCACTGGGTACAACGGTGCCGCTTGAGCCGAGACTTTGATCAGGTGGTCGGTGAAGGCTTGTTTGTCCGCGGGCAGGATGTTCAGGGCAAAGTAATTCGGTGCGTTTTTCGGCAACTGGTTTTGCCAGGTGTCGAGCAGCTCGCCGCGCAGCAGAGCGATCAATGCCATCGACAACAGGATCAGACCGAACGCCAGCGCTTGCCCGGCCGCCGCCAGCGGATGACGCAACAACTGCCCCAGACCGAGGCGCCACGGCAGCGGTGCACGGGCGAGCATCCGTCGCAGGCTGTTGAGCAGCAACAACAGCAAACCACCCAATACCAGCGCCGCGACTACACCGCCGCCCAGCAGGGCGAAAGTCAGCAACAGATCCAGACTCAGGCGCCACATGATCAGACCCAGTGCGCCCAGTGCCGCGCCATAGACCATCCAGGTACTCGACGGAATCGGCAGCATGTCACGGCGCAGCACGCGCAGTGGAGGCACCCGACCCAGCGCGGCAAGCGGTGGCAGGGCGAAACCGGCCAGTGCGACCAGTCCCGTACCGATGCCGGCCATTGCCGGAAACAGGCCGCCCGGCGGGACATCTGCCGGCAGCAGATCATGCAGCAGGGCAAACAGCCCCAGTTGTGCCAGCCAGCCAAGCACCGCACCACTGAGGGCGGCGAACAGACCCAGTACGCTCAGTTGAATACTGAACAACAGCATGGTTTCTCGACGCGACAAACCGAGGCAGCGCAGCAAGGCACTGGCGTCGAAGCGACGCCTGGCAAAGCGGTTTGCAGACAGCGCCACGGCCACGCCGGCCAGCAGGACCGCGACCAGACTCGCCATGTTCAGGTAGCGCTCGGCCTTGCCCAGTGCGCCGCCAATCTGCCGGTTGCCGTCGCGCGCATCCTGAATGCGCTGATTGGCGGCCAGGCCCGGTTTGAGCAATTGCCGATAGGTTTCCAGCGCCTGCGGTTCGCCGCGCCACAGCTCGCGGTAGCTGACGCGGCTGCCGGGCTGTACCACGCCGGTGGCGGCAAGGTCGTCGAGGTTGATCATCACCCGAGGCGTCAAGCTGTAGAAATTGCCGGCGCGATCCGGTTCGTAGGTCAGCACGCGGGTCAGTTTCAGCGTTTTCATGCCGACGTCGATGCTGTCGCCGATTTTTAGATCCAGGGCGGTCAGCAAACGTGCCTCGACCCACGCTTCACCGGGTTGCGGTTCGCCGCCGGTTGTCTCGGCGGCAAACGGCGCCGGGGCACTTTTCAGTTCGCCGCGCAGTGGATAAGCGCGGTCGACGGCTTTGATGCTCGATAACTGAATGCCGTTGTCGGTGGCGACGACACTGGAAAACTCCACGACCCGTGCATGATTCAAACGCAGCTCGGTGCCGCTGCGAATCTGTTCGTCGCGGGCCGGCGAACTGCCTTCGAGGACCAGGTCGGCGCCAAGGAACTCGGTGGCGCGCAGCATCATCGCGCCGTTGAGACGGGCGCCGAAGTAGCCGATGGCGGTACTCGCGGCCACCGCCACCAGCAGGGCGAAGAACAACACGCGAAGTTCGCCGGCGCGAGCATCGCGCAGCAATTGGCGAAGGGCGAGACTGAACAGACGCAAGAGCGGCAGACGTGCCATCAAGGCTCCAGAGGGGCGACCAGCAGCCCGGCTTCAAGTCGAATCAGGCGCCGGCAGCGATGGGCCAGGCGTTCGTCGTGGGTCACCAGTACCAGCGTGGTGCCGCGTTCCTTGTTCAGTTCGAACAGCAAATCGCTGATGCGCTCGCCGGTGTGGCTGTCGAGGTTGCCGGTGGGTTCGTCGGCGAACAGCACGTCGGGCTCGGCAGCGAAGGCGCGGGCAATCGCCACGCGCTGCTGTTCGCCGCCGGAGAGCTGGCGCGGCGAGTGCGTCAGGCGCTGGCCGAGGCCGACGCGCTGCAACAATTCAGTGGCGCGCTCACGGGCGTCCTTGCGGCCATCGAGTTCCAGCGGCAGCATGACGTTTTCCAGGGCGTTGAGGCTGTCGAGCAACTGGAACGACTGAAAGACGAAGCCTACGTGCTCGGCACGGATGCGCGCGCGCTGGTCCTCGTCGAGACTGCTCAGGCCCTGGCCGGCGAGAATGACTTCGCCGCTGCTCGGCAAATCGAGACCGGCGAGCAGGCCGAGCAGGGTGGATTTGCCGGAACCGGACGCGCCGACGATGGCCAGGCTGTCGCCCTGGTTCAGTTCCAGGCTGAGTTCGTGCAGGATAGTCAGTTCACCTTCCGCGCTGGGAACCACTTTGCTGAGGTTCTTCGCGGTGAGAATGCTTGCGCCCATGGAGAATCCGATGCGTGTGTGGTTTTTGAGTGCTGGCCTGGCCTTGATGTGCATGGCCCAGAACGCAGCGGCGGGTACTGTCCTGATCGTTGGCGATAGTATCAGCGCCGGTTTCGGACTGGATACCCGCCTGGGGTGGGTATCGCTGCTCGAGCAACGGCTCAAGGCTGAAGGTTTTGACGACAAAGTGGTCAACGCCTCTATCAGCGGTGACACCAGTGCCGGAGGCCAGGCGCGCCTGCCGGCGCTGCTTGCAGAGCATAAGCCGGAACTGGTGATCCTCGAACTGGGCGGCAATGACGGCCTGCGCGGAATGCCGCCAACGCAATTGCAACAAAACCTTGCGGCAATGATCGACCGCTCGCGCCAGACCGGTGCCAAGGTGCTCCTGCTCGGCATGCAATTGCCGCCCAACTACGGCAAGCGTTACACCGATGCCTTTGCCGAGGTCTACGGCAAACTTGCGGACGAGAAAAACATCCCTCTGGTGCCATTTTTCCTCGAAGGCGTGGGTGGGCATCCCGAGCTGATGCAGGCCGATGGTCTGCACCCGGCAGTCGGGGCTCAGGGCAAGTTGCTGGAAAATGTCTGGCCGACGCTAAAACCGCTGTTATGAGGCTTTTCTAGTGGCAGGCTTTCGGCTAATGTGGCGCCCCCTTATTTGGAGCCCCCGATGCCGCGTCCTGCCTGGTCCCTGTTTGCCTACCAACTGATCGAGCCTGACGAACAGCTGGATCTGTTCGCCTGCCAGGAAGTGCGGGTGCATCTGGTGACCCGTCAGCTCGAACTCGGTGGCTCGGCCGACCGCACGTTGTGCGGCAGTCTGTTGCCGGCGCAACCGCGCTGGTCGAGTGTGGATCGCCGAGTGTTCCAGGATCAGCGACTGTGTTCGTTGTGCCGGGCGATTCTCGAGTCACAAAAACGCGGCACCTCGCCGATCTGGCCTGAGTTGCGTTTCGAGCTTTAGGACCAACAGATCGCAGCCTGCGGCAGCGCCTGCATGAAGACTTCTGGCTGCCCATCGGCGCATCTCCCCGAATTCCCGAGGCGCGGTGTACAATCGCGCCCTTATACCCTTGTTGATCATGCGAAGGATTTTCCGGATGTTGCCGCGCTTTCCTGCCGTCACCCGCTGCCTGTCACTTGCCGCCCTGTGTGTGGCCGGTCCCGTTGCTGCATTGGAGTTTCCCCTGCCACCGCCTGGTGAGGACATCATCGGCCAGGTGCAGGTGATCAAGGCCAAGTACGAAGACACTTTCGCTGACCTGGGAACCAAGTACGACCTGGGCTATTCGGAAATGGTCGCGGCCAACCCGGGTGTCGATGCCTGGCTGCCGGGCGCGGGTACTGAAATCGTTCTGCCGACTCGGTTCATTCTGCCGCCGGGGCCGCGCGAGGGTATCGTGATCAACCTCGCCGAATACCGTCTCTACTACTACCCGAAAGGCCGGAACGTGGTGTACACCTTCCCGCTGGGTATCGGCCGTGAAGGGTGGGGTTCGCCAATCGCGCATACCTCGATCACCGCCAAGACGCCGAACCCGACCTGGACCCCTCCTGCGTCGATCAAGGCCGAGCACGCCGCTGATGGTGATCCGCTGCCGAACGTGGTGCCGGCCGGTCCTGACAATCCGTTGGGCCCGTTCAAGTTCACCCTGGGCACTCCGGGCTACCTGATCCACGGCTCGAACAAGAAGTTCGGCATCGGCATGCGCACCAGCCACGGCTGCTTCCGCATGTTCAACAACAACGTGCTGGAAATGGCGGCCATGGTGCCGGTCGGCACTTCGGTGCGTATCCTCAATGACGCGTACAAGTTCGGCAGCAGTGGCGGCAAGGTCTATCTGGAAGCGCACACGCCAATCGACGACAAGGGCAATCCGTCGGTAGTCGACAAGCACACCGCGGTGATCAACGCGATGCTCAAGCGCGAAGACGTGACCAACAATCTGCGCGTGAACTGGGATGTGGTGCGTGATGTGGTGGCGGCTGAAGACGGTCTGCCAACCGAAATCGGCACGCCGAACACCTCGGCACCGATTGTCTCGAGTGCGCCGATCGACCTGCAGCAATAAGCTCGATCCAGACCCGCCGATGCAAGAAGCGTCGGCGGGTTTTTTATTGTCCGGACAAAAGCTGCAGGTACAAAAAAGCCGACCCAGAAACTGGGTCGGCTTGATAACAATCCCGAGGGATTATTACTTGCGGCTAGCTTTGTCCAGCATACGCAGAGCACGCTCGTTAGCTTCGTCAGCAGTCTGTTGTGCTTTTTGAGCAGCAGCCAGAGCTTCATCAGCTTTACGGTATGCTTCGTCTGCACGAGCCTGGGCGCGAGCAGCTGCGTCTTCAGTAGCGGTCAGACGTGCTTCGGTTTCTTTCGATGCGCTGCTGCAACCGGTAGCCAGAACTGCGGCCAGAGCCAGAGCAGAGAATTTCAGAACGTTGTTCATCGTGTTCCCCTTCAAGGACTTTCAATTAAGTGGCTTTCTCCTCCGATTGAGGAAATAGCCGGCGTACATACTACCCATTACTTGTAGTAAGTAAACTGACGTAGCGCAAGAAGCAAAAAAAATTGTAGGCGTTGATTCTTTTTCGAGCAACTTTTAACGGGGCTGATTAAAAAATATCCAGCTGCAAGCCCCTGCCTCAGCGAGTTAATGAGAAAAAGTTCCCGCTGTCACGTGCTGTTTTCGGCGTCTTGCACCAAGTCTGCCTAGATGAATTCGTCTACACTTTTGTTCCGATTTTGCATGACGCCTCACATATCTTTGTCGCTCTTGAGGTGACTTTAAAGAAGAGCCTGCGTCTTAAGTCTCGACATCCGGCAATGTTCAGGTGAGCGCCTCGGGATATGTTCCCCGCGCCTGCCACTACGCCCATCGGAGTTATCCGTACAACCTGCACGATGACGAGCGCACCTTGAGCATTTTTGCCAATGGTGCCTACTATTTATCACGTGCTCGGTTGCGCGAGATCGGTGTGGCTTTTCTCGGTGTCCATCAGGCACGGGGTGGCGTAGATGTTCCTTCGCCGGAAAAACATCGGTAAGGTAGGGGTCAGAATTCAAGACCCGCGAGGAGTAGTGATGAGCGAGGCGTTGTCCATCCACCATGACCAGGCTGGTCATCAGTTCGAGACCAATGTGGACGGTCATCGTGCCTACCTGACCTATATGGATCTGGGAAAACAGACCCTGGATATCTACCGCACCTTCGTGCCCAATGCCCTGCGCGGTCGAGGCATCGCGGCAGCGCTGACCGAAAGCGCGCTGCAATACGCCGAGGAAATGGGCTACACGGTGATTCCTTCGTGCTCCTACGTCGAGCGCTACATGGAGCGCCATCAGAAGCGCGCGGCGAAAATCTGATTACCCCCACACACAAAAACGCCGGGCAATGCCCGGCGTTTTTTTATGCCTGCGAAACGCTGATCAGCTGCGCTGACGCTTCGGCAGCACATCCTTGAGCTTGGCGTGCATGCTGCGCAGGGTGTTCTCGGTGGCGGACCAGTCGATGCAGGCATCGGTGATCGACACGCCGTATTGCAGGTCGGCGAGGTCTTTCGGGATGGCCTGACAGCCCCAGTTCAGATGGCTCTCGACCATCAGGCCGATGATCGACTGGTTGCCTTCGAGGATCTGGTTGGCGACGTTCTCCATCACCAGCGGTTGCAGGGCCGGGTCCTTGTTGGAGTTGGCGTGGCTGCAATCGACCATGATGTTCGGCTTGATCTTCGCCTTGTTAAGCGCCTGCTCGCAGAGGGCGACGCTGACCGAATCGTAGTTCGGCTTGCCGTTGCCACCACGCAGCACCACGTGACCGTAGGCATTGCCCTTGGTGGTGACGATCGACACGCCACCTTCCTGGTTGATACCGAGGAAACGGTGCGGGCTGGAAACCGATTGCAAGGCGTTGATCGCCACGGTCAGGCCGCCGTCGGTGCCGTTCTTGAAGCCGACGGCCGAGGACAGGCCGGAAGCCATTTCACGGTGGGTCTGGGATTCGGTGGTACGCGCGCCGATGGCCGACCAACTGATCAGATCCTGCAGGTACTGCGGGGAGATCGGGTCGAGGGCTTCGGTGGCGGTCGGCAGGCCTTTCTCGGCCAGGTCCAGCAGCAACTGGCGACCGATGTGCAGGCCGTCCTGAATCTTGAACGAGTCATCCAGGTACGGATCGTTGATCAGGCCTTTCCAGCCGACAGTGGTCCGTGGCTTCTCGAAATACACACGCATGACCAGGTACAGGGTGTCGGAGACTTCCTCCGCCAGCACCTTGAGGCGGTCGGCGTACTCGTGGGCAGCCTTGATATCGTGGATCGAGCACGGGCCGATCACTACGAACAGACGGTGGTCGGTGCCATCAAGAATGTTGCGAATGACTTCGCGGCCCTTGGTGACGGTGCGCAGGGCAGCGTCGCTCAGAGGGATATCACGCTTGAGCTGATCGGGAGTGATCAGGGTCTCGTTAGAGGCGACGTTTAGGTCGTTGATCGGTAAATCAGCCATCGTTTACTCGTCAGGTCACGGGTGCCGGCCGCCAGCGATCCCCGCGCGGCGGAGCACAGCAGATTTAAGCGCGTCGGGGAGCCGAACCTTAGCGCGTCAGACGCGGCTCGACAATGGGCAAGCGCCGCTTTAATCCAGCACTGGCTGGGCAAAAGCCTTGCGCACGCTGTCGTGGGAGAACTCGTTGGCGTGTTGTTCGACCCATTGCAGGGCCAGCGCCTGAATATCCTGCAAGTCGTCATGGGCCTCGTTCATGCGGCAATAACGTTCGATCTGGCACACCTGTTCGCCCATCCGGGCGCTGAACAACGTCTGCTCATCAGTGAACGCGATCCCCACCAGATAGCCCTTTTTGCGTCGCAGGCACCACGCCACATAGCCCGGAAAACAGAGGTCGGCATTGAGCGTCGGCAGACGCACTTCAAGGGCGGTGCCGTGGCGCCAGGCGCGGTGATAATTGCAAGCGATCCCGCCGAGGCTGATAGTGTGCAGCTGTTGCCTGGAAATACACTCGGGCTTGAGCAAGGTTAATTCAACCGGCACTTCGTCCGGATGAGGAATGAAACGTCCCATGAGCACAGACTCCCTGTGTCGGCCATTTGACATTGTTTCCCCCAGTATAGTGGTCGAATCCGAGCTGACCGATTTCGACGCCGACCAGCGGCTGCTGGCGATGAGCGGTGTTTCGCTGGTGATTTTCACCAGTGTCGGCTGTTCCAGCTGCCGCTATGCCAGAGAAGTGTTGCCCGGGTTCGCGCTGGCGGTCGATCGCCTGTGCTGGATTGATGCCGGCAATAACGGTGGGCTGGTGGAGCGCTATCAGGTCTTTCATTTGCCGGCGCTGTTTGTGGTGCGCGACGGCGAGTTCTTTGGGGCATTGCACACGCGCCTGACCGCCGCTGCGCTGAACGCGGCAGTGGCGCAGGCGTTGAGTCGAATTGCAGAGGAGTTGCCATAGATGGTGGGAGCAGACAGCAAACCGGTGATCGGGATTATCGGCACCGGCGCAATTGGCGGGTTTTACGGTTTGATGCTGGCGCGGGCCGGTTTCGATGTGCACTTTTTACTGCGCAGTGAGTTTTCAGCGGTGGCCGAGCGGGGGTTGCAAGTGGACAGTGCCGTGCATGGCACGCTGACACTGAATCCGGTGCAAGCGTATGCCAGGGCCGAGGACATGCCGGCCTGCGACTGGTTGCTGGTCGGCGCCAAGACCACCAGCAGCGCAGGTCTGGCCCCGGCGATCATTGCCGCGGCCAGGCCCGGCGCGAAAGTGCTGGTGCTGCAAAACGGTCTGGACGTCGAAGACAGCCTGCGCGAGTGGCTGCCCGACTCCCTGCATTTGCTCGGCGGTCTGTGTCTGATCTGCGTGCATCGCGGAGGGCCGGGGCACATCACCCATCAGGCCTTGGGGGCGGTGAACGTCGGCTATCACAGCGGCCCGGCGACGGACGATGCGGCGCGCATGGCGCTCGTTGAAGAGGGCGCCAGTCTGTTCCGCGCCGCGGGCATCGATTCGCAGGCAATGGCCAATCTGCAACAGGCGCGCTGGCAGAAACTGGTGTGGAATATTCCCTACAACGGTCTCTCGGTGCTGCTCGGCGCCGGCACCACGCCGCTGATGGCCGACGCCGACAGTCGCGCGTTGATCCAGGCGCTGATGGCCGAAGTGGTGCAGGGCGCCAGGGCCTGTGGTCATGAAATACCGTCCGGTTATGCCGAATACCTGTTCACAATGACCGAGAAAATGCCCGACTACTGGCCGAGCATGTACCACGATTTTCTGCACAAACGGCCGCTGGAGCTGGAAGCGATTTACGCCCGGCCATTGGCCGCCACCAAGGCGGCAGGATGTGAATTGCCACGAATCGAAGCGTTGTATCGCACGCTGGGTTTCATCGATCGACGCAACACCTGAGTCGGTTTTTTGCGGGAGTGGGGGAAGGCATGGCCAAGAACATCGATGACAAACTGGTGCTGGCGATTTCGTCTCGCGCCTTGTTCGACCTGAGCGAGAGTCACAAGGTCTACCTGTCGAGCGGCGTTGAAGCCTATCGGCAATATCAGATCGAACACGAAGACGAAATCCTCGCCCCCGGCGATGCGTTCCCGCTGGTGGAAAAACTCCTGAGCCTCAACAGCCGCCTCGACCGCGCCCGGGTCGAGGTGATTCTGGTTTCGCGCAACAGTGCCGATACCGGCCTGCGCGCGTTCAACTCGATTCATCACTACGGGCTGGACATTTCCCGGGCGGCCTTCGTCGGCGGACGCAGCCCGTATCCGTATCTCAAGGCCTTTGGCTGTGACCTGTTTCTGTCCACGCACGCCGAGGACGTGCGCGCCGCACTGGATGCCGGATTTGCTGCAGCGACAATTCTGTCTGGTGGCGCCAGCCGTGCCGCGAGTGATGAGTTGCGCATCGCCTTCGACGGTGACGCGGTGTTGTTCTCCGACGAGTCCGAGCGCGTTTATCAGTCCGGCGGGCTGGAGGCGTTCCAGGCCAAGGAACGCGAGTCGGCACGCGAGCCATTGCGCGGTGGGCCGTTCAAAGGATTTCTGGCGGCGCTCAATGCGCTGCAGCGCGAGTTCCCCGAGGCCGACTGCCCGATCCGCACGGCGCTGGTCACCGCGCGTTCGGCACCGGCCCATGAGCGGGTGATCCGCACCTTGCGCGAGTGGGATATCCGCCTCGACGAGTCGCTGTTCCTCGGCGGTCTGACCAAATCGGCATTCCTCGAAGCCTTTGCCGCCGACGTGTTTTTCGACGATCAGGCCGGACACTGCGAGCTCGCCCGTGAAGTGGTCGCCACCGGCCATGTGCCGCATGGCATCAGCAACGAAACGTCGATCTAAAGCCCCTGTGCTTCAAGACGTTGCGTCGTACGTCGTAGTCGCCAAGGCACTGCTAAGCTGAATCAAATCTCCGCCATGTTGGCACGCGAGGAGGTCATATGATTCGTTCGATGCTGTATGCCACTGACCTCGGTCTGTACGCACCGTTAGTGATGCAGCATGCCCTGGCACTGGCGCGGACATTCAATGCCGACTTGTACGTGGTGCATGCAGTGGAGCCCATGGGGCTGTTTGCCGAATCGGTGTTGCAGAGTTATCTCGACGAACAGGCATTGAACGAATTTCACCGTCAGGGTCTGAAAACTGTCATCGCCAGTATCGAGCAACGGGTGCTGGACAGTTTTCGTGAGGAACTGGGGGACGAGGGCGAGCAGGATCTGCAGCGGATTTGCGCGGTTCGGGTGGTGCAGGGCGATCCAGCGCAGGTGATTCTCGACCAGGTGCGGAAACTCTCTGTGGATTTGCTGATCGTAGGCACTCACAGCCACGGCGTAGGGGCGGAAACGCCTTTGGGGCGCACGGCGACCCGGGTTCTGCAATTGGCCAAGGTGCCGGTCTATCTGGTGCCGTTGATGGAGCGTCGGCGCCGGGGGGATCGCTGAAGCGGGAATAATGGCGTTTTGATAAAAAAGTTCTAGATTTATTCATCAAACCATTAATATAGTTATATACCGTCGCTGATGCCCGTGGCGTCTACCTGCTTTGAGGGATACATATGAAGCTTCAACAATTGCGCTACATCTGGGAAGTGGCGCACCACGACCTCAACGTTTCCGCTACCGCCCAAAGCCTTTACACCTCGCAACCGGGTATCAGTAAACAGATCCGCCTGCTGGAAGACGAACTTGGCGTTGAAGTGTTCGCTCGCAGCGGCAAACACCTGACCCGCGTTACCCCGGCCGGCGAGCGCATCATCACCACCGCTGGCGAAATCCTGCGCAAGGTCGAAAGCATCAAGCAGATCGCTCAGGAATTCTCCAACGAGAAGAAAGGCACCCTGTCGATCGCCACCACCCACACCCAGGCACGTTACGCATTGCCGCCGGTGATCAGCAATTTCATCAAGCAATACCCGGACGTGGCGCTGCACATGCACCAAGGGTCGCCGATGCAGATCGCCGAGATGGCCGCTGACGGCACGGTCGATTTCGCCATCGCCACCGAAGCGCTGGAGTTGTTCGGTGATCTGGTGATGATGCCTTGCTATCGCTGGAACCGTTGCGTGGTCGTGCCTCAGGGCCACCCGCTGACCAAGTTGCCGAAGCTGACCCTCGAAGCGCTGGCCGAATACCCGATCGTGACATACGTGTTCGGTTTCACCGGCCGTTCGAAACTCGACGAAGCCTTCAGTCATCGTGGCCTGACGCCGAAAGTGGTGTTTACCGCCGCCGACGCCGACGTGATCAAAACCTACGTGCGTCTGGGTCTGGGTGTGGGCATCGTCGCCAAAATGGCGGTCGACACCAAGCTCGATAACGACCTGGTGGTGCTGGATGCCAGCGAACTGTTCGAGTCGAGCATCACCAAGATCGGTTTCCGTCGCGGTACGTTCCTGCGTGGTTTCATGTGCGACTTCATCGAGAAGTTCGCCCCGCACCTGACCCGCGAAGTGATGGCCAAAGCCATCCAGTGCCACAACAAACAGGAACTGGAAGAGCTGTTCGACGGCGTCGAATTGCCGGTCCACTAAGTCCCCGCCTCAAAGCACCTCGGTGACAGCGAACTGTTGCCGGGTGCCTGCCACCAGAATCTCCACCTCATCGCCCTCGAGCTTGCCCAGCAGGCTTTTGCCCAGCGGCGAGCGTGGGCTGATGACGGTAATCGGCTGACCCACCACATCGACTTTCAGGCCCGCCGCATCCGGGGCCAGGAACAGCCATTGCTCGCGGCCCTTTTCATCTTCCAGACCAAGCAGGGCGCCGATTTCGATGCCGCGATTTTCGTCGTAGGCGCGCAGCTTCAGGTTCTGGCATAGCGCCAGTGACTGGCGGATTTCCTCGACGCGTTTCGCCTGACCCGCCGCCAGATAGGAAGCCTCAAGCCCGAGCGTGTCGTACTTGTTCTCGGCGATGTTCTCTTCGTGGGTCGCGGTTTCGTAAGCGGTCTGCGCGGCGCGCTCGGCGATGTCGAGGTCGACGCGCAGTTTGTCTAGGATCAGTTGGTGGACGGTGTGCTTGTTCATGATCAATCGCAGAATTGCAAAACGTTGGCGCGGCTCTTTTCGCTCGGCGCGGTCTGGTCCTGTTGCAGCCAGAACTGGCATTTCGGATTCGACTGGTTGCGACTGCTGCCGCGAGCCTGATCCAGACGTGCCTGCTGCTCGTTCTTGCGCAGGTTTTCTTCATACTGCTCGAACAGCGGGCTCTGTGGCGGAATGTCCGGTTGTACCTGGACGGCCGCTGGCGGCTTGGCCAGTTGCTGCACGGCCTGGGCAACCGGCGCCAGTTGCTCGGTCAACACAAAACGCGAAATCAGCCAGCAGGTCAGGGCGATGGCCAGAAAGCCCAGCCACATGCCCAGGGCAATGCTGCCGGTCAGTTGCAGCGCGCTAAGCTGAACAGGCAACGGACGACGCGGGTTGGGACGATAGGGCATGGCTGCCTCCTGGCGGATGATTGCGGGCAAGTGGCGATTGTCGCACGAAGATTAATCGCCGTCGGCTCTTCTGCGCGAGGTCATTTATGCGGACAATCAGCGCTTTTGCCAACGGGAGTCTTTGCATGCCGGTACCGAAAACCCGCTGGGATATTTTTTGCACCGTGGTCGACAATTATGGCGACATCGGCGTGACCTGGCGTCTGGCCCGGCAACTGGTGGCCGAACACGGGCTGGCGGTGCGCTTGTGGGTCGATGACCTGCGCGCCTTCGAACGTATCTGCCCCGAGATCGACATCAACCTTGCGCAACAATCGCAGCAGGGCGTCGAGGTGCGGCACTGGCCGAGCGACTGGCCGCAGACGGAGGCGGCGGACGTGGTGATCGCCGCATTTGCCTGCCAACTGCCAACGGCGTACATGGATGCCATGACCGAGCGGCAACAGCCACCACTGTGGATGAACCTCGATTACCTCAGCGCCGAAGACTGGGTTATCGGCTGTCACGGTTTGCCGTCGGTGAAGTACAAGTCGGTACAGAAATTCTTTTTCTTTCCCGGATTTCAGCCGGGGACGGGCGGCTTGCTGCGTGAAAGCGGTCTGCTTGAGCGGCGTCGGCAATTTCAGCAGGATGCAGTTGCGCAGCGACAATTCCTGCAAAACCTGGGCGTCGATCGAGCAGCGGACGCACAGCTGATCTCGTTGTTCGCCTATGAAAATGCCGGGCTGGCCAGTTGGCTGGACGTGCTGGCGGCCGATAGCACGCCGACCCATTTACTGGTGCCGGAAGGACGGATTCTCGGTGATGTCGCACGTTGGCTCGGGGTCGACTCTCTGGCCGTTGGTGACCTGAACGTGCGTCAGGCGCTGACGGTGCAGGTGCTGCCGTTCGTTCGTCAGGATCAATACGATCAGTTGTTGTGGTGCTGCGACTTCAACGCAGTGCGCGGAGAAGACTCGTTCGTCCGTGCACAGTGGGCCGGGCGGCCGATGCTCTGGCACATCTATCAGCAGGATGAAGACATCCATCTGGACAAGCTCGACGCCTTTCTTGCGTTGTATACGAAAGGGCTTTCGCCGGCCGCTGCCGAGGCGATGAACGGTCTGTGGCGGGCCTGGAGTGCCGGGCAACCGATCGGCGAGCACTGGCTCAAGGCCCGTAAACACTGGCCAGAACTGCAGGAAAACGCCGAGGCGTGGTGTCTGGAACAAGGCTTGCAGGCGGATCTTGCCACGGCGCTGGTACAGTTTTACCTAAATTGGATATGATACGCGGCCTAGATTTTTGTAAATCCCATCCAAATTCGGATATTCGCAATGAAAACTGGTAAAGAACTCAAACCCGGTACCGTGATCCGTATCGACAACGATCCTTGGCTGGTTCAGAAAGCTGAATTCACCAAGTCGGGCCGTAACAGCGCGATCATGAAGACCAAGCTGAAGAACCTGCTGACCGGTTACAAGACCGAAACCGTTTACGGTGCGGACGACAAGCTGGACGACGTGATCCTGGATCGTAAAGAAGCCACCCTGTCTTTCATCAGCGGTGACACCTACACGTTCATGGACACCACTGACTACACCATGTACGAGCTGAACGCCGAAGACATCGAAAGCGTTCTGCCTTTCGTTGAAGAAGGCATGACCGACGTTTGCGAAGCCGTGTTCTTCGAAGAGCGTCTGGTGTCCGTAGAGCTGCCGACCACCATCGTGCGTCAGGTTGACTACACCGAAGGTTCCGCTCGCGGTGACACTTCCGGCAAGGTGATGAAGCCTGCCAAACTGAAGAACGGTACCGAACTGTCGGTGGCTGACTTCATCGAAATCGGCGACATGATCGAGATCGATACCCGCGAAGGCGGTTCCTACAAAGGCCGTGCCAAATAAGCACTGCTTTTCGCGGAAAGAAAAAGCCCGACCATTGTGTCGGGCTTTTTTGTGCCTGATGAAAATTACTTCTTCAGGTGCTGTTTCAGTTCTTCCGAAGCCTGCAGCATCGCCGAACGCACCGCCGGTACTTGGCTGACCACGTTGAGCAAACCGTAGTCGTGGATCATGCCGTTGTAGCGCACTGAGGTCACCGGCACGCCGGCTTCGTCGAGTTTACGGGCGTAGGCTTCACCTTCGTCACGCAGCACGTCGGCCTCGGCGGTCTGGACCAGTGCAGGCGGCAGACCTTTCAATTGCGCGGTGGTTGCACGCAGCGGCGAGGCGTAGATCTCGTTGCGCTGATTGGTGTCGGTGGTGTAGTTGTCCCAGAACCACTTCATCATGTTGCGGGTGAGGAAGTGCCCCTCGGCATACTGGTTATACGAACCGGTGTCGAAATTGGCATCGGTTACCGGCCACAGCAGTACCTGAAATTTGATCGCCGGGGTGCCTTTGTCTTTGGCCATCAAGGCGACGACTGCGGCCATGTTGCCACCGACGCTGTTGCCCGCCACCGCCAGACGCTTGCCGTCGACGTTGATCTCTTTGCCGTGTTCGGCCACCCATTTGGTCGCGGCGTAAGCCTGGTTGATCGCTATCGGGTAATGCGCTTCCGGCGAAGGGGTGTAATTGACGAACACCGCCGCAGCCCCCGAACCGACCACCAGATCCCGCACCAGACGTTCGTGGGTCGGGAAATCCCCCAGCACCCAGCCACCGCCGTGGAAGAACATGAACACCGGAAGCTCGCCCTTGACCCCGGCCGGCCGGACGATGGTCAGGCTCAACGGTTGGCCATCGACCTGAATAGTCTTCTCGCTGACGTCCGCTTTGGGCAGCGTCAGTTTGACCCCGGACTGCGCGCCTGTCAGCACGGCGCGGGCATCCTTGGGTGTCAGCTGTTCCATCGGTTTGCCAGTGCCGGCATTCAGTACATCGAGGAATGCCTGGGTGTTGTGTTCAACCTCCCCGGCAAATGCGCTCTGGATGGACAGGGCGAGAAGGGTACCGGTCAAGACTTTGCTGAAAGTGTTCATGTTCATTTCCTGTACGGGCCTGAGTGTCAGTGATTACACGGTGACGTGCAGACGCACATCGACGTTGCCGCGAGTGGCGTTGGAGTACGGGCAGACCTGGTGGGCAGCGTCGACCAGGCTTTGTGCGTCAGCCTGTTCCAGGCCCGGCAGATTAATGTGCAGATCGATGTCCAGACCGAAACCACCAGGAATCTGACCGATACCGACGTGGGCGGTGATCGAGGCGTCGTCCGGGATTTTGCGTTTGGTCTGACTGGCAACGAATTTCAGCGCGCCGATGAAGCAGGCCGAGTAGCCGGCAGCGAACAGTTGCTCAGGGTTGGTGGCCGCGCCGCCGGCACCGCCGAGTTCTTTCGGGGTGGCGAGTTTGACGTCAAGGACGTTGTCGCTGGAGATCGCACGACCATCACGGCCGCCAGTGGAGGTTGCGATTGCGGTGTAGAGCGTTTGCATGGTGTGAGCCTCTTCAAGTGTGATTGTTGCGCTAATTGTTTGCGCGCTAACTAGGTGCGAAGTAAATGTACTTCGCTAATATTTAGCGCGCAAGATAAATTTTTGAAGAAAGCGTGATCGGCACTTGGATTGGGCAGTGTCGTGACCTCAAGCGTTTGATATGGAAGGTTTTTTTAACGTGAAACGAGAGAAAAAATTTTTCGGGGGATAAGCGGGGGGGACGGTGCGATTCGCCTGCAGACGCAAGGCTGCGCCCACAGGGAAGGGGAGTCTTAAGCGAGGCTGTCCTGCAAATGTCCACGCAATGCCTGCAATTCAGCTTGCAGGTTTTGCAGGCGCTGCAGCGTGAAGCCACTGGCCCCCAAGATGCATTGAGGCACGGTTCGGGCCTTGTCTTTCAGGGCGCTCCCCTGTGCAGTCAGTTCAACGATCACCACGCGTTCATCCTCACGGCTGCGGGTTCGGCTGAGCAAACCCTCACCTTCCAGCCGCTTGAGCAGCGGGGTCAGCGAGCCCGGATCGGTCAGCAGGCGCGTGCTGATTTCTCCGACGGTCAAACCGTCCTTCTCCCACAACACCATCATCGCCAGGTATTGCGGATACGTCAGGCCAAGCGCTTGCAACAGCGGCTTGTAGACCTTGGTCATCATCAGCGAAGTGGAATGCAGGGCGAAGCAGGCCTGATTGTCGAGCAGCAGGTCTTCGCAGTGGTCGGTGGCGTCGCGGTCGGTGGTCATGTCAGTGCCTTGAACGGTGATGCAGATGAATCTAGCGCTCGAATCTTTAATGCGCCAGACAATTGTGCCTGGTGGCGGATCGGTCAGTGCCGGCCCAGTTCACGTTGCAGCGCCAGATCCCACGGCGGCACGGGGCTGAAACGGGTCTTGAGGTATTCCAGCAGCAGGCGGCTGCGGGAGCTGGCCTGCTGTTCCAGCCGCAGCGCATAGATGCCGGTGCTCTCCGGTTTTGGCAGGCCGTTTTCACAGAACAGCGGCAGCAACTCGCCACGTAACAGGTATTCGCTGGCCAGCCAGGTGGGTAGATGCGCGATCCCGAGTCCCGCAAGCGCTCCGCAAACCAACGCCTCAGCGTTGTTGGCGCTCATGCGCACCCGCGCCGGGCGGTGCAATTGCATCTGCCCGTTTTGCTCGAAACGCCAGGCGAAGGGCGGGGCGAGGCCGTCCCAATCGAGGCCGTCATGCTCGCTCAATTGTGCGGGTTCGCTCGGCACGCCCCGGCGCTTGAGATAGTCGGGGCTGGCGCAGGCGATGCGCACCATGCTCGCCAAAGGAGTGGCCACCAGCCGGGTGTCGGCCATCTGCCCGGCACGCAATACCAGGTCGACCTTGCCCAGGTTTGAACCGTCCATGTCGACGAAGCTGTCGATCAGATGCACTTGCACATCCAGCCCCGGATACAGCACCAGAAAATCGGCAATCACCGGCGCCAGATGTCGGCGCCCGAACGCCGCTGGCGCATCCACCCGAATCAGCCCCTCCGGCGCGCTGCTCAGAGACACCGCTTCAGCCCGCGCCAATTGCAGCTCGGCAACGATTCGCCGCGCCCGTTCGGCAAACGCCAGCCCGGCCGGCGTGGCGCGCACCGCATGAGTGCTGCGGATAAACAGCTGGCTGCCGACGGCGCTCTCCAGACTGTCGATGCGTCGGGCGACGGCGGATGGCGTCAGCGGATGTCGACGCGAAGCCGCAGAAAAGCTCCCGCTCTCCAGCACATCGAGAAACAGCCCCAGTTGTTCGGTCAATTGATTGGGATTCATGAACCAGCTCAGTGCCTATGCGGTTTTGGCACAGCCATTGTGCGTTGCTGTGCGTTTCCCCGCCAGTCACGACTGCGTAGGATGGATCGCCTGACGGATGAGGACATCGCTGTGATCGAGTTTTTGCTGTACCTGCTGTTTGGCGCCGCCTTGGGGACATTGGGCGGAATATTCGGTATTGGTGGCGGGCTGATCGCCATTCCGCTGCTGGGCGTGTGGTTCGGCCTCGATCAACAGATCGCCCAAGGCACGGCGCTGGTGATGGTCGTGCCGAACGTGATGCTGGCGCTGTGGCGTTATCACCAGCGTAACCGCATCGAACTGCGCCACGCGCTGCCGCTGGCGATCATGGGTTTTTGCTTTGCGTGGATCGGTTCGATCTGGGCGGTGGGCATTGATGCGCAAACCATGCGTATCGGTTTTGTCGCTTTCCTCGTGGTGCTCTCGGCGTACAACCTGCTGAAGATGTTCGGCAAAAAGCCGGCAGTGAGCTCAGAGATGCGTTACTCATGGCCATGGCTGGGTGTGCTTGGCGCGGCGTCCGGAACCATGGGCGGTCTGTTCGGTGTCGGCGGGGCCGTGGTGGCGACGCCGGTCCTCACCAGTCTGTTCGGTACTAGCCAAGTGGTCGCTCAAGGCCTGTCGCTGGCACTGGCGCTGCCCAGCACCGGCGTGACCCTGGTGACCTATGCGGTGCATCACGAGGTCGACTGGATGATCGGCCTGCCCCTGGCCATCGGCGGTCTGGCGAGCATCAGTTGGGGCGTCAAAGTCGCCCACGCCATGCCGGAAAAATTGCTGCGCGGGCTGTTCTGCGGTTTCCTGGTGCTGTGTGCGGTGATGCTCGCGTTTAAAGTTTGAAGCCTTCGACGATGTGCTCGGCCAGGCATTCGGTGATCGGCGACGGGTTGTTCAGGTTGCGGATCAGCATGATGCTGGCCTCGGGCAGCAGCGGCAGGTCTTCGTTGGCACCGAGAATGCGCATGTCCGGGGTGATCAGGCTTTCCAGTTGCGCGGTAATCGCCAGACCCGCGCTCACCACCGCCATCAGTGCCGACAGGCTGGTGCTGTTGTAGGCGATGCGGTAATCGCGGCCCATCGCGTCGAGCGCATTGCAGGCCCACAAGCGGCAGAAACAATCACTGTTGAACATCGCCAGCGGCAGCGGCGTCTGCTCGTGCGCGCTGAAGTTTTGCGCCTCGGCCCAGACAAAACGCTCCTTGCGCAGCAACTGGCCGATCTCGTTGCCCGGCTCGCGGGTGACGATCGACAAGTCCAGATCGGTGCGCTGCAACAGCTGTTTGCTGGACTCGCAATGCACTTCGATCTGGATCAGCGGGTAGAACTGCGCGAACCGCGACAGGATCCCCGGCAGAAACCGCATCACGTAATCGTCCGGCGTACCGATGCGCACAGTGCCGACCATGTGCGGCTCGCGCAGGGTGTTGAACACTTCGCTGTGTAATTTCAGGATGCGCCGCGCATAACCCAACAACACCTGGCCTTCGGCGGTCAGGCGTACCTGGCGGCCGTCGCGCTCGAACAGCTGACGCTGCAACACGTCTTCTTCCAGACGTTTCATCTGCATGCTCACCGCCGATTGCGTGCGGTTGACCATTTCGCCGGCGCGGGTAAAACCGCCCTGATCGGCAATCGCGACGAAGGTGCGCAGGACATCGGTATCGATACTGGGGTAGGCCGACAATTGATGAATCTCCGTGATGAATGCCATCAGAAACATTCGTTGGATTGATCTTAGCGCCAGCGCGAGACTTGAGCCATCCACAAGGAGGGCAACACGATGAAAGGTCAAAGAGAGTATGTAGACGACACAAAATTTTCCGGCCACGGCCATATCGTTTCCGATCTGCTGCACAGGTTCAGCCGCTGGTACGAACTGCACCGTGAGCGCGAGTTGCTCGCCAGTCTGAGTGATGAAGCGCTGAAGGACATCGGGGTCAGTCGGGCCGACGTCGAACACGAGGCGATTCGGCCGTTCTGGGACGATCCGATGCATAAATGATCGGCGCCTTACTACACAAACCACTTTCAGGTGAGGTAGGTTGCGAGCAGACAAGGAGATGCTCATGCCCGCGACTCTGGCCTTTTCTCTCAAACAGGCGCGACGTCTGGCGCTGGCCGCCCAAGGATTCAACGGGCGCCAGCCGCCAACCGTCAAGGCGCCGCAACTTAACCGGCTGATCGAACGGCTGGGCCTGCTGCAGATCGACTCCGTCAACGCCGTGGTGCGCTCGCACTACCTGCCGCTGTTTTCCCGTTTGGGTTCCTATTCCGCTGATTTGCTCGATCAGGCCGCCTGGAGTTCGGGACGACGTCGCACGTTGTTCGAGTACTGGGGCCATGAGGCATCGTTGTTGCCATTGGCCATGTATCCGTTGATGGGTTGGCGCATGCAGCGGGCGAGGAATGGCAGAGACATTTATCAGCAACTGGCAAAGTTTGGTCTGGAGCAGCAGAGCGTTGTGCGCCGGGTCTTGAGTGCGGTCGAGGAGCGCGGTGCATTGGGTGCCGGCAGTCTGTCGACCCGCGAGGACAAGGCCGGGCAGTGGTGGGACTGGAGCGCGGAAAAGCATGCGCTGGAGTGGCTGTTTGCCGCGGGTGAAGTGACCGTGGCCGGTCGTCGCGGTTTTGAGCGTTTGTATGATTTGCCGGAGCGGGTCATTCCCTCCTCGATTCTGCAACAAGCGTTACCTGACGAGGCGCAAGCGCAGTGTGGTTTGTTGCTGCACGCGGCGCAGGCGCTCGGCGTCGGCACGGAAAAGGATCTGCGGGATTATTTCCGCTTGAATCCGTCTGATGCGCGACCGCGTCTGGCGGAACTGGTCGAGGACGGGCAGTTGCAGACCTGTGAAGTCACCGGTTGGCGACAGATCGCCTACTGCCTGCCGGAACCGAAGGTGCCGCGCAAAGTGGTTGCCAGTGCACTGTTGTCGCCGTTCGATTCGTTGATCTGGGAACGCAGTCGCACCGAGCGGCTGTTTGATTTCCGCTATCGGTTGGAGATCTACACGCCGCAGGACAAGCGTGTTTACGGCTATTACGTGCTGCCTTTCCTGCACAACGAACGGATTGCCGCGCGAGTCGATCTGCGCGCCGAACGAGCGTCGGGGCGCCTGGCGGTGCACGCGGTGCATGAGGAAGTGCCGGGGCTGGATGAAGAGGGGATGCTGGCGCTGGCGTTGAATCTGCGGCAGATGGCCGATTGGCTGAGGCTTGCGCGGGTGCAGCTTAATTGTCAGCGCGAGAGTGCGGCGCGGTTGCGGGTGGCGTTGGCGCAAATTGAGGGTGCCTGAACCGACCTCATCGCCAGCAGGCTGGCTCCCACAGAGATCTCTGGGTGATCTTGATCCTTGTAGGAGCTGCCGAAGGCTGCGATCTTTTGATTTTTTAAATCAAGATCAAAAGATCGCAGCCTTCGGCAGCTCCTACAGGGATAGAGGTCAATCCATGCCTGTTGGCGATGGGGCGACTCGGTCTAGCGGCGGACCTGTTTCAGGGTTTCCGCAATCAAAAACGCCAGTTCCAGCGACTGATCGGCATTCATCCGCGGATCGCAGTGGGTGTGATAACGATCCGACAACCCGTCTTCCGTGATCGGCCGCGCGCCACCAATGCACTCGGTGACATTCTGCCCGGTCATCTCGATATGAATCCCGCCGGCATAAGTGCCTTCGGCTTCGTGCACCTGGAAGAACTGTTTCACCTCACCCAGGATCTGCGCGAAGTCGCGGGTCTTGTAGCCGCTGCTGGCCTTGATCGTGTTGCCGTGCATCGGGTCGGAGCTCCACAACACCTGCTTGCCTTCACGCTGTACCGCGCGGATCAGCGCCGGCAGGTGATCGCCGACCTTGTTCGCGCCCATCCGCGCAATCAGGTTCAGGCGGCCGGGATCGTTGTCCGGGTTGAGCACGTCGATCAGGCGAATCAGGTCGTCCGGGTTCATGCTCGGGCCGACTTTGACGCCAATCGGGTTGTTCACCCCGCGCAGGAATTCGACGTGAGCACCGTCGAGCTGACGAGTACGGTCACCGATCCACAGCATGTGCGCCGAACAATCGTAATAATCGTTGGTCAGGCTGTCGCGACGCACGAACGCTTCTTCGTAGTTCAGCAACAGTGCCTCGTGAGCGGTGAAGAAACTGGTTTCGCGCAGTTGCGGCGAGCTGTCCATGCCGCAGGCGCGCATGAATGCGAGGGTCTCATCGATGCGGTCGGCGAGGTGGCTGTATTTCTCGGCCAGTGCCGAGTTGGCGATGAAATCCAGGTTCCACTTGTGCACCTGATGCAGGTCGGCGAAGCCGCCCTGGGCGAAGGCGCGCAACAGGTTCAGGGTAGCGGTGGACTGGTGATAGGACTGCAGCAGGCGCTCCGGATCCGGCACGCGGCTCTTTTCGTCAAAACCGATGCCGTTGACGATGTCGCCACGGTAGGCGGGCAGGGTCACGCCGTCGAGGGTTTCGTCGTTGGCAGAGCGCGGCTTGGCGAACTGACCGGCCATGCGCCCGACCTTGACCACCGGGCAACCGGCGGCGAAGGTCATGACGATCGCCATTTGCAGCAACACTTTGAAGGTGTCGCGAATCTTCGCTGCCGAGAACTCGGCAAAGCTTTCCGCGCAATCGCCGCCCTGCAACAGGAACGCCCGGCCCTGAGTGACCTCGGCAAACTGGCGGCGCAGCTCGCGCGCTTCACCAGCAAACACCAGCGGCGGATAGCTGGCCAGGGTCTGCTCGACCTGGCGCAGATGCGCGGCGTCGGGGTATTGGGGTTGTTGCTGGATCGGCAGGGCGCGCCAGCTGTCAGGACTCCAGGGTTGGCTCATCACGGTCTCTAATGGGTTCTACGCACGGGAAGGCCATGGTAGCAGCAATTAGTGCGTGACCTGCTCCCGCCCCATCACCGACAATCGCCGCTTTGCCACGGCGCCGGAGCGGTGCCATCGTGTCACCGCGCCCGGTGGCCATCAGGAGACGAAATGACTGAGGAGCGCGTCGAGCTGTTGCTCGCCGAGGTACAGGATGAATTCGGCGTGATTCGCGTGCTGGAAGTGGCCGATTACCGCTTTCTGGAATTCGGCGATGCCATCGAGCAGAGCTGCGTGTTCACCGCCGATCCGAGCTGGCTCGAATACGACTACACCCGGGCGATGCTGATTGGCGCGTTGTGCCATGAACAACCGGAGAGCGCGCTGTTTCTTGGCCTCGGTGCCGGTACGCTGACCCAGGCCTGCCTCAAGTTCCTGCCGCTGGAAGATGTCGAAGCCATCGAACTGCGCCCGGACGTGCCGCGCCTGGCCATCGAATACCTGGGGCTGGATGACGATCCGCGTTTGTACATTCGGGTCGGCGATGCGCTGGAGTTGCTGCCGACGGCCGAGCCTGCGGATCTGATCTTTGTCGACCTGTACACCGATGTCGGCCCGGGTGTCGGGCATCTGGCCTGGAGTTTTCTCGGCGACTGTCAGAAGCGTTTGAATCCGGGCGGCTGGCTGGTGATCAACCAGTGGGCCACCGATGATGGCAAACCGCTGGGCGCCGCGTTGCTGCGTGGGCTCTACCACCGGCATTACTGGGAACTGCCGGTGAAGGAGGGCAATGTGATTCTGATTGTGCCGGCGGATCTCGATCAGGAGCTGGACATGCAGGCGCTGACCGCCCGCGCTGAAGCGCTGGCACCGCGATTGGGGTATTCGTTGCAGTCGTTGATCAAGGCCATTCGTCCGGCGACCTGAGTTGCCAGTGATGGCCCCATCGCTGGCAAGCCAGCTCCCACAGAGTTCGCGCCGCACGCGCGATGTGTGAACGGCTCGGTCACTGTGGGAGCTGGCTTGCCAGCGAAGGTGTTCTGATGTCACGACATCTTTCAGATCCCTTTGAAGATGCCTGGCCGCCGCTCCACCAGCGAGCTGATGCCTTCCTTGGCATCCTCGCTCCCCAGCAACTTCTTCACCAGTGCCGGCAATCCTTGTGCCGCCGCCGTCTCACCTTCATACCGTGCCTGGCGCGCCGACATCAGCGTCGCCTGCACCCCCAACGGTGCCTGCCGGGCAATCCGCTCGGCCAGTTCGATCGCGCGGGGCAGCAGGTCCTCACTGGCCATTACTTCCTGTACCAAACCCAGGCGCAATGCATCATGCGCATCGAACTCATCGCCGGTCAGCAGCCAGCGCATCGCGTTGCCCCAGCCGGCCACCTGATGAAAACGCAAGGTCGCGCCACCAAAAGGAAAAATCCCTCGCTGCACTTCCATTTGTGCGAAGCGGGTATTGCTCGCGCACAGGTTGATGTCAGCGGCCAGCATCAACTCGATACCGATGGTCAGGCAGTAGCCCTGCGCGGCGACAATTACCGGTTTGCTCACGCGCGGCCCGACGAAAACGCCCCACGGGTCGCAACCGCCGGTCGGAACCTGCCAGCCTTCGGCGAGGGCGGCGCTGGCATTGAGCAGATCCAGACCGGCGGTAAAGTGCTCGCCATGCCCGAACACCACGGCCACTCGCGCGTCACTGTCGGCCTCGAACTCGCCGTAGGCCAGGCTCAGGTCATTGAGCAGATCGAGGTCGAAGGCATTGCGTTTGGCGGCCCGGTCGAGGCCAATCAAGTGGACATGACCACGATGTTCGCGGCTGACGCGGCCGGGGCAGGGCTGATTCATGGGTAGATCCTCGGGCGGGAAGGGCGGGTGCAGCGACGGTATGCCGCACATCGATGAATCGTTTAAGCGTCATCACCCGCAAGGCCGGGCCTTTGCAAAATAGACCTTCGCACGATTATCCGCAAAACCCCGTTACACAGCGGTGACACAGCGATTCAGCTGATAAAAAAAGCTCCCTTTTTGGGCAAATTCCGGTATAGTGCGCGCCGGCCTTTAACCGGGCCGCGTTTAGGTAGCGCAATTCCCCGAAGCCAGCTTCGGCTGCACGTCCGCACTGCGGGCTCTTCCTTGACGATTCTTTTTCATTCATACGTTTTCGCAAATCCCCGCCGACAAAGCTGCCAGGGCGACTCTTGAGTCTCAACACGGCATGCGCAGCTTTGGAGCATGGGTCTTTGCGGATGCACTTAGAGGCAGACCCATGACCCAGGAAATCGGCGGCTTCGCCGCTCTTGAACTTCATCCCAATATTGTCGCTGCAGTAGTCGCTACCGGCTATGAAGAGCCTTCGGCCATTCAGCAGCAGTCGATCCCGATCATCCTCGCCGGTCACGATATGATTGGTCAGGCGCAAACCGGTACCGGTAAAACCGCTGCCTTTGCCCTGCCTATCCTGCACCGCATTGATCCGTCCAAGCGCGAGCCGCAAGCTCTGATCCTGGCCCCAACTCGTGAGTTGGCGCTACAAGTTGCAACCGCTTTCGAAACCTACGCCAAGCAAATGCCGGGCGTAACTGTTGTGGCTGTCTACGGCGGCGCGCCGATGGGCCCACAATTGAAAGCAATCCGTAATGGCGCACAGATCGTTGTCGCCACGCCGGGCCGTCTGTGCGACCACCTGCGTCGCGACGAAAAAGTCCTCGCTACCGTGAACCACCTGGTTCTGGACGAGGCGGACGAAATGCTCAAACTGGGCTTCATGGACGACCTGGAAGTGATCTTCAAGGCCATGCCGGAAACCCGTCAGACCGTATTGTTCTCGGCAACCTTGCCGCAGTCGATCCGTGCCATCGCCGAGCGCCACCTGCGCGATCCGAAGCACGTGAAGATCCAGAGCAAGACTCAGACCGTTACCGCGATCGAACAGGCTCACCTGTTGGTTCACGCTGACCAGAAGACCTCTGCTGTTCTCAGCTTGCTGGAAGTGGAAGACTTCGACGCGCTGATCATGTTCGTGCGCACCAAGCAAGCGACCCTGGATCTGGCCAGTGCCCTGGACGCCAAAGGCTACAAAGCCGCTGCGCTGAACGGTGACATCGCCCAGAACCAGCGTGAGCGCGTCATCGACTCGCTCAAGGATGGCCGTCTGGACATCGTTGTCGCGACCGACGTGGCTGCCCGTGGTCTGGACGTTCCGCGCATCACCCACGTGTTCAACGTGGACATGCCGTACGATCCGGAGTCCTACGTGCACCGTATCGGCCGTACCGGCCGTGCCGGTCGCGAAGGTCGTGCGCTGCTGCTGGTGACTCCACGTGAGCGCCGCATGCTGCAAGTGATCGAGCGTGTCACCGGCCAGAAGGTGGCCGAAGTGCGTCTGCCGGACGCTCAAGCTGTGCTCGATGCACGCATCAAGAAACTGACCAATAGCCTGTCGCCGCTGGTCGCCGATGCCGAATCGACTCACGGCGAGCTGCTCGATCGTCTGACCGCAGACATCGGTTGCACCCCGCGTGCACTGGCTGCAGCCCTGCTGCGCAAGGCAACCAACGGTCAAGCGCTGAACCTGGCAGCGATCGAGAAGGAACGTCCACTGGTGCCGAACAACGCACCGCGTGGCGACCGTCCTGAGCGTTCCGGTGATCGTCCTGATCGTGGCGACCGCGAGCGTCGCGCGCCAATGCCTCTGGGCGAAGGCCGTGCCCGTTGCCGTACCGCGCTGGGTGCGCGTGACGGTATCGCCGCCAAGAACCTGCTGGGCGCGATCCTCAACGAAGGTGGTCTGGCCCGCGAAGCGATCGGTCGCATTCAGGTGCGTGACAGCTTCAGCCTCGTCGAACTGCCGGAAGATGGTCTGGACAAACTCCTGACCAAGCTGAAGGACACTCGCGTCGCTGGCAAGCAGCTGAAACTGCGTCGCTACCGCGAAGATTGATCCGCCCTCGGGCTGATTGATCGAACATAAAAAATCCCCGACTGGTTCGGGGATTTTTTATGTCTGCTTTTTGCCCCGCCCCACAACCCTGTGGGAGCTGGCTTGCCAGCGATGACGTCAGCCGAAGCGATAGATATCCATACCCAGTGCACCCATCGTGAAGCCTTTATGCGCTACGCGGAACTCACCTCCCGCACCACGGGCAAAATACAACGGCAACAAATGCTCATCACTCGGATGGCTGCGCACCGCATTTGGCGCCTGCTGACGATAGTCGTGCAACGCCGCTTCGTCATTGGCCGCCAACTTGTCGATCATCCAGTCGCGGAAGTCCCGCGCCCACGGCTCGACGCTTTCCGGGCCGGCATGCCAGTCCAGCTCGCGCAGGTTGTGGGTGATGCTGCCGGAGCCGATCAGCAAAATACCCTGCTCGCGCAGACTCGCCAGTGCTTGTCCGACACGGGTTTGCAGCGCCGGGCCACCGCGACTCGGCAGCGACACCTGCACCACCGGAATATCCGCCTGCGGGTACATCAGTGACAGCGGCACCCAGACGCCGTGGTCGAACGGTCGTTGCGCATCGAGGCGAGCCGGCAGATGGGCAGCGTTGAGCAATTCGGCCACTTCGGTGGCCAGTTGCGGATTGCCCGGCGCCGGATATTGCACTTCAAACAGGGCGCGGGGAAAACCGCCGAAGTCGTGCCAGGTTTCGGGTTGCGAATGGCTGCTGACCCGCAATTCCTGGCTTTCCCAGTGGGCAGAGACAATCACGATGGCTTTCGGTTTAGGCAGTTCGGCCGCCAGGCGCGCGAGGGCCGGGCCGCTGGCGCCGGGTTCCAGGGCCAGCATTGGCGAGCCGTGGGAGATAAACAGGCTGGGAAACATGGAAAGGTTCCTGAGCGGTAAGATGGTGCCATCTTCAGTCAGATCATTGATCTAAATCTAATATAAGTTTTAACGCCTTTTGATCGAATTTTTTGAGGTGAAGCATGCAGCCTGAGTTTTGGCACAAGAAGTGGGAATCCAATCAGATCGGCTTTCACCTGCCTGAGGTGAATCCGTATCTGCAGCGTCTCTGGCCGCAGTTGAAGATCCCGGCCCAGGCGCGAGTGCTGGTGCCGCTGTGCGGCAAAAGCCTGGATCTGTTGTGGCTGGCCGGGCGCGGATATCAGGTGCTCGGGGTCGAGTTGTCGCAGAAGGCCATCGAGGACTTCTTCAGTGAGCATCAGGTAACGCCGCAGGTCAGCGACGAGGGGCCGTTCAAGGTCTATCGCGGCGATTCCATCGAGTTGTGGTGCGGTGATTTCTTCGCGCTGACTGCAGACGATGTAGCGGACTGCGCGGCGTTGTACGACCGGGCAGCGTTGATCGCCTTGCCGCCTGCGATGCGTGAACGCTATGCGACGCATCTGCAGCAAATCCTGCCGCCGGTTGTGCAAGGGTTGTTGATCACTCTGGATTATGATCAGGCGCAAATGTTCGGGCCACCGTTTGCGGTGAGCGATGATGAGGTGCGGCGCTTGCTGGCGGGTGCCTGGCAGGTGCGAATGCTGGAAGAGCAGGATGTGCTGGGGGAGAGCTGGAAGTTTTTGCAGGCGGGGGTGACGCGGTTGGAGGAGCGGGTTTACCGGGTTTCTGGTCGATAGGTTTGTATTGGCGGTGCGGGCCCCATCGCTGGCAAGCCAGCTCACACAGGGTTTTGTGGTGTTTTCTGGATTCGAGGACGAATCAGATCACTGTGGGAGCTGGCTTGCCAGCGATGGGGCCAGATCCGCAACACACAATCCCGAGCACAAAAAGGCCCGCATCGCTGCGGGCCTTTTCGGTTGTCACGCCAGATGGATCAACCGCGACGACGCAGCGCGTCGATACGCTCTTCCAGCGGCGGGTGGCTCATGAACATGCGGGCAAAGCCCTGTTTGATGCCACCGTTGATGCCGAAGGCGTTCAGGGTGTCCGGCATGTGTACCGGCAGGCCCTGTTCGGCGCGCAGGCGTTGCAGCGCGCCGATCATCGCGTTGGTGCCCGCCAGACGAGCGCCGGCTTCGTCGGCACGGAATTCGCGCTTGCGCGAGAACCACATGACGATAGCGCTGGCGAGGATGCCCAGGACCAGTTCGGCGAAGATGGTCGCCACGTAGTAGGCAATGCCCTGGCCTTCTTCGTTCTTGAAAATCACCTTGTCGACGAAGTTGCCGATGATCCGCGCAAAAAACATCACGAAGGTGTTCACCACGCCCTGGATCAGCGCCAGGGTGACCATGTCACCGTTGGCCACGTGACCGATTTCGTGGGCCAGAACGGCTTTCACTTCATCTGGCGAAAAACGCTCGAGCAGGCCCTGGCTGACTGCGACCAACGCGTCGTTCTTGTTCCAGCCGGTCGCAAAGGCGTTGGCCTCGTAGGCCGGAAAAATACCGACTTCGGGCATCTTGATCCCGGCTTCGCGGGACAGTTGCTCGACGGTTTGCAGCAGCCATTGTTCATGCCGGGTACGTGGCTGGCTGATGATCTGGGTGCCGGTGCTCATCTTGGCCATCCACTTTGAGATGAACAGCGAGAACAGCGAACCGGCGAAACCAAAGACCGCACAGAAAACCAGCAGCTGACTGAGGTTGAGATCAACCCCGTTGGCCGCCATGAACCCGTTGAAGCCGAACAGGCTCAGGGTGATGCTGGCTATCAGCACGACCGCCAGGTTAGTGGCCAAAAACAGCAGGATGCGCATCATGGTTGTAGAAATCTCCTCAAGCTAAAGATGTAGCGTACTGCGGGGTATATAAGGTGCGGCACGGGGTGATTCAACTGAGTGACTATTTCAAACTGTGTCCTACAGCGGATTCCGGGGCTGCAGGCCATTGCCCACGACCGAAACCGAAAGGGATGACAGCCAGCCGCCACCCGCCACCACTGCGCCAGAGGCAAGTGGACTATACGAATCGCAAGTGTAGAAGGCCCTGCGAGGCGAGTAGGGCAGAAGTGTTGCTGAATCAGACAGTGCGCAACGTTCGGGCCGTTGCGCACGGTCGACCGGTTACTGGCGGTAGGACTTGAGGAAGTTGCCGATACGTCCGATGGCCATCTCGAGGTCGTCGACGCGGGGCAGGGTCACCACGCGGAAGTGATCCGGCCACGGCCAGTTGAACGCCGTGCCTTGCACCACCAGCAACTTCTCGGAAAGCAGCAGGTCGAGGACGAATTTTTCGTCGTTGTGGATCGGGCAGACCTTCGGGTCGATCCGCGGGAATGCATACAGCGCGCCCATCGGCTTGACGCAGCTGACGCCCGGAATGTCGTTGAGCAACTCCCAGGTACGGTTGCGCTGCTCCAGCAGACGACCTTGCGGCAGCACCAGATCATTGATGCTCTGATAGCCGCCGAGGGCAGTCTGGATTGCGTGCTGACTCGGCACGTTGGCGCACAGGCGCATGTTGGCCAGCATGTCGATGCCTTCGATGTAGCTCTGGGCATTGTGTTTCGGCCCGGAGATGGCGATCCAGCCGGAGCGGAAACCCGCCACGCGGTAGGATTTCGACAGCCCGTTGAAGGTCAGGCACAGCAGGTCCGGTGCCAGCGAGGCGGTGCAGATGTGCACGGCATCGTCATAAAGAATCTTGTCGTAGATCTCGTCGGAGAACACCACCAGATTGTGCGCGCGGGCGATTTCCAGCATGCCCAGCAGTACTTCCTTCGAGTACACCGCACCGGTCGGGTTGTTCGGGTTGATGATCACCATGGCCTTGGTGTTCGGCGTGATCTTGGCCTTGATGTCGGCCAGATCAGGGAACCAGTCGGCACCCTCGTCGCACAGGTAATGCACGGCGTTACCGCCGGCCAGGCTCACGGCGGCGGTCCACAGCGGGTAGTCCGGGGCCGGTACCAGCACTTCGTCGCCGTTGTTGAGCAGCGCCTGCAGCGACATCACGATCAGCTCGGACACGCCGTTGCCCAGGTAGATGTCTTCGATGCCGACACCTTCGACATTCTTTTGCTGGTAGTACTGCATCACCGCTTTACGGGCGCTGAACAGGCCTTTGGAATCGCTGTAGCCCTGAGCGGTCGGCAGGTTGCGGATCACGTCCTGGAGAATTTCGTCCGGCGCTTCGAAACCAAACGGTGCCGGGTTGCCGATGTTCAGCTTGAGGATGCGCTGGCCTTCCTCCTCCAGACGTTTGGCGTGCTTGAGCACCGGTCCGCGAATGTCGTAGCAGACGTTGGCGAGCTTGTTCGATTTGCTGAACTGCATGGCGATGTGATCCCGAAAATGAACGATCCAGACGGCGGATGGCCAACCGTACTGGGATTCCTGCGTCTTCGCACAGGCGGAGTCTTGCGCGGTGGCGCCAATAATCCGTTTGAATGCGCCCGGTCTGGCTGCCAGACTGGCGTGTGACGAGGCGCAATCATACGTGCCACCCGATCCGTGGAAAAGGTACAGATCGGGCTTTTTCAGCCGTTGAGGTGTGATGATGGAAAAGTTGGAAAAAACCCTGGAAGAATGGCGTGCGATGCTCGACCCCGAGCAGTACAACGTGTGCCGGCTCAGTGCGACCGAACGGCCGTTCTCCGGCAAATACAACGCCACCAAAACCGACGGCATTTATCATTGCGTCTGCTGCAATGAGCCGCTGTTCGACTCCCAAACCAAATTCGATTCCGGCTGCGGCTGGCCGAGCTTCTACGCGCCGATCGGCGAAAGCGCCATGACCGAAATCCGCGATACCAGTCACGGCATGATCCGCACCGAGGTCAAATGCGCTCGCTGTGACGCGCATCTGGGCCACGTGTTTCCCGATGGTCCGCCACCGACCGGCCTGCGTTATTGCATCAACTCCGTGTGCCTGAACCTCGAGCCTCGCGATTGAACTGCTGGCTTGCCCGGCTGGTTTGATCCACCCCTGTAGGAGCTGCCGAAGGCTGCGATCTCTTGATTTTTTAAGATCAAAAGATCGCAGCCTTCGGCAGCTCCCACATGATGGCAACTCAATTAATTAAATTGCACACAATTTAATTGCTCGCTATGTTTGGCCTTTGCCGATAACCCGTGGAGCCGTCTCATGAGCGACAACCTGCTGAATATTCCTGTCACCACCATCAAGGGTGAGCAAAAGACCCTGGCCGATTTCGCCGGCAAGGCCGTTCTGGTGGTCAACACCGCCAGCAAATGCGGCTTCACCCCGCAATACAAAGGCCTGGAAGAGCTGTGGCAGACCTACAAGGATCAGGGCCTGGTGGTGCTGGGGTTTCCGTGTAATCAGTTCGGCAAGCAGGAGCCAGGTAACGAGGGGGCGATCAGCGAATTCTGTGAGCTGAATTACGGCGTGAGTTTCCCGTTGTTCAAGAAGATCGATGTCAACGGTTCTGATGCGCATCCACTGTTCGTGCAGTTGAAAAAACGCGCTCCGGGTCTGCTCGGCTCCGAGGGCATCAAGTGGAATTTCACCAAGTTCCTGATCGGCAAGGATGGGCAACTGGTCAAGCGTTTTGCCCCGACCACCAAGCCGCAGGACATCAGCGGCGAGATCGAAGCCCTGCTCAAATGAACAGCCTGCCCGACGATTCGCTGAAGCTCGACAGTCAGTTGTGCTTCAAGTTGTATGCCGCGTCCCGGGCGGTGATTCGCGCTTACAAGCCGATGCTCGATCAGCTCGGCCTGACGTACCCGCAGTACCTGGTGATGCTGGTGCTGTGGGAGTGGCAGGACAGAGCGCCGGAGCAACCGACGGTCAAGGCCTTGGGCGAGCGTCTGGCGCTGGACTCCGGCACTCTGACGCCGTTGCTCAAGCGGCTTGAGCAATTGCAGTGGGTGCAGCGCCAGCGTTCTGCGCGCGATGAGCGTGAAGTGCATCTAAGCCTGACCACCCAGGGTCAGGCGTTGCGCGAGCAGGTCGGGCCGCTCAAGGCCCGATTGTTGTGCGACAGCGGCGTGGATCTTGAACGGCTCAACGATTTGCGTAACGGTCTCGATCACTTGCTGGGGCAGATCAAAGCGCTGACGTAGTCGGAATCCACTGATCGAGCAGGGTCGCCAGCTCTTCGCGGCGGAACGGCTTGGCCAGGTAATCGCTCATGCCGGCGGCACGGCAGCGTTCGCGCTCTTCCGACATGGCGTTGGCGGTCAGCGCGACGATCGGCAGATGCGGCCAGCGCCCGCTCTGGCGAATCTGCCGGCTCGCTTCGTAGCCGTCCATCACCGGCATGTTGCAGTCCATCAGCACCAGGTCGAACTCATCGTGTTCCAGTTGATCCAGCGCTTCGGCGCCGTGGGCGGCGACCACCACGTCGCACCCGAGCTTGCCGAGCATGCCTTTGGCCACCAACTGGTTGACCGGATTGTCCTCCACCAGCAGCACGCGTCCGCGGCGTTGAACCGGCTGGCTTTCGTGCTGCGTATCGTTGTTCGTGGTGATGTCTGCCAGGAGAATGCGCCGCAGGATCTGATACAGCGCGTTGCGTGCCAGTGGTCGGGCCTGTTGCTGCAATGGCGCCAGCGCTGCGGCCTCTTCGCTGGGCATGAAGCTGCCATAAGCGGTCACCACCAGGATCGGCGCGCTAAGGGTCGGGCGCAGACTGAACAGGCATTCCGGGCAATCGGTGATCAGCAGATCGGGTGACAGGCCCAGCAACGGGTCGTCCATGGTGCGCTGTTCGTAAGTCACGCCCCACACCGGCAACAGCATCTTGAGCAGTTCGGCGAGGCCGCTGCTGGCCGCGGTGATCGCCAATACCTTGCCGTGCAGCGGTGGCGGCATGATCGCCCGGGTATGGCACGGCAGCGGCAGGTCGGCACAGAACTGACTGCCGAAACCGGCCTCGGAACTGATGGTCAGCCGACCCTGCATGGCTTCACAGAGGTTGTAGGTCAGCGCGAGGCCGAGACCGGTGCCGCCGTACTGCCGGGTGATACCGGCGCCCGCCTGGGTGAACGGCTGGAAGATTTTCACCTGGGCCTCCTGGGCGATGCCGATACCGGTGTCGCAGACTTCAATGCGCACCCCGTCGCCATGGGCCGACAGGCGCACATCAACCCGACCGAAGCGGGTGAACTTCAGGGCATTGGACAACAGGTTGCTGACGATCTGCCGCACCCGGGTCGGGTCTCCCAGCACCAGAGCGGGGAAGTGCGGATCGATCAGGCAGGTCAGTTCGACGCTCGGCGCTGCGTTCTGCGACAGCAGGTTGGCGGTATCCTCGATCAGCGAGCCGAGGTCGAACGGGATGTGCTCGAGCTCCAGTTGTCCGGCATCGAACTTGGACAGGTCGAGAATATCGTTGAGCAGCTCCACCAGCACCTTGCCCGAGTCATGGGCAATTGACAGCTGTTGCTGTTGTTCGGCATTCAGCGGGCCGTCAAGGGACAGGGCGATCATGCCCAGCAGACCGTTGAGCGGGGTGCGGATCTCGTGACTCATGTTGGCAAGGAACGCCGAGCGTGCTTCGGCCATGTCCAGTGCGGTGCTGCGGGCGATCTCCAGTTCTTCGTTGGACTGGCTGAGCCGGGTGTTGATCGCCTTGAGCTCGGCGGTGCGGGCCGAAACGATGTGCTCCAGCTGCCCGAGGTAGTCGGTCAGGCGGTTTTCGGCGTTGCGGCGCTGCTGGATTTCCGTGGCGATGTTTTCGAACTGCTGGTTGGCGACTTTGACCAGCACGCCGATCTCGTCATTGGCGTGTCCGGCCGGGCATTCCAGCGTTGTCGGTTCTGCACTGCGTGCGTCGCGCGCACTGAGTTCACGAATCAGCCGTACCAGTGGCTTGGTCAGCATCACGTAGAACAACGCCAGCAGGATTCCGGTGAGGATCAGGCTGCGGGCAAATCCGTTGAGCAGAGTGACTTCGGCGCGGCGCAGGAAACGGCTGCCGAACGCGTACGTGTCGACTTCAAGGCTGAGGATGCCCAATGATTCGTCAGGCAGGTGGTCGAGGTACAGACGGTCTTCGAACTGGCGTTTGGCGCCGAACAGGAAGTCGCTGATCACTCGATAGCCGCTTTGCAGCTCCGGGCGTTTGACGTTGGCCAGCACGTTGCCATTGTTGTCCGTCAGTTGCGCCGAGATGATCGCCGGCGAACGCAACAGCCCCAGGGTCAGTTCCTGCGCCAGTTCCGCGTCGATGTTGTAGGCGATCCGCGATGCCGGATTGTGGCTGATTTCCAGCAAAGACAGGATTTCACGGTTGATGGAGGCGTCTTCGCTGGCATAATCGATGCCGATTTGCAGCAGGCTGAGCAGCGTGCCCAGAATGAACCCGACCAGCACAGTGAATCTGGCTTGCTTGTAAGACAGCCGGTGGGTGAATTTGATATCCATGGGGTGTTGAACCACTTCCGTTTCCCTTCGCTGCTCAAGCATAGTCGATCATGTATGGATACCGAGGTTCCCGAATCGCCTTGTAACAAGGCCTGAGCGGGGATTGAGATCTGTCTGTCGTCGCTGTATCGACATCATCACTGTGAACGTGCCCGAGGAGAAGACGTGGATTCCCGATTGAATGCTTTTCTTGAACGCGCCGAGTCGGTTCTGGCGCGGATCGAACCCTTGCTGCCGGCGCCACGTCCGCTGATCGACTGGAATACTTGCCTGGCCGCGCGCTGGCAGCGAGACGGGCGTAGCGGATACTTGCTGCCGCTGGACGTCAGTCTCGACATGCGCCTGTCCGACCTGATCGGTGTTGACCGTCAACTGGAGCAACTGGGCCGCAACACCCAGCAGTTTCTCGACGGCATGCCGGCCAACCATGCGCTGCTCTGGGGTTCGCGCGGTACCGGTAAATCCTCGCTGGTGCGCGCGCTGCTGGCTGAACACGCCAAGGCCGGCCTGCGGTTGATCGAGATCGAACGCGATCATCTGGCCGACCTGCCGCGCGTGGTCGAGCAGATCGGCAAACTGCCACAGCGCTTCGTGCTGTTTTGCGATGACCTGTCGTTCGAATCCGGCGAAGGCGATTACCGCGTGCTGAAAAGTGTGCTCGACGGCTCGCTCGAGCAGGCCCCGGACAACGTTCTGCTGTACGCCACTTCCAACCGCCGCCATCTGGTGCCGGAGAAGGAAAGTGACAACGAAAACTGGAAGCGTGTCGACGGCGAGCTGCATCCGAGTGAGGCGGTGGAAGACAAGATCGCCCTGTCGGACCGTTTCGGTCTGTGGCTGTCGTTTTATCCGTTTACCCAGGAACACTTTCTCAATGTCGTCGAACACTGGATCGGCCAGTTGGCCGCCAAGGCTGGCCTGAGCTGGCAGCGCGACGAACAACTGGACATTCTCGCCGTGCGCTGGGCCACCGGGCGCGGCAATCGCAACGGCCGTTGCGCGTACCAATTCGCCCGTTACTGGGTGGGTCTGAAATTGCTGGAGCACAAGGCATGATTGATTTGCAACAAAGCGGCCAGGGCCTCGAAGGCTACGGCATGTTGGCCGCACAACTGGAATCGCTGCTGGCGGACGAGCGCGATTTCATCGCGAATGCCGCGCAGTTTTCGGCGTTTCTGTTCAACCAGCTCGATGACTTGAACTGGGCGGGTTTCTACCTCAATCGCAATGAAGAGCTGGTGCTCGGTCCGTTCCAGGGCCAGATCGCTTGCGTGCGCATTCCGTTCGGGCGCGGCGTGTGTGGCGCCGCGGCGGCCAGTCTGCAGACTCAGCGCGTCGAAGACGTGCATGCGTTCCCGGGCCATATCGCTTGCGACAGCGCTTCCAACAGCGAGTTGGTAGTGCCGCTGGTCAAGGACGGTCGGTTGATCGGCGTACTCGATCTCGACAGCCCGAAACTGGCGCGTTTTGGCACCGACGATCAGGCAGGTATCGAGCAATTGGCGGCGATCTTCCTGCGTCTGACCGACTGCTGATCAGGCACTCAGGCCAGCCTTGCGCAGCAGGCTGGCCGGATCCACCGCATCGATCTGGCGCGGATCGAGAAACCGCGCAGCGTATTGCATGTAAACCCCGTCATTGATGAACAGCGCGAACAGCTCGGCGTCGATGTGCGCCTCGCGGCACATGGTGGCCATGATCGCCAATGCCTCGCTCAGGGTTTTGGCTTTCTTGTACGGCCGATCCGCAGCCGTCAGCGCCTCGAAAATATCGGCAATCGCCATCATCCGTGCCGGCAGGCTCATGTCTTCGCGTTTCAGGCGCTTTGGATAGCCGCTGCCGTCCATTTTTTCGTGATGCCCGCCGGCGATTTCCGCGACGCTGTCCAGGTGCCCGGGGAAGGGCAGGTGGCTGAGCATCAGGATCGTCTGCACCATGTGGTGATTGATGATGTAGCGCTCTTCGCGGGTCAGGGTGCCCCGGGCAATGCTCAGGTTGTAGAGTTCGCCGCGATTGTATTTGTAACGCGGCACATCCAGTTTGAACCCCCACGGATTGTCTTCGGGAATCAGTTCACTCTCGGCGCGTTCGATCAGGTGTTCGGGCTTGTCCGCCAGCAGTGGCTCGCTGACTGGCAGCGTTGGCGCGGGCGTTTGCGCCTGACGGCGGTTTTCCTCCCATGACACCCCCAGGCGATCATCGAGGGTGCGCATCCAGCGCCGCTCGGCGATGCGCTCAAGGCGCTGCAGATCGGCGGGTGCCATGGCCTCGCCGCCCAGATTGCAGCGGGCAACAAAGGCAAAGTCATCGTCCAGTTGCGTCAGCGCGGCGTCACGCTGTTCGCTCAGTTGCGCCGCGTTGCCGCCGAGCGCCAGCGCCTGCCAATAACTGACCCAGGCATCGCGCTTGAGCACTTCGAAACGGGTGCGAATTTCGTGGATGCGATCGTTGAGGGTTTCCAGTTTGGTCGCCTTGTCGACGACGTATTCGGGTGTGGTGACCTTGCCGCAATCGTGCAGCCAGGCCGCGATGTGCAGGGCTTCCCACTCGTCTTCGTTGGGCTGATAACGCTGAAATGCCGGTGCCTGGCTGGCGGCAGCGGCTTGCGCAAGCATCAAGGTCAATTCCGGCACACGCTGGCAGTGGCCGCCGGTGTAGGGGCTCTTGGCGTCGATGGCGCCGGCCAGTAACTGGATGAACGCATCGAGCAACTGCTTCTGTTTCGCTTGCAGACGCTGACTTTCAATACTCACCGCCGCCGCACCGGACACTGCTTGCAGGAAGGCAATGCGGTCCGGGCGCAGTTTTTCCAGATCCTGAGCGTTGCCGCTGTCGTTGATCAGCAGAATCAACAAGCCAATGGTCTCGTTGTGGCGGTTACGCAGGCGGATACCGATCAGGTGGATGCGCGGCGACTGCATGGCCAACAGGACGTTCTGCAAGTCTGCGGCCTGCTCGAAGCCGAGGCTGCTGACCACGTTGTCGGCGTGGATCAGTTGCTGAAACCACGCCGGGCCCTGATCTGCCAGCAGGTCCTGGCCGAGCACGTTGAACCCGGCCGGCTCCTGCGAAACACCGTCGATCACCAGTCCATAGGGTTCCATGCGGTTGCCGTCGCTTTCGCGCAGATAGATCAACCCTGCCTGGGCCTGGGCGATCTGCACCGTTTCGAACAGCACCCGTTGCAGCAGCGGGGCGAAGCGGGTTTCGGCGCTGAGGCTGTCGGTGATGCGGAAGAAGCTGGCGAGTGTGTCTTTCATGCGCGCCATCGACAGGCTCAACTGGTCGACCTCCAGCACCGGCGAGCGGCGAGTGACCGGAAAATTGAAATCGAAACTGCGGATCGCGTCGGCTTCCTTGACCAGCGCGTGCAACGGTTTGACCAGAATCCGCGAGATCAGCCAGCCCAGCGGCAGGCACAGCAGCAAGATCGCGAGGGTGATCAGCGCGCCTTGCCAGCGCATGCGGTAGGCGTCGGCCAGCAGTTCGTCCTCCGGCACCAGCAGGGCCATCTGCAAACCGTTCGGCCCACCTTCCTCCAGGTTGCTGCGGGCGACGATCCAGTGGCGCCCATTGACGTCGAGCCGTTTGCCCTGATGGGGCGTGGACAGCAACGCGTGCAGGTTCGGGCTCAGGTCGGCGGCCTTGGCCAGGCGCGCGCTGCGGTCATCGACAATCAGCCGGCGGCTATCGGGATAGGCCACCGCATTGCCATCGGCATCGAACAACACGATTTCGGTGGAGGGGGTGACGACGTGCTTGAGCAAGGTGGCGGAAAGTGCTTCAAGGGTCAGGTCGGCACCGATGACGGAGTCTGCGCTGCTGCGACGGGCGAGCGTGGTGCCCACATTGTGCGTGGAGAAAAATACATAGGGCTCGGTGGTGATCTGGTCACCCTGTTGCAGGGCGTTGATGTACCAGTTGCGGGTACGCGGGTCGTAGCGGTCGTCGGAATTGACGTCGCGCCCCACCGGCGCCAGTGTCTGATCGAAGAACAGTGACTGCGACGATACGGTGCCGCTGGCGTCGTGCTCGATGCTCCAGACCTGATAGACCGCGGTCGGCGGCGCCTTGAGCAGGGTTTTAAGGGCGTTGGTACGCAAGGGTCGAACCATGAAGAAGTCGCCGTTGCCGTACCCCAGATACAGCGACGCGAGATCGCTGTTGTCCTTGAGTGACTGACTGAACGGCTTGAGTAGCGCCAGACGCTGTTGCAGGCGCGAAGCGCCGGCCGCCTGATTGTCGGCCAGCAGGCTCAGCAGGTGCCGGATCGGTTCGTAAGTTGAATGCAGGTCCAGGCGCACGTCCTGTTCGATGCGATTGAACAGGTTTTCACTGCTCGACAGGATGATCCGGGTGGTCTGGCGATAATTGAACAACCCCAGCACAACGCCTGTCAGCAACAGCAGGAAGGTGAACATGACGCTGATGTGCACGTGCAACGGGAATCGGCGTTGATCCGGGCGCAGTGGTCTGGGCATTGCTGACTCTCCATTGAAGTAAACACACTGCTCAGCGTCCAAGCATAGTTAAGGCTCGCCCAGTGTGCCTTCTTCCAAAGGTTCCAGTTGTCGCTGCAATGCCTGCTCCAGTTCGACAATCGCTGCGTCGGTGGCCTCGGTGCAGCGCACGATGGTCGCCAGCGAGGTTGTCTGCAGGCAGGCTTGTTCCAGCGCATCGCAACAGGCAATCAGGCGCGAGGCCTGGGCGATCCGGGCGGCACCCTTGATCTTGTGTGCCACGACCGCCAAGGCTTCACGGTCATTGTGCGGGGCCAGGGCCAGAAGCTCCTCGCGATCCAGGCGGCTACTCTTGAGCAACTGTGTAAGCAGGCGCCGGGCTTGCAGCGGATTGCCACCGGTCAACTGATTCAGGCCCTGAAAATTGAACGCCGGTTCAGGCGCTGCCGGTCGCAACCCGTTGACCCAATGGTTCAGGGCGCTGAGGCTCAAGGGCTTGAACAGGCAGTCATTCATGCCAGCCTGTTTGCAGCGTTGCACCTCTTCGGGCTGAGCGTTGGCCGTGAAGCCCAGCACCGTACAAGGCGTGCGGCCAGTGCGCCGTTCCTGTTGGCGGATGGCCTCGGTCAGTTCATAGCCGTTCATCACTGGCATGTTGCAGTCGGCGATGACCAGGTCGAATTCGCCGGTCTGCCAGATTGCAAATGCGTTTCGCCCCTCTTCGGCAACACTGAAACGATGACCGAGGAATTCCAGCTGCTGGCACAGCAGCAGGCGATTGGCCGGATGGTCATCAACCACCAGAATGTTCAGCGGTGTCGCAGAGGGGGCGATTGGCTGCGCGGTTTTCGCTGCGGTGGCCTTGCACGGCAGCGTCTGCAACGGCAATGACAGGCAGACCTGGGTGCCGATCCCGGGCTGACTGCTCAGCTGCAGTTGACCGCCCATCATTTCACAGAGGTTACGGCTGATGACCAGCCCCAGTCCCGCACCACTTCGAGCCTGTTGCCGACCGCTGTCGGCCTGGGAAAACGGTTCGAACAGGCGTTGTTGATCTTCGGTGCTGATCCCGACTCCAGTGTCGTGAATGGTCAGTTGGATCAGGGAATACAGGCCCGCGTCATTGGGGCGTACGTCCAGCGCGATGCGCACCTGCCCGCGCTCGGTGAATTTGATGGCGTTGCTGATCAGGTTCGACAGGACTTGCTTGAAGCGCAACGGATCCAGCTCCACGTCGACGGCGAGTCCGGGAGGATTGACCGTCAGGGGCAAGGCGAGGTTTTTCTGACGGGCCAGGCCGTCGAAAATTCTGACCACTGACGCCACGGTTTCGACCAGATTGACCCGCTCGGGGCTCAGACTCAGGTGCCCGGACTCGATTCGTGCGATATCGAGGATGTCGCCGATCAGGCCCAGCAGATCCTTGGCCGAACAGTAAGCGGTTTCGATGGATGAGCGATCCGGTGCCTGATCGCTCATGCGCTCGAGCGTCAGTTCGAGCATGCCGATGATGGCATTCATCGGCGTACGGATTTCGTGACTCATGGTCGCCAGAAAGGTACTTTTGGCGCGATTGGCGTTGTCCGCCTGCTCCTTGGCCGTGCGCAGCTCATCGAACAATTGGCGACGTTCACTGATGTCGATCCAGCCACCGATGATCCCTTGTACTTCGCCGCTGGAGTCGCGGTACGGCAGGATCCAGTGATAGATCGTCAGGCGCCGGCCACCGATGTGCAGCGGACGGTCGAGCAGCAGCGGCGTACCTTCGGCCACCACCCGTTGGTAATCCGCCTGGAAGGCCTGGGCTTCGAAGGCATTGCTCAGGGTGCCCTGCATGACACTCTTGCCGATCACGTCTTCGCGTTTGGCGTTGAAGGCTTCGAGATAGCTGTCGTTGCAGCTTTGCAGCAGACCCCGGCGGTCACGCACGTAGATCGGGTGAGGGGTACCGTTGACCAGCGAGCGCATGAATTCGAACTGATCGTTGAGCGCGCGCTCGGCGGCCTGACGTTGCTTGATCTGGCGGCGCATGTAGGCGTTCCAGAGCAGTGACAGCAACAGCAACAGGCATGCCGCCCCGATCAGTTGGTAAAACAGGCGCTGGTATTGATGCCAGTTGCTTTGCGCGGCATTGGAGAAACCGCGCCAGCGGCTGTTGATGACGCCCAGTTCTTCGGGGCTGATGCTCAGCAGCGCTTTGTCGAGGATCGAGCTCAGCTCGCGGTTGTCACGCGCCGTGGCCAGCGAGAAGGCGGCCTGGCGAGTGCCCAGGGTCGTGGTGATCTGCAACTGATGTTCGAAGATCCGCGACGAGATCAGGTAATTGGCGATGACCAATGAGGTGACCGCGCCATCGACCCTGCCTTCAGCGAGCAATGTCGCGGCGCCGAAGGTGTCCGAGGTTTCGGTCAGACGGATATCGGGAAACTCGCGGCGCAGGTAATCGGTCATGGGGCTGCCTTGGGCAATCGCCAGGTATTTGCCCCTCAGCTGAGCCGGATGTGTCGGGCTGTCGGGGGATTTTCGGGTCAGCAGGACAAAGGAGTTTTCCAGATAAGGGCGACTGAATTGCAGGGTTTTTTCCCGCTGGGGGCTGGGAAGCAGCGCCGCGATCAGATCGGCCCGATGCTGATTGATCTGTTCCACCATGTCGCCGTCGCTGCGGCTGCGCACCAGTTCGAAGCGCATGCCGGTGCGCAATCGCAGCAGCTCAAGCAGGTCTGCGGTAATGCCGCGCAGATTGCCATCACTGTCGAAGAACGTCAGCGGGGCGAACGCTTCGTTCACCACCACACGCAGCACCGGATGCTGTTTGAGCCACTGCTCTTCATGATGGGTCAATTGCAGCTTCTGGTCGGTCAGCAGAATGTCGCTGCCGGCGCTCCAGCGCTTGGCGATGCTGTCCCGTTCACTGGTCGGTATGGCTTGTAGCACGGCGTTGATGATGGCCAGCAGTTGAGGGTTTTCGGCGTGTACGGCAAAACTGAAACCGTGGGCTTCCTGTTTGCCGAAATTGGCCATGCGGATGTTGTTGAGATAGCCCTTGTTGATCATGTAGTGGGTGGAAATGGTATCGCCCAGAAACACGTCGGCCTGATCAAACGCCACCGCGTTGATTGCGTTTTGATAGGACGGATAGGAGGTCAGGATGGCTTTCGGATACAGCGCCCGGACCTCGTCCTGGGGCAGATAGTGATAGACCATGCTCAGGCGCAGACCGGCCAGGCCCTGGGTGAGCGTGCGGGTTTCGTCCTCACGGGTGACCAGTACCGGCTGATCGATGGCGTAGGGCGTTGAAAGCAGGATATCCGCGTCACTGGCTTCGAAACCGTTGGCGGTACCGAGCATGTCGACCTGACCGGCTTTCAATGCGCGCAAGGCGGCTTCCCGTGAGGCAAAGCGCTGAACCCGCACTGGCAGTCCGCTGGCCTGTTCGAGGAGGCCGGCGTAATCAGCGGTAAATCCTTCGTAATCGCGACCGCTGGCCGTCATGTCGAACGGCGGATAATCCGGTGCGGAAGTGCCCAGTACCAGTTCGCTGCGAGTCTGCAGCCATTGTCGCTGCGCAGGCTCCAGTGTCACGGACAGTGCTTCATGACCCGAACGGCTGCGCAGCACATACTCTTGCGCCGTGATGAGGTCGGCATGGCTCTGAGTCGTCAGGCACAGGCTCGCGCACCAGAGGGCAAGATAGATCTTTAAACGACTGGGCATTCGGGCTCTCACACTAGTGCGTTGCGTTTGGCCATCTCGATAAGTTCCACCAGAGACCTGGCTTTCAGTTTCTGCATCAGGCGTTTTTTATAGGTGCTGACAGTCTTGTTGCTGAGAAACATGCCTTTGGCAATTTCCTTGTTGGTGCGCCCTTGGGCAAATAACTGCAGAACCATGAGTTCCCGGTCATTGACGGACTTGAATAACTCCAGTTCGGCATAACGCACATCATCGCTGCGCACCGGATTCAATGCCTGGCTGGGGAAATAGTTGTAACCGGAAAGTACCGCCTTGATGGCACTGACCAGTTCGCTCAAGTCTTCTTCCTTGCACACATAACCGGATGCACCGGACTGCATGCAGCGAATGCCGAACAGGGTCGGGCATTGTGCGGTCAGCACCAGGGTCTTGAGCGGGGTCCCCATGGCGTTGAAACGGGCGAGGACTTCCAGGCCGTCGAGTTTGGGAATGCTGATATCAAGGATGATCAGGTCGGGCATGCATTCGCGGACCATCTGCATGGCATCGACCCCGTTATCGGTTTCGCCGACGACCTTGTAACCTTCATGCTCGAGCAGCATCCGAACGGCAAGCCGGATGACGGGGTGATCATCGACAATAAAAACGGAGTTCATAATCAAATCCCATACGTGCGCGAATAAAGCGCGCACCTTAGCTCAGATAAATGAGCGGCCGCATGAACTCCCACGGCTTTAGCAGCGATATAGGATAAGTCCTACACGCTAAAGGGAAATCGACTACGATCAAACTCAGTGTCGCGTAAGGAAGTGTTTAGGATATTTGTTTATCTGAATGTCTTAAGTTGCTTGTAGAGTATTGAAGAAGCAGAGTTTGTCCGGTTTTTTTGAGTGTTAAACAAATGACACTTGGAAGTCACAAATATTGCGAACCGTAACACCGGTTCAATGGACCACGCGCTCAACCGGGCAGTCATGGCGACCCGGTGAGCGCAGTGTTCTGTCAGTGGCTGGAACGTCCGGTCATTTCCAGCGCCATGTCGCTGGCGTAGCTGTCGGTCATCCCGGCGATGAAGTCGATCATGCGCAGAAACGAAGTGTGCAACGGGCCATGGGGATCCGGCGCATTGTTGCCCAGCAGATCGAGGATGCGTCGGCTTTTGAACGACGGCGTGCGTCCGCCATGTTGCTCCAGCGCGGCGCCGCAGAACGCGTTGAGGAGGATTTCCAGGGTGGTGTAGGCGCCGATTTCATGCAGCGTCTTGCGCTTGTCCTGAAAAATCTTCTTGCGCGCAATGTCCTTGGCGTTCAGCACGCAGCGTTTGGCCGGGCCGTGCATGTGTTCCACCAGGTCGCCGTGCAGAGTGCCTGCCAGCAATGCGTCCTGTTGTTCGACGAACGCCCTGGCGGCGGCGTTGGTCAAGTGCTCGATGGCCTTGCCGCGCAGGATCGCCAGTTTGCGTCGACGCGAATCCTGCGGGCCGAGCTGGCGATAGGTTTCCGGCAGATCGTCTCCCACCAGGCCGAGCAGCAGCGATTCAACCTCCGCGTACTCCAGCAGTTCCATTTCCAGGCCGTCTTCGAGGTCGATCAGTGCATAACAGATGTCGTCAGCCGCTTCCATCAGGTACACCAGCGGATGCCGCGCCCAGCGTTGGTCTTCCAGTTGTGGCAGGCCGAGCTTGTGGGCGATCTGCTCCAGCAGTGGCAGTTCGCTCTGATAGCAGCCGAACTTGTGTTTCTTGTAGCCCAGCGAGTCGGCGTGACGTGCGGTCCACGGATACTTCAGATACGTGCCGAGGGTGGCGTAAGTGAGGCGGGTGCCACCGTCGAACTGGTGATACTCAAGCTGAGTCAGCACCCGAAAGCCCTGCGCGTTGCCTTCGAAATTGAGGAAGTCACCGCGCTCCGCTTCGCTCATGCCGTCCAGCCAGCCGCGCCCGGCGGCTTGCTGGAACCAGTGACGAATGGCGTCTTCACCGGAGTGGCCGAATGGCGGGTTGCCGATGTCATGGGCCAGGCAGGCCGATTGCACGACCATGCCCAGATCGCTCGGGTCGCACCAGTCGGGCAGGGCGCTGCGCAAGGTTTCGCCGACGCGCATGCCCAGCGAGCGGCCGACGCAGCTGACTTCCAGCGAGTGGGTCAGACGGGTGTGGATATGGTCGTTACTCGATACCGGATGCACCTGGGTCTTGCGCCCCAGACGGCGGAAGGCGCCGGAGAAGATGATGCGGTCGTGGTCTTTGTGGAACGGGCTGCGGCCCAGCTCTTGCGGGCTGTGCAGCGGTTTTCCAAGGCGTTCGCGGTTGAGCAGGGTCTGCCAATCCAAGGCTGGTTCTCTCCGTCGGTGACTGGGATGACTGTTGCCCTAGCTTCCCGGTTCAGGCTCGCACCTGCAAGCGGAACTACAGGCCCGCGGCATCGATATCGATCAGCAGCAGGCGCTCGCCGTTATCGAAGAACTGCCCGGCGGTCAGGCAATACTGGTTACTCGTGGCGTCGCGGTAGGTGCTGGACAGCGTCAGGCGACGTTCTTCCCAGCCTTCGGCGAGCAAGTGATAGAAGTACGGACGCCATGACCAGTTATGGCCCAGGTAGCGGTTATCGGCGACCCAGCCGGTGTTGCGCCATTCAAGGTTGGGCGTGAGTTGGGTGCCATGCCGGTCGCATTGGTAGAACCGCAGCAACCACGGAAAGGCTTCCAGTTGCGGCAGCGCACTGAGCGGTGCGTGGGCCTGAGCCCAGGCCTGGAGAATCGCCATCAGTTCGCTGAGTTGTTGGCGCATTTGCATCAGGCGTCCGCGTTCGGCCAGTTTCTGCCGCACGTAACGCTGGCGCAATTCAGCGAAGCGCTGCACGAAGGCATCCGTTGGATAGAGCGCCTCCTGCGCCCGGGCGAACAGGAAACCCTGAACGTAGCGCGAACCGCATTCCAGGGCGAAATTGAGCTGGGCCTCGGTTTCCACACCTTCGGCAATGATCCAGCAGCCGGTCTTCTCGGCCATCTGCGCCAGTGCCTTGACCACATCACTGCTCGGCCCGCCGAGTGCGGCAGCCTGGAACAGGCGCATGTCGAGTTTGAGGATGTCCGGCTGCAAGGCCAGCACCCGATCGAGCTGCGAATAACCGGCGCCGAAATCATCAATCGCAATCCGCGCTCCCGCGTCGCGATAACGCGCCACCACTTCGGCCAGACGCTGACTGTTGCCGCCCAGCTCAGTGATCTCGAACACGATGCGTTGCGGGTCGACGTCGTGTCGCAACATTTGCTTGAGGCTGGGCAGCGGCTGTTCGGCGCGCAGGCGACTGATCCAGCGTGGCGACATGTTCAGGCTGAGAAACCACTCCGAGGGGGCTTCATGCAGTCGGCTCAGGGCGTTGTCGCGGATCTGTCGGTCGAGGCGGCGCAGGGCGATGGCGGGTGTGCGCGGGTCGGCGAACAATGGCCCGACCGAGACCAGTTGGCCATCGGACTGGCGCAGGCGACCCAATGCTTCGACGCCTGCAATGCGCCCAGTGGCGGTATCGATGAAAGGTTGAAAGCAGGCGAGCGGTTGCCCGTCGATCACGGGGCCTCCTTAGTCGTTCTTGTTCTGGGTGAACCCCGCCGACCGGGTAGGCGCGCGGGATTGAACCTCCGGGTAAAGAGGTTCATCCCGCGGATATTGCAAGAATGCAGCCAGATGCGCCGGCTCAGCGTTTGCCCGAGCTCTGCATTACCAGTCTGATCAGCGGCCCGAGGCTGGTGCCCAGACGTATCAGTCGGGTCAGACCGCCGACGCCCCCGCTTTTTGCGCCCTTGCCGGTGATAAACCCCAGCAGGGTCACAGCGGCCACGCCCCATAGCGGCGCGTGCTTGATGCCGAAACCTGCTTGCAGGTTTTGCGTCATCCCGCGCATGCGCTGCAAGGGTTGCAGCACTTGCCCGGCTTCATGGCGGATTTCCTGCCGGTGCATTTCCATACGCAGGCGGATCAGTGCCTTGCGCATTTCCCGGCGCGAGCTGTTGTGTGGCAGTTCAGGCAAGCTCATGGCAACAGGCGCTCCCGATCGTTGGCCAACTCTTCCAGCGTGCCGTGGAAGGGCGAGGATTCATCGAAGACGGCTGCTTTGAGGCGTAGCCCACAGAAAGCGGCGGCCAAGGTGTAGAACACGCACAGGCCGATGATTGCCGCCAGGCGATAAGTGTCCCAGAACACGATCAGCACCAGCGTCGACAGACCGACCAGCAACAGCAGGGCAAACACCAGTGCCAGGCCTGCGAACAGCAACAGGCTGACGGTGCGTGCTTTCTGCTCCTGCAACTCGATGCCGAACAGTTCGACATGGCTGTGCAGCAAGCCGAGAACAGCGGCGCCCAGACGCCGCGTGGAGGATGAGGTGCCCGACCCTAGGCCGGATTCGCCGATCGACATGATCAGCGCCGAGTGGCCAGCAGGCCAATCAGAAAGCCCACTCCGGCAGCAATGCCCACCGACTGCCAGGGATTGGCCGACACGTAGTCTTCAGTCGCGGTGACGGCGGCCTGACCGCGATCGCGCAGGGTGTCTTCGGTCAGCTTCAGGGTTTCACGTGCGCGCAACAGGCTGTCGTGGATCTGCTCACGCAGCTCATCAGCCTGATCGCCCGCCAGCGTCGCGGTGTGTTCGAGCAACCGCTCGGTGTCGGCGACCAGAGTCTGGAAGTCGTTCATCAGGATTTCTTGAGCGGTCTTTGCCTTGATGCTGGCCATGGGTGGATCTCCGTAAGTGACGTCTGAAGCGTTCGAGTATGAGCCTTGCGCGAAGGTTCAGTACAAATGACTGGTACAGCTTTTGCTATGTCCTGGTGCGTTCTGCCGCGCTCGTGCGCTGTTGGCGGGCGTACATGCAGCAAAACCTTAACTCAAATAATCCTGGTCCGTGTCAGGACATTGACCTTGTGCGCCAAAGCGGTTCACTGCAGCGTCACTGCGGTGCCTGGCCGGGCGCAACTTGGTGCATGAATTGTCCGCGCGAACCGCTTTGGTGCCTTTCTAGCCTTCAGGTCTGCCTTTTTATGGAAAATCTGCAAAGCGCTGTGGACACGCTGGTCCACAGCTCCAACACGTTGTTCATTCTGATCGGTGCGGTGATGGTGTTGGCGATGCACGCCGGTTTCGCCTTCCTTGAAGTCGGCACGGTGCGCCAGAAAAATCAGGTCAATGCACTGTCCAAGATCCTCAGTGACTTTGCCGTTTCGACGCTGGCCTATTTCTTTATAGGCTATTGGATCTCCTATGGGGTGACCTTCATGCAGCCGGCGGCGGTGCTGAGCGCGGATCACGGTTACGGTCTGGTGAAGTTTTTCTTCCTGCTGACCTTTGCCGCGGCGATTCCGGCGATCATCTCCGGCGGGATTGCCGAGCGTGCGCGATTCGTTCCGCAGTTGTGTGCGACAGCGCTGATCGTGGCGTACATCTACCCGTTTTTCGAGGGCATGGTCTGGAACGGCAACTACGGTCTGCAAGCCTGGCTGACGGCGCGCTTTGGCGCGGCGTTCCATGATTTCGCCGGTTCCGTGGTGGTGCACGCCATGGGCGGCTGGCTGGCACTGGCGGCGGTTTTGCTGCTCGGTCCGCGCAACGGCCGTTATCGCGAAGGGCGTCTGGTGGCGTTCGCGCCGTCGAGCATTCCGTTTCTGGCGCTGGGTTCTTGGATTCTCATCGTCGGCTGGTTCGGCTTCAACGTGATGAGCGCGCAGACCTTGCAGGGCGTCAGCGGTCTGGTGGCGGTCAACTCGTTGATGGCCATGGTCGGCGGTACCGTGGCGGCGCTGATCGCCGGGCGCAATGACCCAGGCTTCCTGCACAACGGCCCGCTGGCCGGGCTGGTAGCCGTCTGCGCCGGTTCCGACCTGATGCACCCGGTAGGCGCGCTGGTAACCGGCGCACTGGCCGGTGCCTTGTTCGTCTGGTGCTTTACCGCCGCGCAAGTCAAATGGCGCATCGACGACGTGCTCGGCGTATGGCCGTTGCACGGTCTGTGCGGCGTGTGGGGCGGGATCGCCTGCGGCCTCTTCGGCCAGACTGCGCTGGGGGGGCTTGGCGGCGTCAGCCTGATCAGTCAGTTGATCGGCAGCGCGCTGGGTGTGCTGGTGGCACTGATCGGCGGATTCGCCGTCTACGGCGTGATCAAGGCCTTGCACGGCCTGCGCCTGAGTCAGGAACAAGAGTATTACGGCGCCGACCTGTCGCTGCACAAGATCGGCGCGGTGAGCCAGGACTAGGCTTCCTCGTCTTCCGCGCCGGGATAGAAGCCATGCAGCAGACGATAGCGGTCAATGCGCACCTGATCGATTTGCTCCTGCACCTTATGCGCCGGCAGGCCGAGCATGACCAAGGCGTGGGAGGCGAGCATCAGGCTCGACTCCAATAGCTCCGGCACCACTTCGCTGGCGCCGGCGGCTTTGAGTTCAGCCCATTGGCTGTCGTCGCGGGTGCGCACCAGAATCGGTATCCGCGCATTGAGCCGGCGCGCTTCCTTGAGAATTTGCAGGCTGACATCGCTCTGATCCACGGAGATCACCAGCAGCCGGGCGCGCAACAGTCCGACGGCGGTCAGCAGGTCGCCGCGCGCAGAATCGCCGTAATGCACCTCGCTTTCGCCGGCTGCGGCTTCCTGCACTCGCACCGGATCGTTATCCAGCGCGATATAAGGCTGATTGGCGTTGCGCATGAAGCGGCCGATGGATTGACCGACACGGCCGTAACCACAGATCACCACATGTTGATCCAGCCCGGCATTGAGGGCGCTGATTTCCTCGATTTGCGCCTCCTGGTTCGGCTTGCGGTGCAGGCGCGCGGCCATTTGCGGCGCGGCGCGCAATAGCAGAGGCGTCAGCAGCATCGAGCAGAAGGTTGCCGCCAGCAGCAGGGCGCCCAGCTCGGCAGGCAGCATCTGGTTTTGTTGCATTTGCGCCATTAAGGCGAAGCAGAATTCCCCACCCTGCGCCAGGGCCAGGCCGCTGCGCCAGGCGGTTTCGTGATCACTGCCGCGCCATTTCACCAAGAGCGCGACGACCGTGCCCTTGATCAGCATCAGGCCGAGGGTCAGGCCGAGAATCATCACACTGTGACTGACGAACAGTTGCAGGTCGATCAGCATGCCGATGCTGACGAAAAACACCCCGAGCAGAATGTCGCGAAACGGCCGGATGTCAGCTTCGATCTGATGGCGGTAGTGGCTCTCGCCGAGCAGCATCCCGGCCAGAAATGCGCCAAGGGCAGGGGACAGGCCGAGCAGGTGTGTCAGCCATGCAGTCAACAGCACAATCACCAGCGCCAGCAGCACGAACAATTCCGCCGAACGCGAGGCCGCCACTTCATGGAACAGCCGTGGCAGCAACCAGCGGCTGGCCAGCAACAGACCGAAAAACAGCACCACGGTCTTCACCAATGTCAGGGGCAAGGCCCAGTACCAGGCTTGCGCGCTGCTTCCGGCGAACACTGGCACCAGGGTCAGCAACAACACCGCTACCACGTCCTGAAACAGCAAGACCCCGACCGCGTTCTGCCCGTGACTGCTGAACACTTCGCCCAGGCTACCCAATTCCTTGGTGACAATCGCCGTCGACGACAACGACAGCCCGGCGCCGAGCAACAGGGCCGGGGCCCACGGCATGCCCAACAGGATCAGCACCAGCCCGAGCAATCCAGTGCTGAGCAATACCTGCTGGCTGCCCAGGCGGAACACCACCTGGCGCAGCGCGATCATCTTCGACAGGGAAAACTCCAGGCCCAGCGAGAACAGCAGAAACACCACCCCCAGTTCGGCCACGTCCGGCAGATGTTCGCTCTCGTTGACCCAGTTGAAAGCAGTCGGTCCCACCATCAGGCCCACGCAGAGATAGCCCAGCACCGGCGGCAAGCGCAGGCGGCGGAACAGGGCAATCATCACCAGGGATGAGGCGAGGATGATCAACAGGTTGGCAAACACAAGACACTCCGATGTCAGGCTCAGGCTTCTCAAGCGTAGAGGCAAAAAGCGCGGAAGCATCGCCTGATTGGCTTTCCCATGGACTGATTTGCATTAGGGTTTGCTTGTTTGCTGCGGTTCGCCAGCCATCTGGCTGCGCCGGCTCGACGGGTTTTCGAGGCGGGCCTAGAATGAACGCTCATTTTTTCGGTTGAGCGATCATGCCTCCTGAATGTCAGTTGTTCGGCACCTTGGGATGCCATCTGTGCGAGGTGGCAGAAGCCGAGTTGATGCCGTTTGTCGAGCACGGTCTGCTGGTGGAACTGGTGGATATTGCAGAGGATCAATCGTGGTATGAGGCTTACAGCCTGCGGATCCCTGTATTGCGCCGAGTGGATACTGGCGCAGAACTGAATTGGCCGTTCAGTGCCGATCAGGTGGTGGCATTCCTGCGCTGAGCGATTTGTCATCCGCTGGTCGCGAGCGACCATCGTCGCGTTGGCACTCTGCGGTTTATTCGTTTACTGTATGCGCATACAGTAATTGGGTTGACCTGCTGCTTGTGAAGTCTTGAGCAGGTGAATCCGGCAGTCAGAGGGACGAACCGTGGTCAATGTCGAACAGTTGAAGAACAGCGTGAACCGGATGTCGGTTGACGTGGTGCGCGAGGCGGTCCTCGAGTTGCGCCTGGACGGGCTGGTCACGGAGGGCAAGACGCCATTCAACAAACTGCATTTCAACACCTGCTTTGCCGAGATCGAAGCGTTGTTCCAGCGTGCCGGTTATCACAAACAACTGGATGTGGTCGGTTATCAGGGGTTGTTGTACGCCTTGTATGACCCGGGACGCTGGGAGGCGGTCGATGTGTTGCGCTGGCTCAAGGAGTTCACCGAAGCTGCGGCACTCAAGTCGATTCCGGCCTGAGGCGGGCCGCGGATTCCGCACTAGGTTCGTTTCGCTCAGTGTTGGATAATGCCGGCCTGCATTGAGGGTTCGAATTTCCGTATGTCCACACCAACGTTTTCTGCTGCGCAGAATCAGGCCAGCACCCTTTACCTTCCTCCGGGGCCTTGGGCGACCGTCCTTGATTGCCTGTGTGAGCATTTCAGGGCGATCAGTCGCGAGCAATGGCTTGACCGGATTGTCCGGGGCCGGGTGCTGGACGGTCAGGGTCAGCCAATTGCGCTGGATCTGCCTTACAAGGAAGGGCTGCGCATTCACTACTTCCGTGAAGTGCCGGATGAAAAGCCGATTCCGGTGGTCGAGTCGATCCTCTATGCGGACGAGCATCTGGTAGTGGCGGACAAACCGCATTTTCTGCCAGTCACGCCCGCTGGTGAGTATGTCGAGCAGACGTTGCTGCGTCGTCTGATCCGCCGCCTCGATAACCCGCATCTGGTGCCATTGCACCGCATCGACCGGCACACCGCCGGGCTGGTGATCTTCTCGGCCAACCCACAAACCCGCTCGGCTTATCAGTCGCTGTTTCCGACCCGGCAGATCGATAAACGCTATGAGGCGATTGCCCGTGCGCTGCCGGAGCTGGAGTTTCCCCTGGTGCACAAAAGTCGCTTGATCGACGGCGAACCGTTCTTCCGCATGCAGGAAGGCCCGGGACTGGCGAACACTGAAACGGCGGTGGAAGTCCGGGAAAAGAACGGTGATCTGTGGCGCTATGGTCTGTATCCGGTGACCGGCAAGAAGCATCAGTTGCGCGTGCACATGACTGCGCTGGGCGCGAGTATCTGCAACGATCCGTTTTATCCGCAGGTGTTGAAAGACGTTGAGGATGACTACGCCAATCCGCTCAAACTGCTGGCGCAGGGACTGCGGTTTGTCGACCCGGTCACCGGTGAGAAGCGCGAGTTCGAGAGCCAGATCACCCTGCAGTGGTGACACCATTTACTTTTACGTACCCATGAAAAAGCCCGCATCAATGCGGGCTTTTCTGTATCCGGTGTCGACGTAAAGGTTACAGCTCTTTAACGGTACGAACCTGATCCTTGTTGATGCGGGTCTCTTTGCCGTCCAGCTGCTTGAACTCGTAGAAGCCCGAATCTTCGTCATATTTCGGGGTGTCGACGGCCTGGATTTCGCGACCGTCATTCAAGGTGATCACTGTTGGCGACGAGCAACCAGCGAGCGTTGCCAGGCCCAGTGCGAGCATGAAAGTGGCGAGGGTCCGTTGAGTCATGAGTGTGTCTCCGAATGGGAATACTTTTGGTTACTGAGCTTGAGACGTATACAAGGCGTGAGAGTTCCTTGAATGCTGTCAGTCTGACACAGTGTTATGCGCATTTAACAGTTCGGGGGTATTCAGGTTGGCCAGGCGCGGGTCGTTGTCCGGGCATTGCAGGGCCGCTGCGCCGAGGCTGCGCATGATACGGCCGGGGCTGCGTTCGCCGGCGTTCCAGGCATTTTTGAATGCGGGCAACAGGGCCACCGGAATCACGCACAGCAGGGGCTCCCAATGGTCGTCATGGCGCAACATTAAAGGTTTGTCAGGAAACTGGCCGGCAGTTGCACGCATGTCGCGCAGCAGCGCTGCGTCGATGCGCGGCACATCGCAGGGCAAGACCAGCAGATGGGGCAAACGCGCAACTTCAAGCCCCGCGAGGATGCCGGCCAAGGGGCCTGGAAAGTCGTCTTCTTCATCACTCACCAGTTGGTCGGCGTAGGCAGCATAACGCTCGCGATTGCGATTGCAGGAGATGATCAGATCGTCAGTCAGCGGTCGTACCTTGCGCTGCAAATGCGCAATCAGCGGTTCACCCTGCCATTCCACCAACCCTTTGTCCTGGCCGCCCATGCGCTGGCCGCGTCCGCCTGCCAAGAGCAGAATGGAGCAGGGGAGCAATGGCGTATTCGGGATCATGGCAGCTCTCCAGCAGGGCGGCGAAAGAATCAAGCGCTGTGATATAACACCGGGCTGATTCTCCTACAACTGGACGAGCCTAATGAAAGCCAAGGCCGATGTACCTTTTGCACCGCTGAATATTGCGGTGCTGACTGTCAGCGATACCCGAACCCTGGACACCGACACCTCAGGCCAGGTCTTTGTCGACCGCCTGACTGCTGCCGGCCACCGTCTGGCCGAACGGGTCCTGCTCAAAGATGACCTGTACAAGATCCGCGCGCAAGTTGCCCACTGGATTGCCGAGGACGTGGTGCAGGTTGTATTGATTACCGGCGGCACCGGCTTCACCGGGCGTGACAGCACGCCTGAAGCCGTGGCTTGTCTGCTCGACAAGCAGGTTGACGGGTTTGGTGAGCTGTTCCGACAGATTTCGGTGGCTGATATCGGTACGTCAACCGTGCAATCGCGGGCACTGGCCGGTCTGGCCAATGGCACGCTGGTATGTTGCCTGCCAGGTTCGACCAATGCGGTGCGCACCGGGTGGGACGGCATTCTCGCCGAACAGCTGGATTCGCGGCATCGGCCGTGCAACTTCGTTCCTCACCTCAAACAGGCGGCGCCTTGTGAATCCCGTGGGTAAGCCGGGCAAGAACGGCAGCCTGATGCCCGTCGAGGAAGCGCTGGCTCGCCTGCTGCAAATGGCCGAGGCCACGCCGATTGTCGAGCGCGAGTTTTTGCCATTGGCGCAGGTCGAGGGGCGAGTGCTGGCCGAAGACCTGGTTTCGACGCTGGACCTGCCGCCTTGGCCAAACAGCGCCATGGATGGTTATGCCTTGAGGCTGGCGGATTGGACCGGCACACCGCTGCCGGTCAGCCAGAAAGTTTTCGCCGGTCAAGCGCCTGCCGCCTTGAAGCCCGGCACCTGCGCGCGGATCTTCACCGGTGCGCCGGTGCCTGCTGGTGCCGACTGTGTGGAAATGCAGGAGAACGCCGAAGTCCAAGCCGACGGCAGTGTGCGCTTCGTCGAAATCATGAGCCTCGGCCAGAACATTCGTCCGCAAGGCCAGGAAACCACCGTGGGTGAGTTGATCCTGGCGGCAGGCACAAGGCTGGGACCGATCGAGCAAGGTCTCGCGGCATCGCTGGGATGTGACGGGCTGAATGTGGTACGCAAGGTCCGAGTGGCGGTGCTGTCCACCGGCGATGAACTGGTTGAGCCGGGCCAGCCGCTGGGGCCGGGGCAGATTTACAACAGTAATCGGGTGGTGTTGTGCAGTTGGTTGCAGCGATTGGGCTGTGAGGTGATCGATGCGGGCATTCTGCCGGACGATCTGGACACCACCCGAGCGCGGCTGGGCGACTTGCAGGATGTCGACCTGATTCTTTCAACCGGCGGGGTTTCGGTCGGGGAAGCAGATTTTCTGGGTGTTGCATTGAGGGAAGAGGGCGAGCTGGCACTGTGGAAACTGGCAATCAAGCCAGGAAAGCCGCTGACGTTCGGCCATTTTCGCAACGTGCCAGTGATTGGCCTGCCCGGTAACCCCGCTTCGACGCTGGTGACGTTTGCCTTGCTGACGCGACCTTACTTGCTGCGGCGTCAAGGTGTAAGAGACGTTGTGCCGTTGAAGTTCAAGGTGCCAGCCGGTTTCGTCTGGCCTGTGGCCGGCCATCGGCGTGAATACCTGCGTGGTCGACTCGAGCAAGGACGGGCCATTATTTTTCGTAACCAAAGCTCTGGTGTGTTGCGCAGTGCTGCCTGGGCGGATGGGCTGGTAGAAGTGCTGGAGGGTCGTACGCTCGTAGAAGGTGATGAAGTCGGGTTCATTCCCCTGAGCGACCTGCTCGACTGACTCTGATCTTCGCTGAGCCTGCCCTTGCAACTGCAGGCTCTACGCCTGAAAGCGTCGAGCCTGCATTCCCCGGTCATTGGCTCATCAGTGTGACCAACTGATCGAAGCGGCTGTTGGCAACCCAACCCAACAGTCCCATTATCACTGCCGTTGCACCTGCCGAATAGGCGAGGCGGTGCTTGATTGTTCTTACATCTGCGCGGACTTCATCCATATCCCGGCGTATGTACTTGAGATGGGTTTCCAGTTCGGTCACGCGCGGTTCCATTTGTGCTTCTCCAGCGGTTCTGGCGCTCTTTTTGAAATCGGATTTGTGACTGCTGCGACTTTCGTTGAGAGGGGCAATCGGACGGGTTGAAACTCTGGCTTCATGGCTGGACATGGACATATCCGTCGGCTGTTTTCACTGTCAGCGCGCTGGCCTTTCCGTCATTCGAACTGTCACCAGCTCCGAGGGGGTATCCACTCATTCCCTGCACATCCTTGTGTTGTTAAAAAACGAAAATTGATACTGCCTGCACAAGGTGTATCAAGGATCGAGTCCGGTCAATTGAGCCGATTCCTTACCTGTTGTAAGAAAAAGTACCGCTGTGTAGGACGTGACAGGCCGGGCGCTTGAATTAAATGGTGCTCCGATGGCTTTTTTGCCTGTGCCAGTGGTCAAGATGTTTTATACCGATTCAATTGTGGGGAGTGACCGTTATGAGTGAACGCAGGGCGCTGTTGATTCTGCATGGCAAGCAGGCACTCAATGAGGCGGTTCGCGCCGCTGTCGAAGCAAAACGCAAGCAGGGCTGGGAGTTGGCAGTACGCCTGACCTGGGAGGCCGGTGACGCTCAGCGTCTGGTCGCGGAAGCACTGGCGAGTGGCTATCGGACGATCATCGCCGGAGGCGGAGATGGCACGTTGCGCGATATCGCTGAAGCGCTTGCCGCGAATCCGGACGAGGCCAGTCTGGTGCTGTTGCCGCTAGGAACGGCTAACGATTTTTCTCGCGCGGCGGGGATCCCGCTGGAGCCGGCCGAAGCACTGGAAATGCTGGACGTGCCACCGCGCAAGATTGACCTGGGCGAAGTCGGTGGGCAGATTTTCCTGAACATGGCGACGGGTGGTTTCGGCAGCCAGGTCACGGCCAATACCTCTGAAGATCTGAAAAAAGTGCTCGGCGGGGCGGCCTATCTGTTCACCGGTTTATCGCGTTTCAGTGAGTTGCACGCAGCCTACGGCGAACTGCAGGGACCGGACTTTCACTGGCGTGGCGAGCTGCTGGCGCTGGGAATCGGCAATGGCCGTCAGGCGGGTGGCGGACATGAATTGTGTCCGCAGGCACTGGCGGATGATGGCCTGTTGGACATCAGCATTTTGCCGGCACCGCAGGAGTTGGTCGGTACGCTTAAGACCCTGCTAAGTGACGGCTTCGGCCTCGACAATATGTTTGTCCGGGCCCGTCTGCCCTGGGTCGAAATCAAGGTCGCCGAGGGCTTGAGCATCAATCTTGACGGTGAGCCGCTTGAAGGCGACAGCCTGCGCTTCGAGGCGCGCCCTGCGGCCTTGCGGGTGCATTTGCCCGAGCATTCGCCGCTGTTGGGCGGTGCCGGGTCGATCAGTCGTCAAGACTGATGATCTGTTCGCGCACGGCGAACAGGACCAGACCCGCCACGTCATAGATCTGCAGGCGTTTCATGATCTGCGAGCGGTGGGTTTCGACGGTCTTGATGCTCAGGCCCAAGCCGTTGGCGATCTCCCGAGTGGATTTGCCGCGCACGATCAATCGCAGGATTTCCAGTTGACGGGCTGTCAGGTTGTGCGAATCGGCGACTTCCGGCGGGTTTTTCTGCGTACGGGTCAGGGCCTGGTTGATCACGGTGTGGGCGATCGCCGGGCTCAGGTAACGTTCGTTGTTACGCAGGGCTTCAAGGGCATGCTCAAGTTCGGTGGCTGTGGTGTCCTTGAGCAAATAACCATGCGCCCCGGATTCCAGTGCCTGCATGATCAGCGCCGGATCGGTGTGCATCGACAAAATCAGCACTTTGCTCTGGGGCCGCACCCGCTTGAGCCGTTGCAGGGCTTCAAGGCCACCGGTTTCCTTCATCGAGATATCCAGCAACACGATATCGGGTGCCAGATGCTCGACCATTTCAAGCAACTGCGAGCCATCGCTGGCTTCGCCAACGACGGCGTAACCGGGAATGTCGAGCACCAGAGCGCGCACGCCGGCCCTGATCAGCGAGTGGTCATCCACCAGAAGTAAGTTACAAGTCAACGCATAACCTTATTCGTACTGGCCCGCTCGAGTGCACGGGGCGCCCAGGGGAATAGTGCTTCGATTTGAGTGCCTTTGCCCGGCTCGCTGATGACGTTCAGCGTGCCGCCCAATTGTTCGATCCTTTCGGCCATCCCGGCCATTCCGCGCTGTCCTTCCCGACCCGGATCCGCAGCAGGCGCGAAGCCTTGGCCATCGTCGCTGATCAACAACGTCAGCCCTTGTGGCAGGCGCTGCACACGGATCAACAGGTTGCTGGCCTGCGCGTGGCGCAGAATGTTGGTCACCGCTTCCTGGGTGATGCGAAAGGCGGCGACCGCCATTTCTTCCGGAATGCCGTTGAGTCGCTGCTGGCAATCGAGGCTCCAGTGCACCGGTGTGTTGGCCAGAGTCTTGAGCAAGTGCGCACGCAGGCTGGCTTCCAGTCCGAGGCTGGTCAGCTGGCGCGGGTTGAGAATGGCCGAGACGTCGCGCACCTTGTTGAGGGTTTCTTCGAGGGTGTCGCAGAGCGTCGAGCATTGCTCTTGCAAGTCGCTTGGCAAGCGTCTTTTGAGCCATTCACTTTGCAGTTTGGCGGCCGTCAGTAACTGACCGATGTCGTCATGCAGTTCACGGCTGAGGCGGTGTCTTTCGTTTTCCTGGACTTCCAGCAAGCGGTCGGCGAGTTCCTGGGGCTGGAACTTGATCGATTTGCGCGACAGCCGATATTGCACCCAGACACAAGCAGTGGCGGCCATGTTCAACAGCAGCAGTCCCAGCGAAAGCGGTGCAGACAAACCGTAGGTCAGCAGGCAGCCGGCGGTGGCAGTGACACACAATATGAGTGTGAACCGGCGTGCATTTTCCCGGGACGGTGGCCATGTGGTGATTGACTTGAGGCTGGCGTACATATCGGATGGAGCCAATGGATATTCGCTGCGGGCAGACCGGCCGTTGGCTGGCGGGTCTCTGTCTGAAAATGCTGTCAATTACATTATTGATTTGAACGAGGTTCAGTGAACGCTGTTTGACCGCCAACTGCGTTGGGGAGGACTGTCACTGAATCACTTTGCCATTAATTGATAGCAACTAACGGGCGGCATAATACCACTTAAGATACCGTTGGTCGCGTTTGCCATATATGTCCAAAGGGTCAGGAAAGTCGCCATGTTGGACGTGAGTTCCATAATGGAAAAAAGTCACCTTATTATGCTGGATAGATATCCCGTGGCGCTTGAAGTTGATCGTTACACGGACACAGGCAAACCCTGAGGCGCGGGAAAATTTCTGCGGGTGTCAGGTGTGATTATTTAATTCGAACTGTCGCTGGCGGGCATGAACTATTCATTTGCGACATTCAGCGATTCGGCTCTACAGCCGCGATGTGCGCATTAACCGCAGCGAATCAGGCCTGGCGCTCGGAATAAGACAAGAGTGGAACAGGCCGGGGCGAGAGCGAAGGCTGAAACTGGCGTTGGCCGACCTGGAACGCGAAGGCTTCGATCAGCGAGGTCTGCTCGCTGCTATCCAGGCTCAGTTGCCCGGTATTGTGATCGACCAGTTCAATCTGCCAGGCCATCAGGGTGAAACAGTCCTGAAGCGCATTCAGTGCCTGAGCGTGCAGATCGATAGAGTCCGGGGCATGATCGAGCAAGCTGTGAATGTGCAGGGAAAACTCGGAAATCGCTTCCAGTGCCAACGCTTCGGCACGACTCGCCAGCTTGAGCAGGGTGCTGCGCATGCAGTCGATCGCATCCTTGTCGTTGCTGATCAATTGCAGGTGGCTCAGACATTCTTCCGACTTGGCCAGGAGTGTTTCCGCTTCGACGAGAAATTCGGGAAAGCGTTGTGCCCAGTCTTTACGGTCGATTGGCATGCTTATCTCCACAGCGTCATGTCTGATGAGGGAATGCCGTGTGTGTCGACGATCATGAACCGTCGGGAGATCGCGCCCCGCCGTGCAAGTGCACTGGCTGAGGTTTTCCAGAGGGTGGGTTTCCACTGACCTGCGATCGCACACAATAGCCTGACTCCGTTCATGCAATGAGATTGGCGTCACATTAATGGCTATTGGATATTGCGAACATCAGGTTGGGCCTGATTGTTACTAGGGGATTCCCTTACACGCGGGAACCTGTGGCGCAAACTGTGGTCGCGCCAGAAGAGAATGTAGCAGATGAAAACGCCGGGCCAGTAAACCATGATGTTAATGTGACATCAATGCCTGCGTGTGGCATTTTGATGGTGATTTTGTGGGGATCAAGAATCGCCATCAACAGCCGATAACCCCACTTAGTAGTGAATTCATCAGAACAAGCCCAGGAGTCATTGATGGCCGGCATTCTCGACACGGTAGACCAACGCACGCAACTGGTGGGTGAGAATCGCCTGGAAATTCTCATGTTTCGACTGGCCGGACGCCAATTGTTCGCGATCAACGTGTTCAAGGTTCAGGAAGTCCTGCAATTGCCGAAGCTGACCCTGATGCCGCAACGTCACCCGTTTGTCTGCGGTGTGGTCAACCTGCGTGGCCAGACGCTGCCGGTGATCGACCTGTCCCAGGCGATCGGCATGCGCCCGCTGGTACCGGGGCCGAACAGCACCATCATCGTCACCGAGTACAACCGTTCGGTGCAGGCGTTCCTTGTCGGCGGCGTGGATCGCATCGTCAACATGAACTGGGAAGCCATCCTGCCGCCGCCGACCAGTGCTGGCCGCCAGCACTACCTGACCGCGATCAGCAAGGTCGACGATCAACTGGTGGAAATCATCGACGTCGAGAAAGTGCTCGCAGAAATCGTTCCGTACAACGCCAAGGTTTCGCGCGACAAACTCGACGATCCGGTGCTGGAGCGTGCCCGCGGCCGCGAAGTGCTGCTGGTGGACGACTCCAACGTCGCGCTCTCGCAACTGCGTGACACCCTCGGCCAGCTCGGGGTGAAGATGCACATTGCCAGTGATGGCCTGAAGGCGCTGAACATGCTCAAGGCCTGGGCCGATACCGGCGTGAACATGACCGACAAACTGCTGATGGTGTTTACCGACGCGGAAATGCCGGAAATGGACGGCTATCGCCTGACCACCGAGATCCGCAATGACCCGCGCCTGCGCGGTCTGTATGTGGTGCTGCACACCTCGCTGTCCGGCAGCTTCAACGATTCGATGGTGAAGAAGGTCGGCTGCGACAACTTCCTCTCCAAGTTCCAGCCGGACAAACTGGTGGACGTGGTGCGTCAGCGTCTGATGCTCGATGAAGTGCCGGCCTGAGGAAATTCTGTAGCGAGGGGATTTATCCCCGATGGACTGCACAGCAGTCCCGCTTTCTTGATTCAAGTGGGGCCGCTTCGCGCCCCATCGGGGATTAATCCCCTCGCCATAAACTATCTGTGCAGGCGCATGCATCAGGCTTTGATTCACAGATAAAGCTCGTATAGGGTGGCTTTTTTGCCCATCAGGAAGCTGGACATGCTGCGTCTGAGTGCGCTTTATCGTTACCCGTTGAAATCCGGCAAGCCCGAGATTCTGCAATCGATTGGCCTGGATAAACTGGGCCTTGAAGGGGATCGACGCTGGATGCTGGTGGACGAGGCCAGCGGCCGCTTCCTGACCCAAAGGGCCGAGGCGAAAATGAGCCAGCTGTCGGCGCTGTGGAATGCGCAGGGCGGGCTGACCCTCAGTGCGCCCGACCATGCCGCGCTGGATATTGCGTTACCGCAGGACGATGCCGAGTTGCGCGGTGTGACTATCTGGCGTGACACCCTGCGCGTTCCGGATGCCGGTGATGCAGCGGCCCGCTGGGTCAGCGATTTCATCGGCAAACCGACCCGTCTGGTGCAGGTGCCACTTGATCGCGCGCGTATGACGCAGGCCGGGTATGGCCGCGACGATGATCAGGTCGCGTTCGCCGACGGTTTCCCGCTGTTGTTGATTGGCCAGGCGTCGCTTGACGATCTGGTGCAAAAGGTTGGACGACCGCTGGAGATGCTGCGCTTTCGACCGAATCTGGTGATCGAAGGCAGTACGGCATTTGCCGAAGATGGCTGGAAGCGCATCCGCATCGGCGATGTCGAGTTCCGCGTGGTCAAGCCTTGTTCGCGCTGCATCCTGACCACGATTGATCCGCAGACTGGCGAGCGCAGTGCCGATCGCGAACCGCTGGCGACCTTGCAGAAGTACCGTGCCCAGGCTGATGGCGCGATGTTCGGGCAGAATCTGGTCAACGACAGCAATGGTCGGCTGGAAGTCGGTATGCCGGTGGAAATCCTCGAATAACCGAGGCCGGAAATGAAAAATGCCCGTGTCCATGGACACGGGCATTTTTTTGCACCGGGAAAAGCCGTGGGCTTAGCCGCGGTATTCGCACAGGTAAGCAGTATCGACGGCGACTTTCAGTTGGAACTTGCTGTTGGCCGGAACGTTGAACTGGCTGCCAGCGGCGAAGGTTTCCCAGTCGCTGCTGTCCGGCAGTTTGACGGTCAGCGCACCGGAGACTACGTGCATGATCTCGCGCTGAGCGGTGCCGAATTCGTATTCGCCCGGGGCCATGACGCCGATGGTCGCCGGACCTTCAGCGGTGCCAAAAGCGATCGACTTGACGGTGCCGTCGAAGTACTCGTTGACTTTGAACATGGGCGATTCCTCTTGAATGGGGCTTAAAAGGGTTAAAAAGGGCCGGCCAGTATGCACAAGGCTCCCGGCGCCGTCACCTGCCCGGGGCGTGTCCGGCGAGTTCTCGCCCTGACTTCAGAGTGGCAAGACCAACGGCAACAACCGCGCAGTATTGCGCGCATCTTCCAGGGCCCGATGCTGCTGACCGCTGAACTGCATGCCGGCCAGTTGCAGCGCACCGTTCAGGCCCAACGGTCGTTCCAGGCGTCGGGCCTTTGCAAAGCGCTGTTTGAGATTCATGTGCGGCACTCGGCCCAGCACGCTGTCGAGTTGCAGGCGCTGCCATTCCTGAAGTAACTGCTTGCGGTCGTAATCGCCCCAACTGGCCCAGCCCTCAAGGCGCGTCTGGTGTTGCCCGAGCCAGCGCTCAAAGGCTGGCCAGACCTCGTTCAACGGCTGCGCGGCATCGATATTGGCCTGGGTGATGTGCGTGAGTTCACGACAAAATGCCGTCAATAACGGCCGTCGGGTCGGTTTGACGAACCGCTGAAAATGATCCTGCTCGCGACCGGCTCGATCGACCAGCGTCGCGCCGATTTCGATGATTTCCATTTCCGTAACCGGCCAGCCACCTTCATCTGTGGTGGCTTCCAGATCAATGACCAGCCAATGGGGCATCGCAGGTTTCCTGATTTACGCGTCCTGATAGATCAGAGCGTAGTCAAACCTTGCGTTTGCGCCTGGCGACTCACTCGACCTGCAACAGAACCTGACGATTTTTTACCTGATCGCCGACCTTGACCTGCACCCGCTTGAGCACGCCGTCGATGCCGGCCTTGAGCGGATGCTCCATTTTCATTGCCTCCAGCACCACCAGCAACTGACCCTTGCTGACCGGACTGCCTTCGCTGACCAGCACGTCGACGATGGCACCGTCCATCGGCGCTTTCAGTGTGCCGGAGCTGACGCTGCTCTGACTGCTGATCAGCGCATGAGTTCGATCCTCCAGGCGCAGGTTGCCGGGATGGGTGAACAGCCAGAGTTCTTCGCCGACGATCCGATACGCATGACGCTGGCGCAGGCCGTCGACTTCCAGCGTCACCGAGCGTTCGTTGCACTCAATGATGGTCAGCATCAGTGCGCGCTGCATCACGTTCACGGTGAAGCGGCCAGCGCCGTCCGCAAGCAGTTGCAAGTTCCAGTCCTGCTGTTCCAGCCCGAGGCGGTAATCGAGCGGCGCGCCGACATTGTTGCGCCAACCCTTGAGCGGCGCGCGATGCGCCTGCGCGCCAGACTGATAAAACAGCACGGCGGCGACGGCCAGTTCCTCCGCGGTGGGGGCGTAGGTGTGCAGGCAGGGGTGATCAGTGAAATGCTGGGCAATGAACGCGGTGCTGAACTCGCCGCTGATGAACTGCGGATGCTGCAGCAGGCTGACCAGCAAACGCTGATTGCTCTGTACACCGAGCAGCACGCTGTCCTGCACTGCGCGCAGCAGCTTGCGCCGTGCCTCTTCGCGGGTCGCGCCGTGGGCGATCAGCTTGCCGAGCATCGGGTCATAGAACGGGCTGATCAACTGACCTTCGCGCAAGCCGTGATCGATCCGCGCGCCGGGATTCAATACCGGTTCCCAGGCCTGCACGCGACCGGTCTGCGGCAGGAAATTCTGCGTCGGATCTTCGGCATACAATCGCACCTCCATGGCGTGGCCGTTCAGCGTCACCTGTTCCTGTGTCAACGGCAGCGGCTGACCTTCGGCGACGGCCAGTTGCCAGGCGACCAGATCTTGCCCGGTGATCAGTTCGGTCACCGGATGCTCGACCTGCAGACGGGTGTTCATTTCCAGAAAGTAGAATTGCCCACGGGCATCAAGCAGAAACTCGACGGTGCCGGCACCGACGTAATTCACCGCCCGGCCAGCCTTCAATGCTGCTTCACCCATGGCCCGGCGCAACTCGCCGGTCATCACCGGGCAGGGCGCTTCCTCGATGACTTTCTGATGGCGACGCTGCACCGAGCAATCGCGCTCACCGAGGTAGATCAGATTGCCGTGGCAGTCGCCAAACAGTTGCACCTCGACGTGCCGTGGTTCGATCAGCGCCTGTTCGAGGATCAGTTCGTCACTGCCAAAGCCGTTCAGTGCCTCGGAGCGCGCGGTGCGCAATTGCGCCGGCAACTCGTCGCTGCTGTGCACCAGGCGCATGCCACGTCCACCGCCGCCGGCGCTGGCCTTGATCATCAGCGGGTAGCCGATGCGCTCGGCTTCGCGCAGCAAGGTAGCGTCGTCCTGCGCGGCGCCTTGATAGCCGGCGATGCAGGGAACGCCGGCGTCGAGCATGGCGATTTTCGACAGGCGCTTGCTGCCCATCAACTCGATGGCGTCGGCGCTGGGACCGATGAAGGTCAGACCGGCTTCTGCGCAGGCGCGGGCGAATCCGGGGTTTTCCGAGAGAAAGCCGTAGCCGGGGTGGATCGCGTCGGCACCGCTGCGGCGCGCGGCATCGAGGATCGCCGGGATGTTCAGGTAGGACTGGTGTACCGGTGCGGCGCCGATGTTCACCGCTTGATCGGCCATCTGCACGTGCAGGGCATCGGCGTCGGCATCGCTGAATAAGGCGACGGTGCGATAGCCGAGGGCCTGGGCGGTGCGCTGAATGCGGCAGGCGATTTCACCGCGGTTGGCGATCAGGATTTTGTGGATGGCGGGCATGGTGATCTTCCTGAGTATTTGGCGGTGGGTTGGCTGGCCTCTTCGCGAGCAGGCTCGTTCCTACAAGGAATTTGCATCGTTCACAAAACCTGTGGGAGCGAGCCTGCTCGCGAAGCTTTCAGGTGGCCCATCGCGGTTTTCGCTTTTGCACGAAAGCCATCGTGCCCTCGATCCCTTCGACACCGGTCACCGCTTTACTGAACCACTGCGCTGCGTCATCCAGCAATTCATTCGATGGCTGTCCGGCGCTGGCCAGCAACAGCTTTTTGGTCATCGCATTCGCGTCCGGTGCGCAGCACAGAACATGGTCGAGTACTTCGTCGAGGCGTTCGGCCAATGCCTGCGGATCCTGCTCGACAAAATGCACCAGCCCCAGGCGTCGCGCTTGATGACCATCGAAACGCGCGGCTGTCAGTGCCAGCCGACGGGTTTCGGTCAGGCCGATGCGTTGCACCACGAACGGCGCGATCTGCGCAGGCAGCAGCCCGAGGCTGGTTTCCGGCAGGCCGAATTGCGCCTGATGATCGGCCATGGCGATATCGCTCACACATGCCAGCCCAAGACCACCGCCGAGCACTGCGCCTTGCAACACCGTGATCAGCACTTGCGGCGCCTGCTGCGCCTCTTGCAACAGCGCACCGAAAGCGCGGTTCAAATCGCGATAGGCATCGGCGCCCCGGGCGCGTGCATTGGCCATGTCCTTGATGTCGCCGCCAGCGCAGAAGTGCCCGCCCGCGCCACTGAGCACCAGGGCGCGAACACTGCGCTCATCGCGTACCGTCGCCAGTACCGAACGCAGTTCGGCGACCATGTGCAGGCTCATCGCATTGCGGCTTTCCGGGCGATTGAGGGTGATGTGCAATACGCCGCCATGCAGCTCCAGCAGCAGTGTCTGGCAATCGGGCAGGGGGCTCATTGCTTTTTCCCCGGCAGAATGCCCATCAGTTTGCAGATGATCCCCAGCATGATTTCGTCGGCGCCACCGCCAATCGACACCAGCCGCACATCGCGATAGGCGCGGGCCACCGGGTTGTCCCACATGAAGCCCATGCCGCCCCAATATTGCAGGCAACTGTCGCTGACTTCACGACCGAGGCGCCCGGCCTTGAGCTTGGCCATCGAGGCCAGACGCGTGACGTCCTGACCTTTCACATATTGCTCGGTGGCCTGATAGACCAGCGCCCGCAGGCATTCGATTTCGGTCTGCAATTCGGCGAGGCGGAAGTGGATCACCTGATTGTCGATCAGCGCGTTGCCGAAGGTCTTGCGCTCCTTGCAGTACTCGATGGTGCTGTCGACGCAATATTCCAGGCCCTTGATCATGTTGGCCGCGCCGAACAGACGTTCTTCCTGGAACTGCAGCATCTGCATCATGAACCCGGCGCCTTCGTGGCCGATGCGGTTGCGCTGCGGCACACGCACGTTGTCGAAAAACACCTGGGCGGTCTCCGAACTGCGCATGCCGAGCTTGTCCAGGTGTGAGCTGAGGCTGATGCCCGGGGTGTTCATCGGCACCATGATCAGCGACTTGTTGATGTGCGGCTTGTCGTCCGAGGTGTTGGCCAGCAGGCAGATGAAATCGGCACTCGGTGAATTGGTGATCCACATTTTGCTGCCATTGATCACGTAATCGTCGCCATCCTTGCGCGCGCTGGTCTTGAGACCCGCGACATCGGAACCGGCACCGACTTCCGAGACGCCGATGCAACCGACCTGCTCGCCGGTAATCGCGGGGCGGAGGAATTCGTCGCGCAATTCATCGGAGCCGAAGCGGGCCAGCGCCGGGGTGCACATGTCGGTCTGCACGCCGATCGACATCGGAATGCCGCCGCAATGAATGGTGCCGAACTCTTCGGCGGCGACAATCGAATAGCTGTAGTCGAGGCCCATGCCGCCGAATTTTTCCGGTTTGGAAATCCCCAGCAGACCAAGGTCGCCGGCCTTGCGGAAAATCTCGTGGATCGGAAAGCGCCCGGCCTTTTCCCATTCATCAACGTGTGGATTGATCTCGTGTTCGACGAATTGGCGGACGGTGCGGCGCAGTGCTTCGTGTTCCGGGGTGAAGATCATTTTTATTGTTCTCCTTGGGATCCGTGGCGGTCAGAAGCGGCTGACGCCGAAGCTGTTGGGTTGCAACGTGCGGATGTCGGCTTCGTGGCAGATATCCAGCAGGTAACCGAGCAGGGTGCGCGTATCGCGCGGGTCGATCAGGCCGTCGTCCCACAGGTTGGCGCTGCCGTAGAGTGCGGTGGACTGGCTGTCGAGCTTCTGCGCGGTGACCTGTTCGAGCATGTCGAGCATTTTCGGATCCGGCACCAAGCCTTCCTTGAGCTGTTTGGCCTCGGTGACAATGCGCAGCACCTTGCCGGCCTGTGCGCCGCCCATCACCGCCGTGCGGCTGTTGGGCCAGGCAAAAATGAAGCGTGGATCGAGACCGCGCCCGCACATCGCATAGTTGCCGGCGCCGTAGGAGCCACCGACGACAATCGTCAGTTTAGGCACTCGGGCATTGGCCACCGCTTGAATCAGTTTCGAGCCGTGTTTGATCACGCCTTGCTGCTCGGATTCGGTGCCGACCATGAACCCGGTGGTGTTGTGGAAGAACAGCAGCGGCGTCTGGCTCTGATCGCACAGTTGAATGAACTGCGCGGCCTTGCTCGCCCCGGCGGGGGTGATCGGGCCGTTGTTGCCGATCAGGCCGCAGGCACGGCCCTGGATTTTCAACTGGCCGCAGATGGTCTGCTGATCGAACTCGCCTTTGAATTCGAGAAACTCCGATTCATCGGCTATCCGCGCAATGATTTCGCGCACGTCGTAGGGCTTCTTCGGGTCGTCGGGAATCAGCCCGAGCAACTCGTCGATCGGGTACAGCGGGTCCTTGTATTGCGGTTCCGGCAACCACGGCAGTTGTTCGTTCCACGGCAGCAGGCGCAGGATCTCGCGCACCAGACGCACGCCATCGGCATCGTTCTCGGCCAGGTATTCGGCGGTGCCAGCAACCTGTGCGTGCATTTCTGCGCCACCCAGCTCTTCATCGGTGGCGACCTCGCCCGTCGCGGCTTTGAGCAGCGGCGGCCCGGCAAGAAACAGCTTGGCCTTGCCGCGCACCACCACCACATAATCCGACAGCCCCGGTTGATAGGCGCCACCGGCCGTGGCCGAGCCATGCACTACGGTGATCTGCGGCAGCCCCATGGCCGACATCCGCGCCTGATTGGCAAAACTGCGCGCGCCCTCGACGAATATCTCCGCCGCATAATTGAGGTTGGCGCCGCCGCTTTCGGCGAGGGTGATCACCGGCAGTTTGTTCTCTTGGGCGATCTGTTGCAGACGCAGGGATTTCTTCAGGCCGGTGGGGGAAATGGTGCCGCCCTTGATTGCGCTGTTGTTGGCCACCACCATCGCCCGAATGCCGGACACATAACCGATCCCGGCGATCAAGCCACCGCCGGCGGCGCTGCCATCCTTGTCGTCGTGCAGTTTGTAGCCGGCCAGGCTCGCCAGTTCGAGGAACGGTGCGCCGGGGTCGAGCAACAGGTTCAGGCGTTCGCGGGGCAGCAGTTGCCCGCGCTTGTCGAATTTGGTCTTGGCTTCGGCAGCCTTGTTCAGCAGGTTCTGTTCCAGTTGCTGGACGTGCTCGATGGCCGTGAGCATCGCCGCGCGGTTGCGGGCGAAGGCTTCGCTGTGCGGATCAAGTTCGGACTGGATCTGCGGCATGGCTTACTCCTTGTCCTTGAGGACGTCGGGCAGGTACGCCCGATGGAAACCGTTGAACGACTCGCTGTGGCTCGCCTTGTGCAGCGGCCATGCACGGCTGCCGAGGCTGGCCGCACCATCGATTTTCAAGGTGCTGCCGCTGATGAACGCCGCCGCCGGACTGAGCAGGAAAACGATCGCCGCACTGACCTCGGATTCGGTACCAATGCGCTTGAGCGGTACGTGTTCGCGCAAGGTCGGGATCACCGCTTTGAACGCGCCCTCATAAGTGTCCATGCCGCTGGACGCGATCCACCCCGGCGCCACCGCATTGACCCGCACCCCGGCGTAACCCCACTCGAATGCGGCGGTCTTGGTGAAGTTGTCCATCCCCGAACGTGCCGCTCCGGAATGGCCCATGCCGGGCATGCCGCCCCACATGTCGGCGAGCATGTTGACGATGCTGCCGCCGTGTTTACTCATCGACTGGTTGAACACTTCCCGGGCCATCAGGAAGCCGCCGACCAGATTGGTGCGCAGCACGGTTTCGAAGCCTTTCTGATTGATCGCGGCCAGTGGCGACGGGTATTGGCCGCCGGCATTGTTGACCAGGCCGTGGATCGGCCCGTGCTCGGCGATCAACTCAGTGACCAGTTGTTTTACCGCGTCTTCGTCACGGATGTCGCAGGCGTGCCAGTGTGCGCGGCCACCGTCTTCGGCGATTTCGGCGGCGACTTTTTGCAGTTTTTCCGGCTTGCGCCCGACCAGCAGCACCCTGGCGCCGAGCGCTGCCAGTTCATGAGCGGTGCAACGGCCGATGCCACTGCCGCCACCGGTGACGATGAGGGTCTGGCCGCTGAACAGATCGGCTTTGAAAATCGATGCGTAAGCCATGAAGCCCAACCTCTAGTCGAGTTGTTCGGCGATGCTCTGCGGCACCGGGATCTGGATTTCCAGCAACTGCTGGGCGAAGGCCTTGCCCTGTGGATCAATGCGCAGACTTGCCACGCCACCGCCACCGAGGGCGTTTTCCAGCAGGAAATTCAGGCTGTGGGTGCCGGGCAGGTACCAGCGTTCGACCCGGCCATGGATCGGGTCGAGCACGTGGCGCATCCAGTCGACGATGACCGCCGGCGTCAGCGCTTCGGCGATCCACGGCAGGTATTCCGGCCGACGCGGCAGGACGCCGATGTTGCTGTGGTTGCCCTTGTCGCCGGAGCGCGCCACCGCCAGTTTGACCAACGCCACGCTGGCGTCGGCGCGGCCTTGGGGTTTGGGTGGCTGTTCGGGAGTTGGCAGAGCGTGGCTGTCGAGTGGTGTTTGCGCAGGCAGGGCGCAGGGGTATTGCTCACCGGCCATGTCGATTTGCAGGGTGCAGGCGTTTTTGTCGATCAGGAACGAGAACAGGCGGATCAGCGGATAGACCGTCGGCCGCCCGCCGACGATGCCGGTCAGTCCCGGCGCCATGCCGGTCGCGGCCTGGGCGATTTCCCGGGAGAACAGGATCAGCGCCGGTTTCAGTGGATGGCGCACCGCGAGTTTGATCACCACCTCGCGGCTGTCACGGCGCTGACCGTGAGGGCCGTAAGTGGCTTCACTGCCGAGCAGTTCGATGTTGACTTCGCTGTAGGGCGGCCAGCCGCGCTGGCTGAACATTTCCGAGGTTTTGTCGATGATCGCCTGGCTCACGCGACGGGCCTTGTCCACCGCATCGATGCCGGCGATCAGGCAACTGGCGGTGCAGCGAAAGCCGTCCGGGTAAGTGGCGCTGACCTTGTATTTATCGCTGGGTGGCAAGCCTTTGGCACCGTGCACATGCACGGTGTTTTTGCCCTGTTGCTGCAGTTTCACTTGAGTGAAATCGCAGACTACGTCTGGCAACAGATACGCCTGTGGATCACCGATTTCATAGAGCATCTGCTCGCCAACCGTCAGTGGCGTCACTAACCCGCCGGAGCCCTCGGGTTTGCTGACGATGAACTGGCCGTCGGCGCTGACGTCGACGATGGGAAAACCGATGTGTTCGTAATCCGGCACATCGCGCCAGTCGGTAAAATTGCCCCCGGTACATTGTGCGCCGCACTCGATGATGTGCCCGGCCAGCGCCGCCTGAGCGAGTTTGTCGTAGTCGTGCCAGGCCCAGCCGAACTCATGCACCAGCGCCGCGCTGACCACCGCGCTGTCGACCACGCGCCCGGTGATGACGATGTCGGCGCCCAGGCGCAGGGCTTCGACGATGCCCGGCGCGCCGAGGTAGGCGTTGGTCGATACGCACATCGGCGGCAGCGGCGCGCCGTTGAACATTTCGTGGATGCCTTGAGTGGCGAGTTGCTTGAATTGCGGCTGCAGGTCGTCGCCGAGCAGCACGGCGATTTTCAGACTGACCCCGGCCTTGTCGCAGGCGGCCTGCAGGGCGGCGGCACAGGCTTTCGGATTGATTCCGCCCGCGTTGCTGATCACGCGAATCTTCTGTTCGACCAGTTGCGGCAGCAGCGGCGCGAGCACTTCGACAAAATCCCCGGCGAACCCGGCCTGTGGGTCCTTCATGCGGGCGCCGGCCATGATCGACATCGTGATCTCGGCCAGGTAATCGAACACCAGATAATCCAGGCGCCCGCCTGCCACGAGCTGGGCAGCGGCGGTGCTGGTGTCACCCCAGAATGCGCTGGCGCATCCGATGCGAACGGTCGTGGGCATGGTGATCTCCGACTCAGGAACCTGCGACAGAAGTGTCTGGAGGCTACCAAGCAAGCGCTTGGTTTGTAAACAGCTGAAATATCTTCTGCCCAAGCGCTTGCTTGGTTGCCGCCTGCGGCTTAAATTGCGCGCAACCCTGCGTGTTCAGGGGGCAACAGACTGATCGACTGTAGGAGAGAACGGGTGGACGAGCAAAAAGCCCTGAGGGTCATGCGCGAACTGGTCGACCAAGGCCAACTGACCGACCCTGACAGCGCACGCGGCAAACTGCTGCAAGTGGCCGCCCACCTGTTCCGCAACAAAGGCTATGAACGCACCACCGTGCGCGATCTGGCCGGGGCGGTGGGGATTCAGTCCGGGAGCATTTTTCATCACTTCAAAAGCAAGGATGAAATCCTTCGTGCGGTGATGGAGGAGACCATCGTCTACAACACCGCGTTGATGCGCGCCGCGCTGGCCGAAGCCGCCAATGTACGCGAGCGGGTGCTGGCGCTGATTCGTTGCGAGTTGCAGTCGATCATGGGCGGCAGCGGCGAAGCAATGGCGGTGCTGGTCTACGAGTGGCGATCGTTGTCCGAGGAGGGGCAGGCCCGGGTGCTGGCCCTGCGTGATGTCTATGAAGAGATCTGGTTGCAAGTGCTGGGCGAAGCCAAGGACGCCGGGTTTATCCGTGGCGATGTTTTCATTACCCGACGTTTCCTCACCGGCGCACTGTCCTGGACCACCACCTGGTTCCGCGCTGGCGGCAGCCTGAGCCTTGATCAGTTGGCCGATGAAGCGCTGATTCTGGTGCTCGAAGAGCGCCAGTCCACTTTCTAACAGGCCGGGAAACTGGCTAACTGGGCGAAACCGCCTAGCTTGAATGCATTGATTGCCATTTTTTCGGGGAGTGGGGTGTTTTGAAGTCTTCGCCAATTCGGACGACCGCAGGGCTTTTGCTCGTAGCGCTGGCGGTATTTTGGGTGCTACCCGCACAGGCAGCGCAACTGGTTCGGGTGGGCGCGGCGCATTTTCCGCCTTACACCGTGCGTCCGGAAAGTGGTGCCGACACTGGCCTGCTGCCGCAACTGGTCGAGGCGCTCAATGCACTGCAGGCAGACTATCAGTTCGTACTGGTACCGACTTCGATTCCTCGGCGCTTCGGTGATTTCAAGCAGGGCCGGATCGACATGGCGATCTTCGAGAACCCCGATTGGGGCTGGAAGGAGATTCCTCATACCGACGTCGATATGGGCCTGGAAGATGCCGAGATTTTCGTCGCGCAACGTGAAGACGGTCGCCAGCAGAACTATTTCGCCGACCTCAAGGGCAAACGTCTGGCGCTGTACAGCGGTTATCACTATGAGTTCGCCAACTTCAACGCCGATCCCAAATACCTCGCCGATACCTTCAACGCGACGCTGACCTATTCCCACGACAGCAACCTGCTGATGGTGCTGCGCGGGCGCGCCGACATCGCTCTGGTCACGCGCTCGTACCTGTTCGATTATCTGCTGCGCAACGAGAAAGTGCGTGACGAATTGCTGGTGTCGCAACGCATCGATCAGGTCTACCACCATTACGCCATTCTGCGTCCGACGGCACCGATCACTGGCGAGGCGTTCGGCAAGTTGCTGCAGGGTTTGCGCGACAATGGCCAGATGCTGAAGATCTTCGATCCTTACAAGATTGCCGTGGTGCCGGTGGCTCATCGCTGACCGATTTTCATCCGGGCGGCTAAATTTCTCCTCTCGGCTCACGTCCCATCGTTGAACTGTCGACGATTATCGTGAGCCCGACCCATGTCCAATCTGAATGACCTGACTGCCCTGGCCCTGCCTTCGGGCAGCCAACTGGTAGCCGATGCCACTGAAAGCCGTCTGAGCCTGAGCCTGGACGGGCAACCGCTGATTCGCCTGCGCCTGGATCGCCTGGGCAAAGGCCCGATCCAGCTCGACGAGCGTTACGCACTGCCCGTGGGGCAGGCGCTGTGGGCGGCCTGTTACTGGTTGTTCGCACGCGATCCGGACTGTCAGCAACTGCTCTGGCAACTCGATCAACCACCCACTGAAGCGTTGCTCAGCGGTTTGCTGGTCAGCACCGAAGTGGCTGGTGAATACCGCTGCGAACGCACCCTGTTCTGGCAGTTGCCGCAACCCTGGCTGGGCACGTCGCTGACCGGCAGCTACCCGCAACAAATGGTGATCAGTCACGGCAAGCGCCATCCGCTGCGCCCGGCGAAGCCGCGCGGTGAGGTCTATCGGCGTTTCGATGCGCGTCTCGGTGCGTGGATTTCCCTGCGTACGCTGGAGATCGAGCAGGATCTGGCGCGTTTCAATCGCTGGCAGAACAGCCCGCGAGTCGCCAGTTTCTGGCAGGAGGAGGGCAGCCTCGAGCAGCATCGCGAATACCTGAGCAAGCTCGACGCCGATCCGCACACCCTGACGCTGATCGGCTGTTTCGACGATCAACCGTTTGCCTATTTCGAGGCCTACTGGGCCAAGGAAGACCGTATCGCGCCGTTCTACGACGCCGACAATTACGACCGTGGCATTCACATGCTGGTGGGAGAGGAAAACCACCGTGGCCCGCACAAGGTCGCGAGCTGGTTGTCGGCGCTGGTGCACTACCTGTTTCTGGATGATCCGCGGACCCAGCGCGTGGTCGCCGAACCGCGTGCCGATAACGCGAAGATGATCGGCCACATGCACAACCAGTGCTTCCACTGCGAGAAGGAGTTCGACTTTCCGCACAAGCGCGCGGCCTTGATGATTCTGGGACGTGAGCGGTTTTTTGATCGGTGCAAGCTGGCGTAAAAGCAAAAGATCGCAGCCTTCGGCAGCTCCTGCATGAAAGGTATTCCTCTGTAGGAACTGCTGAAGGCTGCGATCTTTTTCTGCGATGAACCGGGCTTAGCGCCGACCCATCGAGGCCGCATCCCCACGGCTGCCCGACACCTTGCGGCAGTGCACCAGTGCATCGCGAATCATGAAGTTGACCAGGGTCGGCGAGACGCCGAGTTCCTTGGCGATGTCCTTTTGCGGCACGCCGTGCAGGCGGTACATCTCGAAGGCGTAACGGGTGCGGCTGGGCAGTTCGGTCAGCGCGTCGGCGATGTGCTCCAGCGTCGAGAAATTGATGTGCGAGGTTTCCGGCGAAGCGCCCTGAATGACCACGTTCAACCCTTCCTCTTCGGGGCCCGAGTACTTTTGTTCCAGCGCCTGTTTGCGGTAGTGATCGATGGCGAGGTTGCGCACGATCTGGAACAGGTAACTCAATTGCGCCTTGATCGACGAGGTGATCGGCGGCGCCGATTGCAAGCGGAAGAACGCATCCTGCACCACGTCTTCGGCGCGCGAACGGCAGCCGGTAATGCGCGCTGCGATCTTCACCAGAATCACTCGATTGTCGACGAAGGCCTGAAGTAGCGGTGAATCGCACCTGCTTGTGGATACTTGTTCCGTCATGGAAATCACCTTGCTGCCAATAGGTTAGTGGGACGCCGGGGGACGAGGCCGTCCTACACATCGAGCGACAAATTATGTTGAATGATAATGATTGTCAATTGAGAAAGAGAACTAATGCTCCGTAAAGGTGCGAATCGAGAACTGCGACACACCGCCACACCCCGGCCCCCGTTGGCGATCCTGCCCGCTGACTAATTATTTGCAGACGCCATCCGTTCTCATTGGTGAATGGCTTCGGGGGTACAGCCCCGGCCAGACAGCATTCCCCAAGCCTTGCGCGGTCGGCACAGACCACGCCCTGCACGCCCACGACTGGCGTGACGCAGCAACCCGATTCCACTAGCAAGCCGAATTCAGGCAGGAAACCTCATGACCGACGCGTTCGAACTCCCCAGCACTCTGGTCCAAGCCCTCCAGCGCCGTGCGGCACACACGCCGGAGCGCCTGGCCCTGCGCTTTCTCGCCGAAACCGAGGAGCAGGGCGTGGTGCTCAGTTACCGCGAACTGGATCAACGCGCGCGCACCATTGCTGCCGCATTGCAGGCCCAGGCTGAGTTCGGTGATCGCGCGGTGCTGCTGTTCCCCAGCGGCGCGGATTACGTCGCGGCGTTTTTCGGTTGCCTGTACGCCGGGGTGATCGCGGTGCCGGCCTATCCGCCGGAGTCCGCCCGTCGTCATCATCAGGAACGCCTGCTGTCGATCATTGCCGATGCCGAACCGCGTTTGCTGCTGACCAGCGCCGACCTGCGCGATGCCTTGCAACACATCGAAGGCGCGCCGCCGTTGCTGTGCGTCGATACGCTCGACAACACGCTGGCCGAGAACTGGATTGAGCCGACCCTGCCGCAGGACCACATCGCCTTCCTGCAATACACCTCCGGCTCCACCGCGTTGCCCAAAGGCGTGCAGGTCAGCCACGGCAATCTGGTGGCCAACGAGCTGCTGATTCGCCACGGTTTCGGCATCGACGTGAACCCCGACGACGTGATCGTCAGCTGGCTGCCGCTGTACCACGACATGGGCCTGATCGGCGGATTACTGCAGCCGATTTTCAGCGGCGTGCCGTGCATCCTGATGTCGCCGGCGTACTTCCTCGGTCGCCCGTTGCGCTGGCTTGAAGCGATCAGCCAATACGGCGGCACCATCAGCGGCGGGCCGGATTTCGCCTATCGTTTGTGCAGCGAGCGGGTCAGCGAATCGGCACTGGAACGACTCGACCTGAGCCGCTGGCGCGTGGCCTATACCGGTTCCGAACCGATCCGTCTCGACACCCTCGAGCGCTTCGCCGAGAAGTTCACCCCGTGCGGCTTCAGCGAAGACAGCTTCATGGCGTCGTATGGTTTGGCCGAAGCGACCCTGTTCGTTGCCGGCACACCGCGTGGCACCGGTATTCCTGCGTTACGCGTGGACGATCAAGCGCTGGCGCAAAATCGTGCCGAGCCGGGCGACGGCAGCGCGATCATGAGTTGTGGCATCAGCCAGCCTGATCACGCGGTGCTGATTGCCGACCCGGTCACGCTCAAAGAACGAGCTGACAACTTCGTCGGTGAAGTCTGGGCCGCCGGGCCGAGCATCGCTCACGGCTACTGGCGCAACCCCGAGGCCAGCGCCAGGACCTTCGTCCAGCACGCCGGTCGCACCTGGCTGCGCACTGGCGATCTGGGCTTCATCCGCGACGGTGAACTGTTCATCACCGGGCGCCTGAAAGACATGCTGATCGTGCGCGGTCACAACCTTTATCCGCAAGACATCGAGCAAACCGTCGAGCGTGAAGTGGAAGTGGTGCGCAAAGGTCGCGTCGCGGCATTCGCGGTCACTCAGGGCGGTGAAGAAGGCATTGGCATCGCGGCGGAAATCAGCCGCAGCGTGCAAAAAATCCTGCCGCCCGAAGCGCTGATCAAAGCCATTCGCCAAGCGGTGGCCGAGGCCTGTCAGGAAGCGCCGAGCGTGGTGGTGCTGCTCAACCCGGGCGCGCTGCCGAAGACGTCCAGCGGCAAGCTGCAACGCTCGGCGTGCCGCACGCGTCTGGCCGATGGCAGCCTCGACAGCTACGCGGTGTTCCCGTCCGCCGAGGTGCAAAATACCGAATCGACCCTGGCGGCTTCCGAGCTGGAAGCCCTGATCGGCAAGCTCTGGGCCGAGCAACTCAATCTCAAACAGGTCAACGCCGACGACCACTTTTTCCTGCTCGGCGGCAACTCGATTGCAGCAACTCAAGTGATCGCCAAGGTGCGCGAAGAACTGGGCCTGGAGCTGAACCTGCGTCTGCTGTTCGAGGCGCCGACCCTGTCCGCGTTCGCCGCTGCCGTGGCGCAACAGCAACAGGACGGCGGCAGCGCCCAAGGCGAAATCACCCCGTTGTCGCGCAGCGAAGCACTGCCGCAATCGTTGGCGCAAAACCGTCTGTGGATCACCTGGCAACTCGACCCGCACAGCAGCGCCTACAACATTCCCGGTGCCCTGCGTCTGCGTGGCGAGCTGGACGAGGACGCGGTGCGCGCCAGCTTCCAGCAACTGATCGAACGCCACGAATCGCTGCGCACGCGCTTTTTCGAACGTGACGGTGTGGCGCTGCAACAGGTCGAGGCGGCGCCTGAATTCAATCTGCAACTGATTGACCTCAGCGACTTGCCAGTGCACGAGCGTGAAGCCCGCGCGCAACAGATCCGCGAAGACGAAGCGCGCACTCAGTTCGATCTGGAAAAAGGCCCGCTGCTGTGGGTGACGCTGGTGCGCCTCGACGACGAAGATCACCAGTTGCTGGTGACGCTGCACCACATCATCGCCGACGGCTGGTCGCTGAACGTGCTGATCGATGAATTCTCGCGCCTGTACGCTGCGGCATCCCAAGGTCAGCGCGCCGAACTCGCGCCGCTGCCCACCCGATACGCCGACTACGGCAGCTGGCAGCGCCAATGGCTGGCGCAAGGCGAGGCCGAGCGGCAACTGGCGTACTGGAAAGCCCGGCTGGGCGACGACCATCCGGTGCTGGAACTGGCCACCGATCGCCCGCGCTCGGCCAAGCAATTGCACAGCGCCGCGCGCCACAGCGTGCGCCTCGGTGTCAGCCTCAGCGATGCGATCAAGCAGACTGCGCAGGCGCATCAATCGACGCCATTCATGCTGTTGCTCTCGGCGTTCCAGAGCCTGTTGCACCGCTACAGCGGTCAACGCGATATCCGCATCGGCATCCCCAATGCCAACCGCCCGCGCCTGGAAACCCAAGGCCTGATCGGCTTCTTCATCAACACCCAGGTACTGCGTGCCGAGGTTGATTCGCGGCAGTCGTTTATCGAGTTGCTGGCGCAGACCCGCGAGGCTGCGCTGGGGGCTCAGGCCCATCAGGATCTGCCGTTCGAACAACTGCTCGAAGCGTTCCCGCAGGCTCGCGAACAGGGACTGTTTCAGGTCATGTTCAACCACCAGCAACGCGACCTGAGTGCGCTCAAGCGTCTGCCGGGTCTGCTCGCCGAAGAGCTGCCGTGGCACAGCCGCGAAGCCAAGTTCGACCTGCAACTGCACAGCGAAGAAGATCGCAACGGACGCCTGACCTTGTCCTTCGACTACGCCGATGAACTGTTCGACGCGGCGACCATCGAGCGTCTGGCCGAACACTTCAGCAACCTGCTGCGCAGTGTGTGCGAACACCCGCAACAGGCAATCGGCGACCTGCAACTGCTGACTCCGTGCGAGCACGAACAGCAACAAGCGTGGAGCATCGCCCCCTGCACCCCGGCGCGACACTGGCTGCCGGAACTGCTCAACGAACAGGCGCGGCAGACCCCGGAACGCACCGCTTTGGTGTGGGACGGTGGCAGTCTCGATTTCGCCGAATTGCACGCCCGGGCCAACCGTCTCGCGCACTACCTGCGCGACAAAGGTGTGGGCCCGGATGTGTGCGTGGCAATCGCTGCTGAGCGTTCGCCGCAACTGCTGATCGGCCTGCTGGCGATCATCAAGGCCGGTGGCGCTTACGTGCCGCTGGATCCGGATTATCCGGCCGAACGTCTGGCCTATATGCTCAGCGACAGCGGCGTCGAACTGCTGCTGACCCAGACTGCTCTGCTCGAGCGTCTACCGGCCAGTGACGGTGTCAGCGTGATCGCCATGGACGCATTGCACCTGGAAAACTGGCCGAGCCAGGCCCCGGGCCTGCACCTGCATGGCGACAACCTCGCCTATGTGATTTACACCTCCGGCTCCACCGGCCAGCCGAAAGGCGTGGGCAACACTCACGCGGCGCTGGCCGAACGTCTGCAATGGATGCAGAACACCTATCGCCTGAACGACAGCGACGTGCTGATGCAAAAGGCGCCGATCAGTTTCGACGTGTCGGTGTGGGAGTGCTTCTGGCCGCTGATCACTGGCGCGCGTCTGTTGATCGCCGGCCCTGGTGAGCACCGCGATCCGCATCGTATCGCGCAGCTTGTTCAAGAATATGGTGTGACCACGCTGCACTTTGTGCCGCCGTTGCTTTCGCTGTTTATCGACGAACCGCTGAGCACCGAATGCACCAGCCTGCGCCGGGTGTTCTCCGGCGGCGAAGCGCTGCCGGCGGAACTGCGCAACCGCGTGCTGGCGCAACTGCCGGCGGTGCAATTGCACAACCGTTATGGCCCGACCGAAACCGCGATCAACGTCACTCACTGGCACTGCACCACGGCCGATGGCGAGCGCTCGCCGATTGGCCGGCCGCTGGGCAACGTGATCTGTCGCGTGCTCGACGCCGATCTCAATCCCGTACCGGCCGGTGTGCCGGGTGAACTGTGCATAAGTGGTATCGGTCTGGCCCGTGGTTACCTCGGTCGTCCGGCGCTGACGGCCGAGCGCTTTGTGATCGATCCACTGGGCGAGCAGGGCGCACGTCTGTATCGCACCGGTGACCGTGCACGCTGGACTGCTGATGGCGTGATCGAATACCTCGGCCGTCTCGATCAGCAGGTCAAACTGCGTGGTTTCCGCGTCGAGCCGGAAGAAATCGAAGCGCGCCTGCTGGCTCAAAATGGCGTCGCCCAGGCCGTGGTGCTGGTGCGCGAAACCGTGGCCGGCGCGCAACTGATCGGCTACTTCACCGCTGTCGATGCGAGCGAAGATCAGCACGTGCAGATCGCCCGCCTGAAAACCGCGCTGGCCGCCGAACTACCGGAATACATGGTCCCGGCGCAACTGCTGCGTCTGGACGCAATGCCCCTGAGCCCGAGCGGCAAGCTCGACCGTCGCGCCTTGCCTGAGCCGCAGTGGCAAGTGCGTGAACACTTCGAACCGGTCACTGAGCTGGAGCAACAGATCGCCGCGATCTGGCGTGAAGTGCTGGGTCTGCCACGGATCGGTCTGCGCGACGATTTCTTCGCCCTCGGCGGGCACTCGTTGCTGGCCACACAAATCATCTCGCGCAGCCGTCAGGCCTGTGACGTCGAGTTGCCGCTGCGCGCCTTGTTCGAACACAGCGAACTCGGTGATTTCGCCGAACAGATCCGCCTGATCCAGGCCAGCGGCCAGACCAACCAACAGCCGCCGATTGCCAAAGTCGACCGCCGCCAAGCGGTGCCGCTGTCCTATTCGCAACAACGCATGTGGTTCCTCTGGCAGATGGAGCCGGACAGCCCGGCGTACAACGTCGGCGGCATGGCGCGCCTGCGCGGCGTGTTGCATGTCGAGCATTTCGAGGCGGCGTTGCAGGCGTTGATCCTGCGCCACGAAACCCTGCGCACCACGTTCCCGAGTGTCGATGGCGTGGCCCGTCAGCAGGTGCATGCCGAGACCGGCGTGCGCATGGGCTGGCAGGATTTCTCGAAATTGCCGGCTGACCAGCGCGAACAGAAAGTCCAGCAATTGGCCGACGAAGAAGCGCATCTGCCGTTCGACCTGGAAAGCGGCCCGCTGCTGCGCGCCTGCCTGGTCAAGACCGCCGAGCACGAGCATTACTTTGTCCTGACCCTGCACCACATCGTCACTGAAGGCTGGGCGATGGACATTTTTGCCCGCGAACTCAGCGCGCTGTACGAAGCGTTCGTCGATGAGCGCGATTCGCCGCTTGAACCGTTGCCGGTGCAATACCTCGATTACAGCGTGTGGCAGCGCAACTGGCTGGAGTCCGGTGAGCGTCAGCGCCAGCTCGACTACTGGACCGCGCAACTCGGTCGCGAACATCCGTTGCTGGAACTGCCCGGCGACCGTCCGCGTCCGCCGGTGCAAAGCCATCAGGGCGAGTTGTTCCGTTTTGATCTCAGTGATGACCTCGCCGCCCGCGTCCGTGCGTTCAATGCGCAAAACGGTCTGACCCTGTTCATGACCATGACCGCTGCGCTCGCCACCTTGCTCTACCGCTACAGCGGCCAGACCGACCTGCGCATCGGCGCACCGGTGGCCAACCGGATCCGCCCGGAAAGCGAAGGGCTGATCGGCGCATTCCTCAACACTCAGGTGCTGCGTTGCCAGCTCGACGGGCAGATGTCGGTGGGTGAGTTGTTCGAGCAAGTGCGCCACACCGTGATCGAGGGCCAGTCGCATCAGGATCTGCCGTTCGATCATCTGGTCGAAGCGCTGCAACCGCCACGCAGTGCGGCGTACAACCCGTTGTTCCAGGTGATGTGCAACGTGCAGCGCTGGGAGTTCCAGCAGAGCCGGACGCTCGCCGGGATGACTGTCGAATACCTGGCCAACGATGCACGGGCGACCAAGTTCGACCTCAATCTTGAAGTCACCGACCTTGATCATCGCCTCGGCTGCTGCCTGACGTACAGCACCGACCTGTTCGACGAACCGACCATCGCGCGCATGGCCCGGCATTGGCGCAATCTGCTGGAAGCGTTGATCGCCGATCCGCAACAGCGTCTGAGCCAGTTGCCGCTGCTCGACCCGGCTGAGCAGCAACACCTGCTCGACAGCCTCGGTGTCGAACCGGGCGAACGGCGTCTCGATCAATGCATCCATCACCTGTTCGCCGAGCAGGCGCTGGCGCGCAAAGACGCCCCGGCGCTGACGTTCGCCGGGCAGACGTTGAGCTACGCCGAACTCGATGCCCGCGCCAATCGCCTGGCCTGGGCCCTGCGCGAGCGTGGGGTCGGTCCGCAGGTGCGGGTCGGTCTGGCGCTGGAGCGCTCGCTGGAAATGGTCGTCGGCCTGCTGGCGATTCTCAAGGCTGGTGGCGCTTATGTGCCGCTGGACCCGGAATACCCGCTCGACCGTCTGCGCTACATGATCGAGGACAGCCGTGTCGGTCTGTTGCTCAGTGATCGGGCGATGTTCAACGCCCTCGGCGTTCTGCCGCCGAGCATGGCGCGCTGGTGCCTGGAAGATGACAGCGCGGCGCTGGCCGATTACCCGGCCAGCGAGCTGCCATTCATCAGCCTGCCGCAGCATCAGGCTTATCTGATTTACACCTCGGGTTCGACCGGCCAGCCGAAAGGCGTGGTGGTGTCGCACGGTGAAATCGCCATGCATTGCCAGGCGGTGATCGAGCGTTTCGGCATGCGTCCGGACGACTGCGAACTGCACTTCTATTCAATCAACTTCGACGCCGCTACCGAGCGTCTGCTGGTGCCGCTGCTCAGCGGCGCGCACGTGGTGCTGCGGGCGCAAGGGCAGTGGGACGCGGAAGAAATCTGCAACTTGATCCGCACCCACCGGATCAATGTGCTCGGTTTCACCCCGAGCTACGGCAGCCAGTTGGCGCAATTCCTCGCCACGCAGAATGAAACCCTGCCGGTGCGGATGATCATCACCGGCGGCGAAGCGCTGACCGGCGAGCACCTGCAACGGATTCGCGCCGCATTCAAACCGAGCCTGTTCTTCAACGCCTATGGCCCGACTGAAACCGTGGTCATGCCGCTGGCCAGTCTGGCGCCGGAAGTGCTGGAAGAGGGCGCCGGCAGCGTGCCGATCGGCAGCGTGATCGGTGACCGTGTGGCGTACATTCTCGACGCCGATCTGGCACTGGTGCCGCAAGGCGCGACCGGTGAGTTGTTCGTCGGCGGTGCCGGTCTGGCCCAGGGTTATCACGACCGTCCGGGCATCAGCGCCGAGCGTTTCGTGGCTGATCCGTTTGCCGCCGATGGCGGACGCATGTACCGCACCGGCGACCTGGTGCGCCAGCGTGCCGACGGGCTGGTGGAATATCTGGGGCGGATCGACCATCAGGTGAAAATCCGTGGTTTCCGCATCGAGCTGGGCGAGATCGAAACCCGGCTGCTCGATCACGCTTCGATCCGCGAAGCGGTAGTGCTGGCGCTGGATGCGCCGAGCGGCAAGCAACTGGTGGGCTACCTCGTCACCGATGTCGCCGAACAAAGTGAAACCCACCAGGCCGAACTGCGCGAAGCACTGAAGTCACACCTCAAGGCGCAACTGCCGGATTACATGGTGCCGACGCACTTGATCCTGCTGGCGAGCATGCCGCTGACCGCCAATGGCAAACTCGACCGTCGCGCCTTGCCGGCGCCGGATCCGGAGTTGAACCGTCAGCACTATGTCGCCCCGAGCAATGAGCTGGAGCAAACCCTGGCACAGATCTGGTGCGAGGTGCTCAACGTCAAACAGGTCGGTCTCAACGACAACTTCTTTGAGCTCGGTGGCGACTCGATCCTGTCGATTCAGGTGGTCAGCCGGGCGCGGCAGCAGGGCATTCATTTCAGCCCGCGGGATCTGTTCCAGCATCAGACGGTGCAGACCCTGGCCGCCGTCGCCAGCCGCAGCGAGCAAGTCACTGCCGAGCAGGGACTGGTGCTCGGTGAGTCGGCCATGACGCCGATTCAGCACTGGTTCTTCGACACTGAAATCCCTGAGCGTCAGCACTGGAACCAGGCGCTGCTGCTGGAGCCGAGCGTGGCACTGGAACCGCATCGTCTGGAACAGGCGCTGCTGGCGGTGATCGAGCAACACGACGCCCTGCGTCTGCGTTTCACCCAGGTCAACGATCAATGGCAGGCCACGCATCAACCGGTGTCCGACGCCGAGGTGTTGTGGCAGGTGCGGGTGGCGGCGATGGACAAGTGCGCAGCCTTGTTTGCCGATGCCCAGCGCAGTCTCGATCTGCAAAATGGCCCGCTGCTGCGCGCCATGCTGGTCGATGGTCCCGAAGGTCAGCAACGCCTGTTCATTGCGATCCATCACCTGGTGGTCGACGGTGTCTCGTGGCGCGTGCTGCTTGACGATCTGCAAACTGTGTATCGCCAGCTCGACGCCGAACAGTCAGTACAACTGCCGGCGAAAACCAGTGCCTTCAAGGATTGGGCCGCACGTTTGCAGGCCTATGCCGGCAGCGAATCGTTGCGTGAAGAATTGAACTGGTGGCAAATCCAACTGGCCGGCCCGAACGCCGAGCTGCCGTGCGAAAACCCGCAGGGCGGACAGCAGAATCATCACGCGCAAACCGTCAGCGTACGCCTGGGTGCCGAGCGTACCCGACAATTGCTGCAGCAGACGCCGCGCGCCTACCGCACGCAAGTCAACGATCTGCTGTTGACCGCGCTGGCCCGCGTGCTGTGCCGCTGGAGCGGGCAGCCGTCGGCATTGGTTCAACTGGAAGGCCACGGCCGCGAAACCCTGTTTGACGAGATCGACCTGACTCGCACCGTCGGTTGGTTCACCAGCGCCTATCCAGTGCGCCTGACTCCGCACAACATCGAAGAAGCGGCCGGGCAGGGCGCTTCGATCAAGGCGATCAAGGAGCAACTGCGCGCGGTGCCGCACAAAGGCCTCGGTTATGGCGTGCTGCGTTATCTGGCCGATGACCTCAGCCAGCGCAGCATGGCGGCGTTGCCGAACGCACCGGTGACCTTCAACTACCTCGGCCAGTTCGACCAGAGTTTCGCCAGCGATGCGCTGTTCCGTCCGCTGGATGAGCTGGTCGGTGCAGCCCACGATCCGCAGGCGCCGCTGCCCAACGAGCTGAGCATCGACAGTCAGGTGTATGGCGGTGAACTGTTGCTGCGCTGGACCTTCAGTGCCGAGCGTTATGACGCGCAGACCATCAATGACCTGGCCGACGCTTACCTCGGCGAGCTGCAAAGCCTGATCGAACATTGCCTGCAGGAGGAGGCCGGCGGCCTGACACCGTCGGACTTCCCGCTGGCGAAACTGACCCAGGCGCAACTCGATGCCCTGCCGGTGCCAGCGGCGCACATCGAAGATGTCTACCCGCTGACGCCGATGCAGGAAGGCATGTTGCTGCACACCTTGCTCGAACCGGGCACCGGTCTGTACTACATGCAGGATCGCTACCGCATCAACAGTGAGCTTGATCCCGAGCGTTTCGCCCAGGCCTGGCAAGCGGTGGTCGCCCGTCATGAAGCGTTGCGTGCATCGTTCTGCTGGAACGTCGGCGAAGACATGCTGCAAGTGATCCACACCCCGGGGCGCACGCCGATCGAGTACCTGGACTGGTGTGACATTGCCGAGGACGAGCAAGAACCGAAGCTGCAAGCGCTGCTGAAAAGCGAGCGCGAGGCCGGGTTCGATCTGCTCAATCAGGCACCGTTCCACCTGCGCCTGATCAAGGTTGGCGCGGCGCGCTACTGGTTCATGATGAGCAACCACCACATCCTCATCGATGCCTGGTGCCGCTCGCTGCTGATGAACGATTTCTTCGAGATCTACACCGCCCTCGGTGAAGGTCGCGAAGCACAATTGTCGGTGCCGCCGCGTTACCGCGACTACATCGGCTGGCTGCAACGCCAGAGCCTGGTCGAGGCACGTCAGTGGTGGCAGCAGAACCTGCAAGGTTTCGAACGCACCACGCCGATCCCGAGCGACCGGCCGTTCCTGCGCGAACACGCAGGCGAAAGCGGCGGCATGATTGTTGGTGACTGCTATACCCGTCTCAACGTTGAAGATGGCGTCCGTCTGCGCGAGCTGGCCCAGACCTATCAACTGACCATCAACACCTTCGCCCAGGCGGCATGGGCCTTGGTGCTGCGCCGCCTGAGCGGTGATCGCGACGTGCTGTTCGGCGTGACCGTGGCCGGGCGCCCGGTGGAGTTGCCGGAGATGCAACGCACCGTCGGCCTGTTCATCAACAGCATTGCGCTGCGAGTGCAGATCCCGGCGGACGACCAACGCGCCAGTGTGCGTCAGTGGTTGAGCGGACTGCTCGACAGCAACATGCAGCTGCGCGAGTACGAATACCTGCCGCTGGTGAACATTCAGGAACAGAGCGAACTGCCGAAAGGCCAGCCGCTGTTCGACAGCCTGTTCGTGTTCGAGAACGCCCCGGTGGAAGTCTCGGTGCTGGACCGTGCGCAAAGCCTCAACGCGACGTCGGACTCCGGTCGGACCCACACCAACTTCCCGCTGACGGCGGTGTGCTATCCGGGCGATGACCTCGGCCTGCACCTGTCTTACGACCAGCGTTACTTCGACCAGTCGACCATCGAACGCATGCTCGGCGAGTTCAAGCGCCTGTTGCTGGCGCTGGTCGATGGTTTCCATGGCGACATGGCCGACCTGCCGCTGGTGGGCCACGAGGAACAGGACTTCCTGCTGCACGGCTGCAACCAGAGCGCGCAGGATTATCCGCTGGAGCAAAGCTATGTGGCGCTGTTCGAAGCACAGGTCGCGGCGCATCCGCAGCGCATCGCCGCCACTTGCCTCGATCAGCAACTGAGCTATGCCGAGCTGAACCAGAATGCCAACCGTCTCGGTCATGCGCTGATTGCAGCCGGGGTACAGATGGATCAACCGGTGGCGTTGCTGGCCGAGCGTAATCTCGATCTGCTGGGGATGATCATCGGCAGCTTCAAGGCCGGTGCCGGTTACCTGCCGCTGGATCCGGGTCTGCCGAGCCAGCGTTTGCAGCGGATCATCGAGCTGAGCCGCACGCCGGTGTTGGTGTGCAGCGAGGCCTGCCGCGAACAGGCGCAGACTTTGCTCGATGAATTCAGCTGCGCCAACCGTCCTCGGCTGTTGGTCTGGGAAGACGTGCAGGCGCTGGCGACATCGCTGCAGAACCCGGGAATCTACAGTGGCCCGGACAACCTGGCCTACGTGATCTACACCTCGGGTTCGACCGGGTTGCCGAAAGGCGTGATGGTCGAGCAGCGCGGCATGCTCAACAACCAGTTGAGCAAGGTGCCGTACCTGCAACTGACGGACGCCGACGTGATCGCGCAGACCGCCTCGCAAAGCTTCGACATTTCGGTCTGGCAGTTCCTCGCTGCGCCGTTGTTTGGCGCGCGGGTGGACATCGTGCCGAACGTCATCGCCCACGATCCGCAAGGCTTGCTGGTGCATGTGCAAGCGCAGGGCATCAGCGTGCTGGAGAGCGTTCCTTCGCTGATTCAGGGCATGCTCGCCTCCGATCGCCTGAGCCTCGACGGCCTGCGCTGGATGCTGCCCACCGGTGAAGCGATGCCGCCGGAACTGGCGCATCAGTGGCTGCTGCGTTATCCGGACATCGGTCTGGTCAATGCTTACGGCCCGGCGGAATGCTCCGATGACGTGGCGTTCTTCCGCGTCGATCTGGCTTCGACCCGCGGCAGCTATTTGCCGATCGGTACGCCGACCGACAACAACTTGCTGTACCTGGTCGATGGCGCGCTGGAACTGGTGCCGCTGGGCGCGGTGGGTGAGTTGTGCGTGGCCGGGACCGGCGTCGGTCGCGGTTACGTCAGCGATCCGTTGCGCACCGCGCCGGTGTTTGTGCCGAACCCGTTCGGCGCGCCGGGCGAGCGTCTGTATCGCACCGGTGACCTCGCGCGGCGGCGCAGTGACGGGGTGCTGGAGTACGTCGGCCGGGTAGACCACCAGGTGAAGATTCGCGGTTACCGCATCGAACTGGGTGAAATCGAAGCGCGTCTGCACGAACAACCGGAAGTCCGCGATGCGGCGGTCGGCGTGCAAGAGGGGGCGAACGGCAAGCACTTGGTGGGTTATCTGGTGGCGGCTGATAGCGCGTTGAATTCGGGCGAACGTCTGGAGCGGATCAAGCAGCGCCTGCGCAGCGAATTGCCGGAGTACATGGTGCCGCTGCACTGGTTGTGGCTCGATCAGCTGCCGCACAACGCCAACGGCAAACTCGACCGCAAGGCCTTGCCGGCGCTGGAGATCGGCCAGTTGCAGAGCGAGTATTACCTGGCCCCGCGCAACGAGCTGGAGCAGACCCTGGCCGACATCTGGGCCGAAGTGCTCAAGGTCGACAAGGTCGGGGTGCGCGACAACTTCTTCGAGCTGGGCGGTCATTCATTGCTGGCCACACAGATCGCCTCGCGTGTGCAGAAAACCCTGCAACGCGATGTGCCGCTGCGGGCGATGTTCGAGTGCAGCACGGTGCAGGCGTTGGCCGAGTACATCGAGGGTCTGGCGGCCGGTGACATGACCGAGGACAAGGTGGATCGCTTGAATGATCTGATGGCGGAGCTGGAAGGCTTGTAATCTTCAGCGCCTGTTCCGGCCCCATCGCTGGCAAGCCAGCTCCCACAAGTTTCATGGTGAACACATGATTTGTGTACACATTCGATCACTGTGGGAGCTGGCTTGTCAGCGATGGCGTCAGTGCATTCAACACCGATAAACCGGCATATTCACGTACATATCCAGGGTTGACGATCAACAACCGGCAGCTCAGTCTGCCGGTTCTCTTTTTCATCGCGGGGGTGGTCGATGCCTTTCTTCACGGTTGACGGACAAGCGCTGCACTACATTGATCAAGGCACCGGCCCAGCCGTGTTGCTGGCGGGCAGTTATCTGTGGGACACGGCCATGTGGGCGCCGCAGATCGCTGCACTGTCACCGCACTACCGGGTGATTGCGCTGGATTTGTGGGGCCACGGTGAGTCCGGGCGTTTACCTTCAGGCACCACGTCGCTGGATGACATCGCGCGGCAGATCGAGGCCTTGCTCGATCACCTGGGTATCGACCGGGTCACGTTGATCGGACTGTCTGTCGGCGGTATGTGGGGCGTACGTCTGGCCTTGTCGGCACCGCAGCGGCTCAATGGCCTGGTGCTGATGGATACGTACGTTGGCGTGGAGCCGGAACCCACCCGCCAGTACTACTTTTCGCTGTTCAAGCAGATCGAGGACAGCGGCGAGATCTCCGAACCATTGCTCGACATCGTGGTACCGATCTTCTTCCGCCCGGGCATCGATCCGCAGTCGGCGCTGTATCAGGACTTCCGCGCGAAACTGGCGGCGTACACTGCGGACCGCCTGCGCGAAAGCATCGTGCCCATGGGGCGTATCACTTTCAGTCGGGATGACCTGCTACCGCGTCTGAGCGAATTGAATGCCGCGACCACGCTGGTGCTGTGCGGCGATCAGGACAAACCGCGACCGCCGTCAGAGGCCAAGGAGATGGCGCAGCTGATTGGTTGCCCGTGTGTGCTGGTGCCGGAGGCGGGGCATATCTCCAGTCTGGAGAATCCCGAATTTGTCACCGAGGCGTTGCTCGGCTTTTTGGCTGAGCGTCATTGAAAATGATCGCAGCCTGCGGCAGCTCCTACAGAAAACGCGTTCCCATGTAGGAGCTGCCGCAGGCTGCGATCTTTTGATCTGGCTTATTTAGGCCCGAGAATCTTCGCCAGTTTGTCCGGCGAAGGCGCGCCTTGCTGCTGTTGCAGCTCACCCTTGTCGTCCATGTAGAAGATGGCCGGCGTCGCCTGCAACTCCAGGTCTTCCATCAACTGCATGTTGGCGGCCAGTTTGGTCTGCACCGCTTTTGGAATGTCTTTCAAGGGCTTGAGGGTGCTGGCCTTGCCGGCCTTCTCATGGTCTTCCAGGGCTTTGGCCGGATCTTTCGCGGCCAGCAGGGCGGCGGATTTCGCCGGGCTGTCTTCGCGGATGATCCCGACCATGATGTGCCGCAGTTGCACCTTGCCGGCCTTGACCCATGGCCGCGCCTGTTCCCAGAACATGTTGCAGTACGGGCAGTTCGGATCGCTGAACAGGTACACGGTACGCGGCGCATCCTTGTCGCCGTCCTGAATCCAGTTGCTGGCTTCGAACTTGCCCCAGATTTCCTTGGCCATCGGCGCGTAGACCAGTTTTTGCAGCGGTTCGCTGCTCAAGTCCTTGCCGTCGGCGTCGTACAAATTGCCGAGCAACACATGCTGGCCGTCCGGCGTCAGGTACAGCGCCATGCCACGGTTCTGGTACTGCGCCGCATAGCCGCGCAAGCCGTCCGGGGCGTCGAACTGGCCGACGATTTTTGCGCCCTTGGCTTCGATCTGCTTGATCGCGGCGGGCAATTCTTCGGCAGCCTGCACCGACGGCAGGTGCAGCAGGGCAGTGCCCAGGGTCAGCGTCAGCAGGTGGCGGAGGCGGGGCATGGCAGTTTCCTTGCAGAGGTGGCCGGTGCGGCGGTTGGATTCGGGGTGTCGAAGTTTTCCAGGGCGCGGGCCAGACTGGCGTTCGACAGTTCGCCCAGATGGCTGCTCAGCAAGCGACCGTCAGGGCTATAGAACAGCGTAGTTGGCAGTGCCATGGAACCCACGGCCTGGCCGAGTCGACCGCTGCGGTCGAACAGCACGTTGTTCAGGCTCAGGCCCTGGGTTTCAAGAAAAGTCGCAACGCTTTGCATGCTTTCGGCCTGATTGACGAACAGAAAGGTCAGGTCCGGGCGTTGTTGTTGCGCATTTTCCAGCACTGGCATCTCGCGCCGGCACGGCGGGCACCAGGTTGCCCACAGGTTGATCACCAGCGGGCCGCCCTGATAGTCGCTGAGCTGGATGGTCTCGCCGGCGGCGTTGCGCAGGGTGATGTCCGGCAGGCGCGTGCCTTGTTCGTAGATATTCAGTGACAGGGTCGCCAACAGCCAGAACACTACGCCACTGGCCACGCCAAAACCCAGTGGCCGACGCAGCCCCGGGCGACGCCAGCCGCGATAGAGAGCGGCGAGCAGCAGCACGATCACCCCCGGCCAGGCGAGGAAACCGCCGTCGCGCAGGTCGATGATCTGCCACGGATCGTTGCGATAGTGGCCCCAGTACAGGGCCACAAAGGCCACGCGCGCCGCGAGCATGCCCAACAGGAACAGGCTGAACAGCGCCGACTCGGGGTTATCGCCACCACGCTTGGCCACCCGCCAGCCGACAAAGGTCGCCAGCGCCAAGGCACTGATCAGCAGCAGGTGGTTGAGCGCGATGGCAAAGGTGCCGAGGGTGAACGTCAGCATTTAATTGGCGTCTCGGGTGGTGGTCCAGCGTTGCAGGAACGTCTCGGCATCGACTTCGCCGGTAATGCGCTGGCTGCGCCGTTCTTCGCCGTCGGTGCCGATCCAGACAAAACTCGGTGGCCCCGGGACTTTGTAGCGGCCGAGCAGCTCGCGGCTGGCGGCATTGTCGGCAGTGACGTCGAGGCGCAGCAGGCGCACATCGCTCAACGCTTGCATGACTTTGTCTTTGCCGAACACCTGTTTCTCCATGACCTTGCACGACACGCACCAGTCGGCGTAGTAATCGAGCAGCACCCATTGGCCCTGAGCCTTGGCGCTATCCAGTTCGCGCTGCAGGGCTGCCGGATCCTTGATCGTGGTGAACGCGTCATGCCCGCTCGGCGTGGTGCTGGCGACCCGGCCAGCGCTGTACACCTGCAGCGGCTGATACGGGTCGTCACTGCCGCCAGCGGCACCGATCAGCAGCAGGCTGCCCCACAGACCGAGCAGCAGCGAACTGGCGCCGAACACTTGGGCGACGCGGCCGAAGCCTTCCGATTGCTTCCAGGCGCAGAACGCCGCGATCAGCAGCAGCGCGCCGCACAGGCCCAGCCACAGCGACGAGTCCAGCACCGGGCGCAACATCAGCAGCGCGGTCGCGAGGAACAGGAAACCGAAGATGCCCTTGAGCAGGTTCATCCACGCCCCGGGTTTGGGCAGGAAGCGATTGCCAACGGTCACCAGCAGCAACAGCGGTACACCGATGCCGATGCCCAGCGCGAACAGGATCAAGCCACCGTGCAGCGCATTACCGCTCTGCGCGATGTACAGCAAGGCGCCGGCCAGCGGTGCGGTCATGCACGGGCCGACCAGCAGACCGGACAATGCGCCGAGCACTCCGGCGCCGATCAGGCTGCCACCGTTGCGGCTGCGCGAAGCGTGTTCGAGGCGATCACGCAAGGCCACCGGCAATTGCAATTCGAAGAAGCCGAACATCGGCAGCGCCAACACCACGAAAATCGCCGCAAAGGCACCCAGCAGCCACGGATTTTGCAGCCACGCCTGCAGGTTGGCGCCGAGCAACGAGGCGATCACACCCATCGCGGCATACACCAGCGCCATGCAGATCACATAGCTGCTGGCCAGGGCGAAACCACGACGCGGGGTGGCGCCGCTGCCGACAATCATGCCCGCCAGAATCGGCAGCATCGGCAATGAACACGGGGTAAACGCCAGCAGCAGGCCGAGGCCGAAGAACACCAGCAGGCTCCAGCCCAGCGCCCGTTGTTGCAGGCTGCTGGCCAAGGCTTGATCCGGCGCTTCAGCACTGGCCGTTGGTGTTGCTTTGCCGCCCAGGTCGATGACCCGGGTCTGCGGCGGATAACACAGGCCGGCATCGGCGCAGCCCTGATAGCTGACCTTGATCTGACCGCTGGCCGAGGCCGGGACTTTCACCTCCAGCCCTTGGCGATACACCGGTTGTTCACCGAAGAATTCGTCGCTGTGCGACTCGCCCTCGGGCAACGACGGCTGCTGCTCTGCCGACAAACCGTCGAATTTCAGGCGTTTCTGGTACAGGTAATAGCCGTCGGTGATCTGCCAGAACAGCTGGGTTTCCCCGGATTCAAGGCGTTCGGAGGTCAGCACGAAGGCTTTGTCGACCGGCAGAAACTCCGGTTTGGTCTCGAATGGATTGTTCCCGGCCTGGGCCAGGCTGGAGATCAGCAGTGCAAACAAAAGAAAAAAATGACGCATGGAGGAGCCTTGTCCCTGTGCAAGTCTGGTGCACAGTGGCGGGTGGCGATTAACCGATGATTAACCGCCCCGCACGATGTCGGATGGCGACCCGACGCCGATTCACTGGTGCCTGCGAGTGGCTCAGTCCTTCAGCAGTCCGGGCCAGGTTGAGTCGGAGATTGTATACGGGCCAAATACTTTTTTCGCGTTCTGTTCATAACGCAGGTAGCGGTTGTCGTTCAGGAAAACATAAAAGTAAGTGTCGAAGGTCGGGTAGTCATTGGTGACGGCTGTCATCATTTGGTTTTTATATTCTTCCAGCGGTGCCCAGGGCGAACCTTTTAGAGGTAGTAGTTCCAGGGTCTTTGAGTATATTTCGTAGATCAGATAATTTCCGTCATTCAACAAGAACCAGTAACTCTCTCTTTGTGCAGTGCTTTCAGCCCACATGACGCCAACGATTTTTTCGTAGTAAGGCAATATTTTTTCCCACTTTGATTTGGCGATGGGGGTTTTCGAGATTGCCTTGTCGGTTTGTTGGCTGTACTCGCAAACGCAGGGTGTTGTTCCTTCGTCGTAGAACAGCCAGAGCGTGTCGACGCCACCGTTCCAGTGGGTGGTCGTCGTGGTAAAGCCAAAGCGCAAGTCTGCAGCAGTCTTGTCGAAGCCTTCCCATTTGCCATCCACCGGCTTGGGGAAGCCGGAAAGTACTTTGTTATCCTCGAAGTCGAAACGGGAATAACTGTTTTTCTCCGGGAAGAAGAAATAAATGCGGTCGGGGCCGGTGCGCCAGTCAACGGCTACGAAGTTTTTTGTAATGCTCATTCATGGTTCCTTTAATAGGTTGATTTATGTTTTAAAGTTTTGATTGGTTGTATGTAACTTGCGAAAGCGAGGTTAGTTATTAGTTGTGGTTTTGTATAGTTTGAAGGTGTTGGAATTCATGTCGGTTAGTTTGTTTTCAAGTTGATCAAGCGTTGTTCTTGCGCAAGCGGTCTGTTGGCAGTTTTGAGTCCGGACCTGGCGAACGGGTGAGTCGCTGCCGTGTCGGTTGTCGCCCTGCCATAATTGCGGCTTAATCCTGTTCTGTTCGACTTGCCTTTTATTTCAGGGAACCACCATGCACGTACTGGTTTGCGAAGACGATGAGTTGATCGCCAGTGGCATCGTCGCCGGCCTGACAGCCCAAGGCTTGACGGTCGAGCACGTCAACACCGCCTCCAAAGCACGGGCGATGCTCAAGGTCGCCGAATTCGACGTGATGGTGCTCGATCTTGGCCTGCCCGACGAAGATGGCCTCAAGTTGCTGCAACAATTACGTCAGCAGGGGCTGGAAATCCCGGTGCTGATCCTGACCGCGCGCGACTCGGTGACCGACCGGGTCGACGGCCTGCAAGCCGGGGCTGACGATTACCTGCTCAAACCCTTCGATCTGCGTGAATTGTTCGCGCGCCTGCAAACCCTGCTGCGCCGGGTCGCCGGGCGCAGCGTCAACCTGATTGAGCACGGTGCGCTGACCTACGATCCAAGCAGCCGCGAAACCACTCTGGCCGGGCAACCGGTGGATTTGTCGCGCCGCGAGCAATCGCTGTTGCAGGCGTTGTTGCACAACCGTGGCCGGGTGTTGTCCACCGAGCAGTTGAAGGACAGCGTCTACGGCTTCAATGACGAACTGGAGAGCAACGCCCTCAACGTGCATATCCACCACCTGCGCAGCAAACTCGGCAAGGGCATCGTCGAAACCGTGCGCGGTCTGGGTTATCGCCTTGGGCCGGCCGATGGTGGAGAACAACAGAAGTGATGAGCCTGCGTCTGCGCCTGAGTCTGACCCTCGGCGCCGCGTTTGCCCTGATCTGGGCCCTCGCCGCGGCCTGGATGCTCAGCGACTTGCGCAATCAGATGATGTTTTCTCTCGATCAGCGATTGGTGGCTTCGGCGCGCATGGTCGCCGGGCTGCTGGAGCAACTGCCGGCGCTGCCGAGCAAGGGCGAGGGCACCCATTTCAGCGCCGAACAATTGAACATTCCCGGCGGCATGGCCTGTCAGGTCAGTTCGTTGCGCGGGGAGATTCTCGCGCGTAGTCACAGCAGTCCCGAGCAAACCCTGGAAGCGGAAAAAATGGGCTTCCATGACCAGATGATCGATGGCGCGCCGTGGCGCAGTTTTACCCTCGCACGAGGCGACGTGCGGATCACCACGGCTGATCGGCAGATCGAACGCGAAGCGCTGAACATGTCGATCCTGCTGGCGGCCTCGGTGCCGGTCGGCGTGGCGTTGCTCGGTTGTCTGTGCCTGTTGTGGCTGGGCATCGGCCAAGGCCTGGCACCGCTTAATCGCCTGCGCGAAGCCTTGATGCGGCGTAACGCCGATTCGCTGGAACCGTTGCAACTGCAGTCGTTTCCCAGCGAACTGAAACCGCTGCTCGATACCCAGAATCAGTTGTTTCAGCGCATCGGCAAGACCATCGAGCGCGAACGACGGCTGACCGGCGATGCCGCGCATGAACTGCGCAGTCCGCTGACCGCGATCAAGACCCACCTGCAAGTGGCGCGCATGACCGAAGGCAGTGCCCGCGATCAGTCGCTGGCGCGGGCCGAGGAGGGCGCCGACCGCATGCACCGTACGCTGGAGCAACTGCTGTTGCTGGCGCGGGTCGAGGGCAGTCTGTCGTTCGATGATGGCGTGCAGTGCAGCGCCGAGCAGGTGGCAAAACTGGCGATGCAGGATGCAGCGGGCGGTGAGCGTCAGCGCATCAAACTGCACTTGCCCAAGCAGCTCTCCAGTGCGCCGGTGCAAATGCCGGCGGTGCTGTCGATTGCCGCGTTGCGCAACTTGCTCGACAACGCTCTGCGCCATACCCCCGCGGACGCTGAGGTGGAACTGAGCCTGGAAACCGTCGGCCAGCGCGCCCGTTTTGTGGTGCGCGACCACGGTCCGGGGATTGCGGCGGAAGATCTGCAGCACCTGACCCAACGCTTCTGGCGCAACGGCCAGAGCACCGGCTGCGGCCTCGGCCTGGCCATCGTCCAGGCCATTGTTCAGCGCTGCGCCTGCACCCTGCATTTCGACAGCCGCGCGGATGGGCTGCGCGTTGAGCTGACCATGCCGCTGCAGTCCATCTGAAAACACTCCCCCCTTGTAGGAGCTGCCGCAGGCTGCGATCTTTTGATTTTGATTTTCAAGATCAAAAGATCGCAGCCTGCGGCAGCTCCTACAGGGGATTTGTGGTGTGGCACATCAAATGTAACGTCTATGCGTTGGTGATTTGGCAATCGCGGCGCTAAGGTCGGGGCTGCTCTGACTCAATGGATTGAGGGAACGCGCCATGCAAGCACCGATCTGCATTCGTCCAGCGAAACCTGCCGACGCCGGCCTCATCAGTCGCATCATCGAGCGTTCGATTCGCGTCGGTTGTGCGCTGGAACATCGCAACGACCCGCAGCAGGTCAACCGCTGGATTGACCGGCAATCCGCCGACATCATCAGTGCGCGCCTTGCCGACTCGCATTGCTACCTGAACGTCGCCCTGCTGCAGGACAAACCGGTGGGGGTCGGCATGGCCACGGCCAGCGGTGACATCGGTTTTTGTCATGTGCAGCCGGAATGGTTTCGCCGTGGCGCAGGACGTGCACTGATGAGCGACCTGGAGGGCTGGCTGCGGATTCGTGGCGTGCTGCAGGCGCGCATCGCCAGCACCCAGAGTGGCGCGGCTTTTTATCGACATCTGGGCTACCGCGATCTGGCGCCACCCGCCAGCGATCAGGGCTTGCACCGCGTGACGCTGCACAAGCCGTTGGCATTGTCCGGCTGACAACTCGATCAAGGGTCTAAATCCTCGCTCCGCTTAAGCGTTTCCAGAACAGGAAAACCTGCATGTGCGCCCCGTGACCGGAACGCGCACCTGTGCGGTGTGCTGTTTTGGTCACTATCCATAGCGTATTGAGGGGTCGAGAGATGTCAGTCGCCACCAGCCTTATCGAAGAGTCGTCAGGGCGGATCACCGCCACGCCGGCGGAAACCCTGTACCAGTTCAACGAATCGCCACTGTTGGCCCGGCAGAACCAGCAGGAGTCCAATGCCCGCAGCTACCCGCGACGCATTCCGCTGGCCCTCAAACGCGCCAAGGGCCTGTACGTCGAGGATGTCGAAGGGCGTACGTTCATCGATTGTCTGGCCGGCGCTGGCACGCTGGCCTTGGGGCATAACCACCCGGTGGTGATCGAGGCGATCCAGCAAGTATTGGCGGATGAATTACCGCTGCACACCCTCGACCTGACGACGCCAGTGAAGGATCAATTCGTCCAGGACCTGTTCGGCCTGTTGCCGCCGGCACTCGCGGCCGAGGCGAAAATCCAGTTCTGCGGGCCGACCGGCACCGATGCGGTGGAAGCCGCGCTGAAACTGGTACGCACCGCCACCGGGCGCAGCACCGTTCTGTCGTTCTCCGGCGGTTATCACGGCATGAGCCAGGGCGCCTTGAGCCTGATGGGCAGCCTGGGGCCGAAAAAGCCGCTGGGCGCCTTGCTCAGCAACGGTGTGCAATTCATGCCGTTTCCGTACGACTACCGTTGCCCGTTCGGTCTCGGCGGCGCAGCCGGGGTCAAAGCCAACCTGAGTTATCTGGAAAACCTGCTCAACGATCCTGAAGCCGGCGTGCAGTTGCCAGCAGCGGTGATCGTCGAGGCGGTGCAGGGCGAAGGCGGGGTGATTCCGGCTGACGTCGAGTGGCTGCGCGGTTTGCGCCGGATTACCGAGAAGGCTGGCGTGGCGCTGATCGTCGATGAGATCCAGAGCGGTTTCGCCCGTACCGGCAAAATGTTTGCCTTCGAACACGCCGGTATCGTCCCCGACGTAGTGGTGTTGTCCAAAGCCATCGGCGGCAGCCTGCCATTGGCGGTGGTGGTCTATCGCGACTGGCTCGACACCTGGCAACCGGGTGCCCACGCTGGCACGTTCCGTGGCAATCAGATGGCGATGGCCGCCGGTTCCGCAGTGATGCGTTATCTGCTTGAGCACAAGGTCTGCGAACACGCCGCCGCCATGGGCGAACGCCTGAGCGAACATCTGCGCATCCTGCAACGCGACTTCCCGCAACTGGGCGACATCCGCGGGCGTGGCCTGATGCTCGGCGTCGAGTTGGTTGACCCGAACGGCGCGCCGGATGCGCTTGGTCACCCACCCGCGTTCGCCCGTCTGGCACCGCTGGTGCAGCGCGAATGCCTCAAGCGCGGACTGATTCTCGAATTGGGCGGCCGGCATGGCGCGGTGGTGCGCTTCCTGCCGCCGCTGGTGATCACCGCCGCCGAAATCGACCGTGTCGCCGAGATCTTTGGCCGGGCCTTGGCCGCTGCCACTGCCGCTGAGTAAATTTTTCGCAGCGCCGGACGTTCTTTCTACATAACCGGCTGCACTCGGCTGCAGCCCACCCTCACAACGATGGAGAACCAGCATGACGTCAGTATTCGACCGCGAGGACATCCTCTTTCAGGTCGTGGTCAACCACGAAGAGCAATACTCGATCTGGCCGGATTACAAAGCCGTGCCGCAAGGCTGGCGCACCGTGGGCAAGAGCGGCCTGAAGAAGGAATGCCTGGCCTACATCGAAGAAGTCTGGACCGACATGCGTCCGCTGAGCCTGCGCCAGAAGATGGAAGGGCAGATGGCTGCTCAGTAATCTGACAGGTAAAAACAAACCCGCTGGACTGGTGACAGTCAGCGGGTTTTTTATGGGCTTCAAAAGATCGCAGCCTGCGGCAGCTCCTGCAGGGTGTAAATATTCCCGTGTAGGAGCTGCCGAAGGCTGCGATCTTCTGATCTTAGGCCGAAGGCCCGCCGCTCAACCCCTTGAGCAACAAATCCACATTCCCCACCAGCTCCGCCACCGGATCCTCGGCATCGGTACTCAACACCAGCAAATGACTGCCCGACGCGGCAATCGCCGCTTTCACCGCCTCGGACGGCTGACGATGATGCAGCACCACGGCCACGTCATTGTCCTTGAGCGTCGACGTGAGTTTCTTCAAGTCCTCGGTTGTCCACTCGGCATCCGGCCTTGGATCCTGACCAATCAGCTCCAGATTCAGGCTGCCGATCAGGTAACCGAAGTGATCGCTGAGGCTCAGCACACTGAGGTTGTCGACCTCGGCCAGACGCGCTTCGCTGTCGGCGCTGAGTTTGAGCAGGCGCTGTTTCAGCGCCGCCAGATTGGCCTCGATCTTCGGTTTGGCCGACGGCGCCAGGCGCACCAGATCCGCCGCGATCACGTCAGCCATCCGTCCCATGTTGTTGCTCGCCAGCCATGGCTGACTGTTCAAGCCATCGACCTTCAGCCCCGGCTGCACAGCGATCCCCGGCAGGGCGCCGTCCACCGGACGTGCTGCGTCGACCTCGACAATGCGAATGTTGCTGCGCCGTGCGATCGGGTACAGCGGATCGTCCGCCCACAGCGAGCGCACGCCGATCACCGCATCGGCATCGCCTGCCAGTTTGCCCAGCGCCGGTGCGCCGCGACCGGTGAAGTACGCAGTCTGACGGCTGCCCGGCAGATTGGCCGGGGCCGCGCGTTCCAGGCTGACGTCGGTGCCTTTGAGCAGCACTTCGCCGAGGCCGTAGGTGATGGGCAGCGAGGCCAGTACGCGTAGCGGTTGAGGGTTTTCAGCCGCCAGCAACGGGCTGCCGACCACGCCGCACAGGGTCATGGCCAGGGTCAGTTTTCGCAGGGAGAAAGTCATTTATCCAAGGTTCCCTTTCAGACTCGGAACAACCCCGCGCGCAATGGCGGCGAGGGCAAAGGCGATGCCGGCGACCAGAATGATCGCGGCGCCGGACGGGATCGGCAGATCGAAGACAATCGGCGCGAGAATTCCGCACAGGGTGCTGACGGTGGCAATCAGCACCGAGCACCAGAAGAAGCCCTTGAGCGACTGGCTGAGCAAACGTGCTGCTGCCGCCGGAATCACCAGCAACGCGCCGACCAGAATCGCGCCGATGACCTTCACCGCCGCGACGGTGATCAGCGTCACCAGAATCACGAACAGGTAATCCAGAGTCTTCACCGCGACGCCGCGCACCGCCGCCAGTTGCGGGTTGAAACTGGCGAGCATGATCCGGTTGTACAGCGGCAACGCCAGGGCCATGACCAGCGAGCCGACAATCGCCAGCACCAGCAGGTCGTTGCCGTTGACCGTCAGCACCGAACCGAACAGCACGTTCTCCAGAATGTGCACGTTGATCTTGCCGGCCAGAATCAGCAGCAGGCTTGCACCCAAGGCCAGCGACACCGAGAGGAACACACCGATCAGGGTGTCCGGCGCCAGACCGGTGCGGTTGCGCAGGTAATTGAGCAGGATGCCGAACAACAGGCAGTAGCCGAACAGGCTGCCGTACGGCCCGGTGTAGGGTTCGCCGAGCAGAATGCCGATGGCCACGCCGGTCAGCGCCGCATGGCCGACCGCTTCGGAGAAAAACGCAAAGCGCTTGACCACCACCAGCGTGCCGAGGCCACCGAGCACCGGGCCGATCAGCAGCCCGGCGAGCAGCGCGTTGACCACAAATCCGTAGGCCAGCGCTTCCGGCAGGTAACCGGACGACGCCCAGCCCTGAACCATCAAACGAAAGGCTTCGTAACTCATCAGACCGCGCTCCGAGGATGGGTGGAAAACAGGCTCAGCAGCCGTTCCGGGGTCAGCGCCTGTTGCGGCGTGGCGTCGAACAGCACGCGGCGGTTGAGACCAGTCACCCGGTCGGCCAGGCGCTTGACCGCTTCCAGATCGTGCTCGATCCACAGCACGGTGATGCCGGCGGCGCGCCAGTCGCCGAGCAGGCGTTCGAAGACCTGGATCCCGGCTTCGTCGAGCGCCGACATTGGCTCATCCAGCACCAGCAGTTGCGGGGCCGGGATCAAGCCTTGGGCGAGCAACACACGCTGGCGTTCGCCACCGGACAGCGCACCCATGCGCCGCTTGCGTTTGTCCTGCATGCCGACCCGTTCCAGCGCCTCGCCGATGGCGTTGGCGTAGTGTCTGCTCAAACCGAGAAAGGCCGGACGCCGCTGGCACATGGCGGCCATGAAATCGTCGACGGTCATCGGCAGGCCGCGATCGAACTCCAGCGCCTGCGGCACGTAGCCGGTGGTCCCGGGTTGGCCGGGCCAGTGCAGGCTCAGTTGACCCTGATGCGGCATTTGCCCGAGCAGGGTCTTGATCAGCGAACTCTTGCCGCCGCCGTTGGGGCCGACCAGGGCGTGCACGTGGCCGGGTTGCACTTGAAAGGTGACGTTGTCGAGGATTGTCGTGCGCCCGAGCGTCAGAGAGACTTGCGCAAAATCCAGAGTCGGCCCCAATCCCTGTGGGAGCGAGCTTGCTCGCGAATGCGGTGTGTCATTCGACAAAGATGTTGGCTGACCCGGCGCCTTCGCGAGCAGGCTCGCTCCCACAGGGGATTGATGGGTGTCAGAGAGGGTTTCTTTTGCTGTCATGCCCCGGACTCCTGAATCGCCCGCACCACGGTGTCGAGGTTGCCGGTCATTTCCTTTTCGTACTTGTCGGCGCTGTATTCGCCGTAGGAAATGTGCGACAGCGGGTACAGCTTCACCCCAGACTCACGCTGGATGGTTTCGACGTAGGTCGAAGGGAAATCCATCTCGGAGAAGATCACCTTCACATCGAGCTCGCGCAGTTGGTCGATGGTCTTTTTCAACTGGCTCGGGCTCGGTTCGATGCCGTGGGCCGGCTCGACCACGGCCGTCACTTCCAGGCCGAATTCGCGCAGCAGGTAGTCATAAGCCGCATGCACCGTGGCCACGCGCAGTTCGGCGTTCGGTGCCTGGGTCAGTTTGGCCAAGGCATCGGCGCGCATCTGCCGCAAGCGTTTGCCGTAGGCGCGGGCGTTCTGGGTATAGGTCTTGGCGTTGTCCGGATCGAGCTTGCCCAGCTCGCGGGCAATATTGTTGACCTGAGCAATCGAGGCGCTGATCGACAGGAAGGTGTGCGGGTTGACCACTTTGCCGGCGCCGCGCGCCGCGGTACCGGTGGCGGCCAGCAGCGGCACGTTTTCGTTGGCTTCGATGGTCTTGATGTTCGGTGTTTCGCTGGCGGCGATCATGCGGTCGGCGAAGTCGTCATGGCCGACCCCGTTGAGCACAATCACGTCCAGCCCGCTGATGCGCTTGATGTCTTCGGCGCGTGGCTCGTAGGCGTGCGGGTTGAAACCGGCGGGAATCAGCGGCACCACCTCGGCCTTGTCGCCGACTATGTTCGCCACATAGCTGTAGTACGGGTGCAGGGTGATGCCGATGCGCAGGCGTTTGCCCGGATCGGCGCTGGCCAGCGGGCTCAGCAGGCACGCGCACAGGCCTAAGAGCAAGGTGCGCAGGAGGGGACGGCGAGGCAGGGAAATAAGCATGGGCAAGCGGTCTTCTCTCGGGTGAAGGCGAAGGTTCAGTGGCGATGCTCGCGGGTCACGCCGGCATCGAACTGCGCGATGATCTGTTTCCAGCCAGCGGCGGACAGCGCGGCGTCGGTCAGGTCGGCGGGCGTCTGCAGCTCGGCGGCGCGGTTGAGCCAGATGTCCGGCGCGGCAGTGGCGTCGGCGCTCAGCCGCATCAAGAATGAACCGGCGACGGCGGGCGCCTGGCTGTGGCCGAAATAGGCGGTGTCCGCCAGCAATTGCCAGGCATGCCCGCCACGGCTGACCGAACTGGCGTCCTGGGCGAACGGGGCGAAACCTTCTTCGGCCAGGGTCGGTGGCGTCGGCAGGCTTTGCTGTTCTGCACGCAGCAGGCGGATTTCGTCGAGGGTCACTCGCAGGTCGGCGTAGATGCCTTGCTCGGCGGCACTCAGGTCGCGCCGCGCATCGAGCTGATGGCTGGCAACCGGTTCCGGTTCATGGGACACCCCGCGCCATGCCACCACCGAGCCGGCGACGGCAAGGATCAGCAAACACAACAGCAGAACGTTAAGGGTTTCATGCCCGGCACCGGCCGGGCGGACGACTTGGGTGGTGGGCGTGCTCATGGGGCCTCGATGTCGGCTTGGTCGATTTCCACAACGTGGCCGGGGCCGGCGTCGAACAGCACATAAAACTCGGCCGCTGGTTTTTTGAACGTCACGGTCGAGTCGGCGCCGAGCTTGCCCGGCAGCAGAATGGTTTCGTCGTAACCGATCACATCGAGGGTCACCCCCGGGGCGCCGCTGCCGTCGGAGAAGCCGCCGGTGCATTTGATCTGCTCGGCATCAACGGCTTTGCATTCGCACATCGGGTTATGGGCCAGGGCGCCGGCGCTGAAACCTGCGCACAGCATCAGCAACGCGGCGCGCAACCGCAGGCGGGAAGGGCGTTGAACGCGGTTCATGGTTTGGCTCCTTGTTTGGTCAGCCAGGCGAGGGTCGCGGGAGAGGCCTGGCTCAGGGGAATCGAGGCTTGGTGCAGGCTGCCGTCCCAGCCTTCCATGGTGATCCACAGTTCGGCATCGGCCTTGGTCTTTTCCGCCACCGGCAGTTGCGCGCCCATGCGATACGGCGTGCCGAAGAAAATCACCCCGGCGGCGCGCAGGCTGCGCGGTTTGCCGATGCGCAGGTAGGTGGCCTTGACCTGTTCGACGCAGGCGTCGCAGAGGGCGGCATTGAAGTCCTTCATGTAGCCGGCGGGGCCGCTCAGGCGCGGTGCTTCGTTACGCAGTTCGGCCAGGCGCAGGCTCCACGGGCCGACCTGGATTTCGCCGACCTCATGTTCACCGAGGCCGACGTCACCGCGAAACAGCGCAGCATCGGCGAAGTACTTGGGCATGAACCCCAGCGGAATCAGCAGCAACAAGGCGTTCAGGTGAAAGCGCCATTTGTGCCAGAAGCGGCGCAGGGCGGACGGTTGGGCAGTGCGATTGGACGGGCTCACAGGCTGACCTCCGCCGGTTCACGGCTGACGCGGGGGCTGCGGGCCTTTTTATTCTCGCGCTTGAGGGCGTTGGCGGTGGCCAGCGCGGTGCGCTTGGTCCAGATCAACAGGCCGCTGAGGACCATCATGCTCAGCAGCAGGCCGAAGAAGAACCAGATCAGTTTGATCCACAGACCGCCGAAATCACCGGTGTGCAGCGGGCGCATCGACTCGGTGACGAACTCCAGCGAAGAGCGGTCAGTCAGCAGTCGGGTGGCGGCCATGTCACCGTTGTACGGGTTGAGCGTGGCGGTCTGGAACATCAGTGGATACCAGCCGCGACCGCCAACACTCAAGTGACTGTAGGCATTGCCCGGCAAGCTGACGAAGCTGACGTCCAGCCCGGGGATGTGCTGTTCGGCGATCTGTACCGCGCGATCAAGGCTGATTCGTGGGGGAGGACTGGCGTCGTTCGACATCGGTACGCTCTCCCGGGACATGGCGGGAATGATCGGCTCGCTGCTGATGGACACCTGGTTGTCGGCCAGAATGGCCTGAATCAGAAACCAGGTGCCGGTGATCGAGATCACCGCGATGAACCAGATTGACCAGATGCCGCTCAGTCGATGGAAATCGCCCCAGAAGATCCTCGCGCCGTGGCGAAATCGCAGGGTGGGCTTGAAGAAGCCTTTCCAGAATCGTTTGTAGACCACCAACCCGGTGACCAGCGAGGCCAGCATCGGCAGGCCGAGGAATGACACCAGGTACCAGCCCCAACTGAAACCGTTGGTGAACGGCACCAGCCACCAGCCGTGCAGGGCCCGGGTGAACGCCTTGAAGTTGAAGTCCGGCGCCGGGCCTTGAATCACCCCCGTGTACGGGTTGACGTAGACCGTCTGGGTGCGGCCGTCGGGGTAGCTGACCTCGACATCGAGGGCGAAGTGCGACTCGTCGGGACGGCTGATGCTTTCCACCAGCGTCTGCGGTTCGGCCTGTTTGATCGCGGCCAGCACCTGATCGTAACTGAGCCGCGGCGCATCGTCCGACGGTTGGCTGGCGCGCATCTGCGGGTTGGCCAGCCAGACGATTTCCTGGCTGACCACCGCCAGCGTGCCGGTGACACAGACGATCAGGACAAAAAACCAGATCGGCAACGCGAGCCAGCTATGCACCAGGAACCACAGTTTGGAACGGGATTTCTTCGACATGTTTGCGCGTCTTGATTTCGATGAAAGGGCACGCGGCTACGGGCTTCGCAGCGCGGGTGTCCGCAAAAAGGCGCGGTCGTGGCGGTTGCCTGTGCGAACGGCCTGCATCTCTATAGGACGGATGAGCCGGACAAATCCCGATGGCTGATATGAAAGTAAATGTTTCGCACTTCGCAGGGGGCGACGACATCCCCCTGTAGGAGCTGCGGCACGCTGCGATCTTTTGATCTTGATCTTTAAACAACAGATCAAAAGATCGCAGCCTCGTTGCACTCGACTGCTCCTACAGGATTTTTGCGGGCAGGCGATCAAACACGCTTCATGAATGCCGCTCTCACTGCCTGCCAATTGATGCGATCAAGGCGCTCCCTATGATGGAAAGCACTGGATTTCCCGAGTGAGCCCCCTGATGAGCCCCAGAACCCTCTACGACAAACACATCGATTCGCACACCGTGTGCCGCCTCGACGATCAGGGCCATGTGCTGCTGTATATCGATCGCCAGGTGATCAACGAATACACCAGCCCGCAGGCGTTCAGCGGTCTGCGCGCCGCCGGGCGCAAGGTCTGGCGGCCGGGCACGGCGCTGGCGGTGGTCGATCACGTCAATCCGACCACGCCGCAACGGGTGGCGGCGATGCCCGATGCCGGCGGTGCGCGGCAGGTGTCGTATCTGGCGGAAAACTGCCGGGACTTCGGCATCGAACTGCTGGATATCCTCGACAAACGTCAGGGCATCGAGCATGTGATCGCCCCGGAGCAGGGCTTCATTCTGCCGGGCATGGTCATCGCCGCGGGCGACAGCCACACCACCACCTACGGTGCGCTGGGGGCGTTCGGGTTTGGCATTGGCACCTCGGAAATCGAGCACCTGCTGGCCTCACAAACGCTGGTCTACAAACGCCTGAAAAGCCTGCGCGTGACGGTGGAGGGCGAGCTGGCACCGGGGCTGACGTCCAAGGATGTGATCATGGCGCTGATCGGCCGCATCGGTGCGTCGGGTGCCACGGGTTATGCCATTGAATTCTGCGGTTCGACCATCGAAGCCCTCAGCGTCGAAGCGCGGATGACCATTTGCAACATGGCGGTCGAAGCCGGTGCACGCGGTGCATTCATGGCGCCGGACGAAAAAGTCTTTGCTTATCTCAACGGCAAACCCCGCGCACCGCAAGGCGAACGCTGGGCGCGCGGCGTGGAAAAATGGCGTGAACTGCGCAGCGATCCCGGTGCGGTGTTCGACCGCGAAATCCACCTCGACGCCACTCTGCTGGAACCGATGGTCACTTGGGGTACCAGCCCGGATCAGGCGGCGCCGATCGGCGCGCAGGTGCCGGACCCGCAAAGCATCGACGATCCGATCCTGCGTCAGGACATGCGCCGCGCCCTGCACTACATGGGCCTGGAGCCGGGCATGGCGCTGCGCGATATTGTCATCAGTCACGCGTTTATCGGCTCCTGCACCAACGCGCGGATCGAGGATCTGCGTGACGCCGCCAGCGTTGTGCGCGGGCGGCGGGTGGCCGGGCATGTGCGGGCGATGATCGTGCCCGGTTCCAGCGAAGTGCGCGCTCAGGCCGAGGCTGAAGGGCTGGCGCAGATCTTTATCGACGCCGGGTTTGAATGGCGTCAGTCCGGTTGCTCGATGTGCCTGGCGATGAACGATGACGTGCTCGCGCCCGGCGACCGTTGCGCCTCCAGCACCAACCGCAATTTCGAAGGCCGCCAGGGTGCCGGGGCGCGTACGCACCTGATGAGCCCGGCGATGGTCGCCGCCGCCGCGATCAGCGGCCACCTCACCGACATCCGCCACTTTGGAGAACGTCCATGAGTCTGCAACCCTTCACGCAAGTCAGCGGCCAGGCCGCGCCGCTGCTCGCGGCCAACGTCGACACTGACGTGATCATGCCCAAGCAGTTTCTCAAGGGGATCGACCGTCAGGGACTGGATCGTGGGCTGTTTTTCGATCTGCGCTTTCTCGCCGACGGTACGCCCAACCCGGAATTCGTGTTGAACCAGCTAGCCTGGCAGGGCGCGAGTTTTCTGGTGGTCGGGGCGAATTTCGGCTGCGGTTCCAGCCGCGAACACGCGGTGTGGGGGCTGCAGCAAATGGGCATTCGCGCGCTGATCGGCAGCCGTTTCGCCGGGATCTTCTTCGACAACTGCCAGCGCAACGGGGTGTTGCTGATCACGCTGGATGAGGCGCAGGTGCAGCGTATTGGCCGGTTGGTGAGTCAGCCTGAAACGGCGCAGATCAGTGTGGATCTGGAGACGCAGCAGATTCGTCTGGCGGACGGTGAAGTCATCGATTTCCAGATTGACGGCTTGCGCAAGACCGCGCTGTTGCTGGGGCTGGATGCGATTGGCAGTACCTTGCAGCGACAAGCGCAGATCGAGGCGTTCGAGCGCGAACACCTGGCCGCCAACCCATGGCTGGCCTGACACCCCTTTGACCCCGTGGGAGCTGGCTTGCCAGCGATGAGGCCAGCACATCCAGCATTTATATTGGCTGAGCTGACGCCTTCGCTGGCAAGCCAGCTCCCACAGGGTTTTGTGGTGTTTGGGCTAGAGAGAAAGATCCTTGAAATGCCCCTGCAAAAACTCCACACACGCCCGCAGCTTTCCGGAGTTGGCCAGCCGCGTCGGGTACACCGCCCAGACATTGGCGCTCTGGCTGTAATCGGCCAGCACCGGCAGCAGTCGGCCCTGTTCCAGCAACGGTTTCACATCCCACAATGAGCGCAGCAACACCCCGCGTCCGTCGAGCGCCCATTGCAGGACGATCTCGCCGTTGTTGGACGACAGCGGCCCACTGACGCGCACGCTTTCCTGCGTGCCGTCACGATCCAGATGCCAGATGCCGAACGCGTTGTCGCGCTCCTTGATCACCAGACAATCGTGTTGTTGCAGATCGTCCAGGGTCTGCGGTGTACCTCGGCGTTCAAGGTATCCGGGCGCAGCGCACAGCACCCGGCGGTTGCTCACCAGTTGCCGGCCGATGTGCTGACCGGGCAGGTCGTCGCCGACGCGGATTTCCAGATCGAAACCTTCATTGACGATGTCCACCGCGCGGTCGAACAGGTCCAGGCGAATCTGCAATTGCGGGTGCCGTTCCGCCAGCAGCGAAACCGCAGGCGCCACATGGTTGCGGCCGAAACCGAAACTGCTGCAGATGTGCAGGCGTCCGCGTGGGCTGTCGTGGGCGTCGGCCAGATCGTCGTGCAGTTGCTGGAAATCATCGAGGATGCGCAAAGCCCAGCGCTGCACGCGCTCGCCGTCCTCGGTCAGCGACACGCGGCGACTGGTGCGGTGCAGCAGGCGGGTGCCGAGGGTCGATTCGAGAATCTGGATGCGTTTGCTGACGTAGGCCGGGCTCAGGCCCAGCTCATCGGCGGCGGCTGCGAAGCCGTTCTTGCGGATCACGGTCAGCAGCACCCGCAGGTCTTCGGGCAGGGGCACGGGGTCTTGGTTCCGGGACATGTGGGGGCGGGCACTGGCGGCACAAGCCGCCAGCATAGCATCGGTGGGGAACGCTCGATTCAGCGCAGGAAATCCAGCGCTTCGGCGAGCAACAGTTCGGGCACTTCTTCGGCCAGATAATGCCCGGCCGGCAGCGCCTTGCCACTGACGTTGGTTGCCACGTGCTGCCATTCCTTGAGCGGGTCGAAGCAGCGCCCGACCGTGCCTTGCGCGCCCCACAGCACCCGCAGCGGCAGGTCAAGATGATGGCCGGCAGCGATGTCGGCCCGGTCATGTTCCAGGTCGATGCTGGCGCTGGCGCGGTAGTCCTCGCAAATGCCTCGGGCGCTGCCGGGACGTTGCAGACAACGCAGGTATTCGCTGAACGCTGGCCCGGTAAACGGCGTGAGCCCGGCGCTGCGGCTGCCCATGACGCTGCGCAGATAGCCTTCGGGATCGGCTTCGATCAGGGTTTCCGGCAACGGCGCCGGGCGGATCAGGAAGAACCAGTGCCAATAGGCGCGGGCAAAGGCCTCGTTGGTCTGCGTGTACATCGCCAGGGTCGGGGCGATGTCCAGCAGCATCATCCGTTGCACCGCAGCGCGGTGGTCGAGGGCCAGGCGATGGGCGACCCGCGCGCCACGGTCGTGGGCCAGCACCGAAAACTGTTCAAAGCCCAGCGCCTGCATCAACTCGAGGTTGTCCCTGGCCATTTCGCGTTTTGAGTAATGACGATGCTGTTCATCGGCAGCCGGCCGGGCGCTGTCGCCGTATCCGCGCAGGTCGGCGGCGACCACGGTGAAATGCTCCGCCAACTGCTCGGCAATCTTGTGCCAGATCACATGGGTCTGCGGGTGTCCGTGCAACAGCAACAGGCCCGGGCCGCTGCCGCCGAGGCGGTAGGCGATGTCGACACCGTTGAGGTGGCGCTGGTCTTTGCTGAATCCGGCAAACATCGGGCTGATCCTTGTTCAGGTGCTTGTAGGGTGCATCCTGAAAGTCTCTGGCATGCGGGGCAAGGGGTGAAGCGTGGTGTGGTGGTTCATGAAGTGTGATGTGTGTCGCCAGGGCTGGCCCCTTCGCGGGCAAGCCCGCTCCCACAGTGTTTTTCTGTGTGACACCAATCGTGTAAACACCAAAGATCTCTGTGGGAGCGGGCTTGCCCGCGAAGAGGCCAGCCCAGCCCCTGAAAATCTCAACCCTGCTGAAACATCTCCATCGCCCGCTGCCTGATCTGCTCCTCGGTCAGATCCTCCTTGCGCGTCGCCAGAAACCACAGATGCCCATAAGGATCTTTCAGCGTCCCGCTGCGATCACCATAAAACTGATCCTTGACCTCGGACACCGCTTGCGCCCCGGCCTCCAGTGCCCGCTGAAAGGATTTGTCGACATCGGTGACATACAGATGCAGACCGACCGACACGGCATGGTCCGGGCCGCTCAATGGCCCTTGATCGCACGGTGTGCCGAGCATGATCGCGCTGTCGCCAATGCGCAGCTCGGCGTGGCCGATACGGCCGTCCGGCATGTCCAGGCGCATGACCACCGTGGCGCCGAAGGCTTTTTTATAGAATTCGATGGCCTCGGCAGCCTCGAGGATGCCGAGGTACGGGGTAATGCTGTGATACCCCTCGGGAATGGGTTTGACGCTCATGACGTTCTCCCTGTTCTTTGTTTTGCGAGGTAGGGCTCCACCGGATTTGTGGAAAATTCACTATAGAACTGTCTGCGCGGGCAGAATTTTTCCCCGACGAGCCGTCAGCCGAGAAAGTGCGCCCCCGGCCCTTTCTCACCGAGCACATCGCCCTGGTTGCGCAACGGGCAAGCTTCCATCGACAGACAGCCGCAGCCGATGCAGCCGGTAAGCCGGTCACGCAACAGGGTCAGCTGATTAATCCGTTCATCCAGCTCGCAGCGCCATTGCTCGGAGAGGATTTTCCAGTCCGCTGCGGTTGGTGCGCGGTCGTCGGGGAGTCTCTTCAGCGCCTCGCCAATCTCCGCCAGCGGAATACCCAGGCGTTGCGCGACCTTGATCAACGCTACTCGGCGCAAGACCGCCCGTGGATAACGGCGCTGATTGCCGGCATTGCGCTGGCTCTTGATCAGGCCTTTGGCTTCATAAAAGTGCAGGGCAGTGACCGCGACACCGCTGCGCGCGGCGACTTCGCCGACCGTGAGCTGTTTGTGCAGGTTTTCCGGAGTGATCATTTTGCAAAGGACTCTTGACCTTGACTTAACTAGAGGTTTTACCCTGCAGGTCTTCGAGTCGCAAGACTCGGCTTAATCAGTGGGGACTTCTCATGCAAACCTCAGCGAAAAATCGCAGTTTTACCCAATTGATCGAATTCGAGATCGAGCCGCGTCAGCAGCCGGCATTGGTTTCGGCGCTGTCGCAGCAGAGCGAACATCTGGCGCAGCGCTACGCAGGCTTCGTCAGCGCCAGCGTCCAGGTCAGCGACGACGGTCGGCGGGTGCTGAGCTTGCTACAATGGCAAAGCCGCGAAGCCGGGGAGGCGGCGTTCTGTCGCTATGAAAGCGGCGAGCAGGATTTCTGGCAGCTGATCCGCGCCCATCAGGCGAAAACCGTGACCTTCAATTCATTTCAGGTGTTGAGCAGCATCGCCCGCAGCCATGACGATGCGCTGCACTGCAACCTGGTCGGCTAGATCGACAACTGGATCAGGCGTTCACCGCGCAGGTTCTCCGTGAGCCGCCGCTTGTTCACCGCCAGTTCGCCGATCTTGATCAGCCGTGTGCGCGTGACGTTGCGGCTCAGACCGAGCAGCGCGGCGGTGTGCACCTGGTTGTAATGGCAGAAGCGATAGGCGGCGCGCAGCAAGGCGTCTTCGACCTTTTCGTGGAGGGCGCCGGCCTGTTGCTCGAAGAGCTTTTGAAAGGCCCGTTCCAGCAACGCTTCCGGTGAATCGTCGGCGCCTGACTGCTGATCGTCCGCGCGCTCGATGCGCAGGTTCGACAGGCGCAGATCATCGCGCTCGATCACGCCATTGCGGCAGATCAACAGGGTGTGATGGATGACGTTTTCCAGTTCGCGGATGTTCCCTGGCCAACTGTAGCTGCGCAGTTTCTGTTCGGCACCGGGGCTGATGCTGACCCGTCCGTAACCCAGGCGCTGGCTGTAGGCCTCGATGAAATGCCGGGTCAGCGGCAGGATGTCGCCGGGCCGTTCGCGCAGCGGACTGAGTTCCAGATTGACCACGTTCAACCGGTAGAACAGGTCTTCGCGGAAGTTGCCGGCATTGATCGCTTTCTCCAGTTGCACGTTGGTCGCGGCCAGCACCCGCACATCGATCGGAATGCTTTTGCGCGAACCGAGGCGCACCACTTCGCGTTCCTGCAACACCCGCAGCAACTTGACCTGAATCGCCATCGGCAAATCGCCGATTTCGTCGAGGAACAAAGTGCCGCCGTCCGCCTCTTCGAACCAGCCGGCCTTGGCGCTGAGCGCGCCGGTGAAAGCGCCTTTTTCATGGCCGAACAGCTCGGCTTCCACCAGTGATTCGGAGAAGGCGCCGCAGTTGACTGCGACAAACGGCCGATGCCGGCGGTGGCTCAGGTTGTGAATATGCCGCGCCACCAGTTCCTTGCCGGTGCCGGTCTCGCCGATGATCAGCACGCTGGCTTCGCTCGGCGCGATTTGGTTCAGATGCGCCAGCAAGGCCTGGGATTTCGGGTCTTCGAAGACTTGCGCGGTGGCACGGATCGACGTCGCCAGAGCGGGTGAGGGCGGAAGGGTCAGCAGTTGCATGGGACTCGCTCCATTAAAGGCAAGATCAGGAATAGAACGTCGGCACCGGCAGCGCCTGGTTCAGCGCCCAGTCGCCCAGCTCGTGTAGTTTGTAATCGAGCGGGTCGTGCAGAGTCTGCGTGCGCAGGTTGCGCCAGTGTCGGTCGAGACGCAGCGAGGCGTGGGTTGAACGCGCGCCGGTGACTTCGAACAAACGGCTGCAGATGTCCAGTCCCTGACGACTGGCGGCGACCTTGGCGGTGGCAATCGCCGTGGCCAGATGTCCACGTTCTTCTGCGGTCAGGTTCGGGCCTTTGGCCCAGGCCTCGTCGAGCAGCGCGGCGGCCCGCTCGACCAGCAGACGAATGCCTTCCAGTGCGACCCAGAACTCGCCGTAATGCGCGAGCACGTATGGGTCTTCGCGCACGTCGCGGGCGGCGGATTTGTGCCAGAGCCGGGTTTCGCTCAGGGTGTATTGGCGGGCTTCTGCAAAGGCACCTTCGGCGATCCCGAGAAACAGGTGGGTGAAGGTCAACTGCGCAATCAGCGGACGCAGGCAGGCGAACGGCGTGCTCAACGGGCCTGGATCGAGCAGCAGCTCGGATTCTTCGACCCGCACCCGTTCGAACGTGGCGCTGCCGCTGTCGGTCTGGCGCTGGCCGATGTTGTTCCAGTCGTCGTGCAGAGTGATGCCGCTGCGACCGCTGGGGATCGCCGCGATCAGCAACTTGCCGCCGGCACTTTCGTCGACGGCGGAAGCGATCAACATCTGCGAATCGCTGGCGCCGGAGCAGAAGCTTTTCTTCCCGGAAAACTCGCGCCAGCCGCCGAAGTCCTTGACCACAGTGCGGGTGTCGAGTGGGTTGAGGGCGTTACCCCAGAACCAGTTCTGCCGCGCGGTCTGTTCGAACCATGGCTGCCATTGTTCGGGCCGCGAGAACAGGCGCACGGTGGCAAGCATCAGGTGATGAAAGCCGAAGACGTGGGCGATGGAACTGTCGACCTTGGCGAACTCGCGCACGACTTGCAGGGTTTCGCTCCATGTCGCGCCGAGGCCGCCGTAACGGTTGGGAATGCTCAGAGCCAGCAGGCCGCTGTCGCGCAGGGCATCGCGTTCGGCCTTCGGTGTACCGCCGCGCTCGTCACGTTCGACGGCGGTCAGGGCAAATTCGGCGGCCAGTTGGCGCGCGGTCTGCAGCGGGGAGAGCAGGGTGCTTTGTGGTTTGGCGGTCACACCAAAACTCCTATGTTCTACAACTTCCGTGTAGGAGCTGCCGAAGGCTGCGATCTGTTGATTTGATTTTTACAAGCAAGATCAACAGATCGCAGCCTTCGGCAGCTCCTACAGTGGACGTTTTAGGCCTTTGCCTGGGTGGGCAACACATCGTTGGCAATCATTTCGCCAAACGGCCCGGTCAGGTTAGTGACGCCGCGTCCGGCCAGGCTCGCATACGGCTCGGGCAGCAGTGGGAACACCAGTTCGGCAAAGCGATAAGCTTCTTCCAGATGCGGATAGCCGGAAAAGATGAAGCTCTCGATGCCGAGGTCGGCGTACTCCTTGATTCGCGCGGCCACTTGCTGCGGATCGCCCACCAGCGCGGTACCGGCACCGCCGCGTACCAGACCGACGCCGGCCCACAGGTTGGGGGCGATTTCCAGGTTGTCGCGACGCCCGTCATGCAACGCCGCCATGCGCCGCTGGCCTTCGGAGTCGAAGCGCGAGAAGGATTTCTGCGCGGCCTCGATGGTCTCGTCGCTGATGTGCTCGATCAGTTTGTCCGCAGCCTTCCACGCTTCTTCGGCGGTCTCGCGAACGATCACGTGCAGGCGAATCCCGAACTTCACCTTGCGCCCATGCCGCGCGGCGCGTTCACGCACATCGGCGAGTTTTTCGGCAACGGCGGCGGGCGGTTCGCCCCAGGTCAGGTACACGTCGACTTGCTCGGCAGCGAGGTCATGTGCCGCGTCGGACGAGCCACCGAAATACAGCGGCGGATAGGGCTTCTGCACTGGCGGATAAAGGGCCTTGGCGTTCTGTACTTTCAGGTGTTTGCCTTCGAAATCCACCGATTCGCCTTGCAACACCCGGCGCCAGATCTTGAGGAATTCGTCGGTGACTTCGTAGCGTTCGCTGTGGCTGAGGAAGCTGCCGTCGCCACGGTTTTCGTCGGGGTCGCCGCCGGTCACCACGTTGATCAGCAGGCGGCCGTTGGACAGTCGATCGAGCGTCGCCGCCATGCGCGCCGAAACGGTGGGCGAAATGATCCCCGGACGGATCGCTACCAGATAACGCAGGCGCTCGGTCAATGGCACCAGCGCCGAAGCGATCACCCACGAGTCTTCGCAGGAGCGCCCGGTGGGAATCAGCACGCCGTGGTAGCCGAGGCTGTCGGCGGCTTGCGCCACTTGTTTCAGGTAATTCAGGGTGACCGGGCGCGCGCCTTGGGTGGTGCCCAGGTAATGCCCGTCGCCGTGGGTCGGCAGGAACCAGAAAACATCCATGAACAGCTCCTTAAGCGATTTTCAGCAACGGTTTGATTTGCGTGCCGAACAGCGGCGCGGCGCGTTCGGCGGCCAGGCGAATGCGCGCTTTCAGCGGTTCGCTGGTGATCTGGTAGTCGGCGAAATCGGCCTCGGTGGCATAGACCCCGATCGGCAGGGTCACGGCCTGGAAGAAACTGAACAGCGGCCGCAACTGGTGATCCAGCACCAGCGCATGGCGCTCACTGCCCCCGGTGGCGGCGAGCAGTACCGGGGTGTCGATCAGCGCGTTGAGGTCGATCAGGTCAAACAGATGCTTGAGCAGGCCCGGGTAGGAGCCGCGATACACCGGCGCGGCGACGATCAGCAGATCCGCCTGTTCGATGGCTTGCAGTTCGGCCTCGACCTCGGCGTTCAGCTCCTGACGCGACAGGGCACCACCCAACGGCCGGGCGATGTCACCGAGTTCGATCAGATGACTCTCGACCGGCAAGTGTCCGGCCAGTTCGGCCAACAGCGCTTGGGTCAGTACCAGCGTGCGCGATGGACGCCAGGTGCCGCCGGAGAGGGCGACGACTTTCAGGGGACGCGACATGATCAGTTCCTTTTTTTCAACAGTTGCTCAGCGAGCAGTGAGTCAGTGCCGAGGCTTGAGCAAGCGCTGTACCAATTCCTGAGAGGCCCGGTTTTATTGGGCCTGAGCGCTCTGGCGTAAGTCGGTTGTGCGGATATCAGGCGGGTTTGTTGATCTGCTGTTGCCTGGGCAACAGTTGCTGGAGCAACAGTTGTTCGCCGTGTGCAGGGATTTATAGCGACTGCTGTTTATTCCGTAAAAGAACGTTAATCGATATTTATAGATCATTAGGAGATATGGCGACGATACAGCTGAAATCCTGATAGCCACTATTGAACGCGTTGATTTTTGCCCGGACGGGCGCGGGCGTAGCCTTTGTCCATCGACTACCACCGCCCCGCCAGGACGCTCCCCATGAATCATTTACTGACTGTTTCGCTGTTGCTCGCTGTCTCCGTACTCGCCGGTTGCGCGACCCACGTTTCCCCCGAACAACGGCCTTACACCGCCGAAGAAACCCGCGAACTGGCGATGGAAGCGCTGAATCGCAGCGGCTTGTCCTTCGACGAATATCACGCGAAGAAAGCCGCACTGCTGGGCGAATCGCGATTCGACAAGAAAGCTGAAATGAGCGCCGGGCGAGCCATACAGCTGCACGGTCGTCCAAGTTAATCGAAAACTGTACTGCTCGAATTTTCGCGTAACTGTCCGTGGGTTTGCGGGCTGCCGTGCGATAGGGTCAACACCTGAATGACCCCCGACGGATTGCCCTCCATGACCCTTTCGCTTGATCTGCTGTTGGGCTTTGCCCTGTTTGCCCTTGTCACCTCGATTACACCGGGGCCGAACAACACCATGTTGCTGGCGTCGGGGGTGAACTTCGGCTTCAACCGCACCATTCCTCACATGCTCGGCATCACCTGCGGTTTCTTCGTATTGGTGGTCGCGGTGGGCTTTGGCCTGGGCGCGGTATTCCAGACATACCCGATTCTGTACACGGTGCTGCGCTATGTCGGCGCCGCGTATCTGTTGTACCTGGCGTGGAAAATCGCCCACTCGGGGCCGGTGGGCGAGGGCGTCGAAGGCGAGGCCCGGCCGATCAGCTATCTCGGCGCGGCGGCGTTCCAGTGGGTCAATCCCAAGGCCTGGATCATGGCCATCGGCGCCATCAGCACCTACACGCCGATGCAGGGTTATTTCACCAACGTGGTGGTGATTGCCGCCGTGTTTGCCATCATCAACCTGCCCAGTGTCGGCGTCTGGGCGGCGTGTGGCACGCTGTTGCGCAACGTGCTGAAGGACCCGCGCTGGTTGCGCGTGTTCAACTGGGGCATGGCGGCGCTGTTGGTGATTTCGCTGTACCCGTTACTTCTCGAAAGCTTTCACTGACGCATTGCTTCAACCGCCGGCCCGATGCCTGTTAAGCTCGGCTTCAGGAGCGTTCCTACGCACTTTTAAATGAAGTTGTTCTTCTTTAACGGCATCCGATCAGGTATTGATGACGCTCTCGAACCAACGCGCAGCTCACGAGGCTGCGTTGTGCCGTTTGCAGACACGAGCCTCCTGATCCCGGAACACGCTCTGCGAGTCTTTTATGAATAAACGTCCGCTGTATTTCGATTACGCCGCCACCACCCCGGTGGACGAACGGGTCATCCAGGTGATGATCGACTGTCTGGGTTTTCACGGTAACTTCGGCAACCCGGCGTCCAGTTCCCATGCCTTTGGCCAGCAGGCCCGGCAAACGGTCGAGCAGGCCCGTCGACAAGTCGCCGAACTGGTGGGCGCCGAAGCCGCGCAGATCGTCTGGACCTCCGGCGCCACCGAATCCAACAACCTCGCCCTCAAGGGCGTAGCCCAGGCGCGCGGCGTTGCTGGTGGCCACATCATTACCAGCCAGATCGAACACAAAGCCATTCTTGATACCGCCCGGCAATTGCAGGACGCCGGTGTTGCGGTGACCTATCTGGTGCCGGATGCCGAAGGCCTGATCACCCCGCAAGCGGTCAGCGAAGCCATGCGCGACGATACCTTTCTGGTGTCGCTGATGCTGGTCAACAACGAACTCGGCACCCTCAATGATATCCCGGCCATTGGTGAAGTCGTGCGCGGCCGTGGCGCGCTGTTCCACGTCGATGCCGCGCAGGGTGCGGGCAAAGTGGCGATCGATCTGCAGCAATGGCCGGTGGACTTGATGTCGTTTTCGGCGCACAAACTCTACGGCCCCAAGGGGATCGGCGCGTTGTATGTCGGCCCGCGCGCGCAGCAGCGTTTGCAGGCGCAGATTCATGGCGGCGGCCACGAAGGCGGGCTGCGTTCCGGGACGCTGGCGACGCATCAGATCGCCGGCATGGGCGCGGCATTCGCCCTGGCCGCTGTGGCGTTCGATGCGGAGAAAACATCCATCGTGGCGCTGCGTGAGCGCTTGCTCGAACAGTTGTCGAGCCTGCCTGGCGTGCGTCTCAACGGCAGCGATAGCCAGCGCATCCCGCATACGTTGAGCCTGACGTTCAGCGAAGGTGAGTTCAACGGTGCAGCCTTGAGCCAGTCGATCGCCTTTTCCGCGACCTCGGCCTGTAACTCGGCGAGCAACACGCCCTCTCATGTGCTGTTGGCCCTGGGGCACGATGCCCGGCTGGCCGGTCGCACCATTCGCCTGAGCCTCGGCCGTTTCACCACCGCCGACGATATCGATCAGGCGGCAGAACTGATCAAAAGCGCCTGCGCCAGTGCCCCGGCATTCTGGGCGACAGGGCTTTAACCAGCCGGTTTTCACGGCTACGAACAATAACGATGAAGTGATTGGCAGGAGACATGATGAGTACCCAGACTTTGACCGAAGGAACGGTTCCCCAGCGCCTGGCGCGCACCCGTGAACTGATGCGCCGCGAAGGCATTCATGCGTTGCTGGTGCCATCGGCGGACCCGCACCTCTCGGAATACCTGCCGGGTTACTGGCAAGGGCGCCAATGGCTGTCGGGCTTTCATGGCTCGGTCGGCACGTTGATCGTGACTGCCGATTTCGCCGGGGTCTGGGCTGACAGTCGCTATTGGGAGCAGGCGACCAAGGAACTCAAGGGCAGCGGCATCGAACTGGTCAAGCTGCAACCGGGTCAGCCGAGTCCGCTGGACTGGCTCGCCGAGCAGACACCGGAAGGGGGCGTGGTCGCGGTCGACGGTGCGGTGATGGCCGTTGCCTCGGCACGCACGTTGAGCAGCAAACTTGAAGCCCGCGGCGCGCGTCTGCGGACCGACATCGATTTGCTGAATGAAGTCTGGGCGGACCGCCCGAGCCTGCCGAACGCGCCGATCTATCAACATCTGCCACCGCAAGCGACGGTCAGCCGTGGCGAGAAACTCGCCAAACTGCGTGAGACCTTGCGGGAACGTGGCGCCGACTGGCACTTCATTGCCACCCTCGACGACATTGCCTGGCTGTTCAACCTGCGCGGCGGTGATGTCTCGTTCAATCCGGTGTTTGTGTCGTTCGCGTTGATCAATCAACAGCAAGCGACCCTGTTTGTGGCCTTGAGCAAAGTCGACGCCGAGTTGCGCGCAGTGCTGGAGCAGGATGGCGTGACTCTGCGCGATTACCGCGAAGTCGCCGACGCCTTGCGCGCTGTACCAGGCGGCGCGAGCCTGCTGGTGGATCCGGCGCGGGTGACCAGCGGTTTGCTGGATAACCTGGACAAAGGCGTGAAACTGGTCGAAGGCCTGAACCCGACCACGCTCGCCAAATCGCAAAAGAGTGAGGCTGATGCGCAGCACATCCGCAAGGCCATGGAGCAGGACGGCGCGGCGTTGTGCGAGTTCTTCGCCTGGCTGGAATCGGCCTGGGGTCGTGAACGCATCACCGAACTGACCATCGACGAGAAACTCACTGCTGCCCGTGAGCGTCGTCCGGATTACGTGTCGCTGAGCTTCAACACGATTGCCGCGTTTAACGCCAACGGCGCAATGCCGCACTATCACGCCACCGAAGAAGAACACGCGGTGATCGAGGGTGACGGCTTGCTGCTGATCGACTCGGGCGGCCAGTACCTGGGTGGCACCACCGACATCACCCGAATGGTGCCAGTGGGGACGCCGACGGCTGAACAGAAGCGTGACTGCACTCGGGTACTCAAAGGCGTGATTGCTCTTTCGCGGGCGCAGTTCCCGAAAGGCATTCTGTCGCCGTTGCTCGACGCCATCGCCCGTGCACCGATCTGGGCGGAAAGCGTGGATTACGGTCACGGCACCGGTCATGGGGTCGGCTATTTCCTCAACGTTCACGAAGGCCCGCAGGTGATCGCCTATCAGGCAGCACCGGCACCGCAAACGGCGATGCAAGCGGGGATGATCACCTCGATCGAACCGGGCACTTATCGTCCGGGCCGTTGGGGCGTGCGCATCGAGAACCTGGCGATGAATCGCGAGGCGGGGAGCAGCGAGTTCGGTGAGTTCCTCAAGTTTGAAACCTTGACCCTGTGTCCGATCGACACGCGCTGCCTGGAACCGTCCTTGCTGACGCAGGAAGAGAAGCAGTGGTTCAACGCCTATCACGCTGAAGTGCGTGAGCGTCTGAGTCCGTTGCTGGAGGGCGCTGCGCTGGAGTGGCTGAACACGCGCACCGTGGCGATCTGAATGGCTGAAACCCGGGCGCTGTCGGCAGTGCCCGGGTGTTGTTTCTAATCTTGACGCAGGGCCTCTTCGACGAAGTCGAGGCGGTCCTGTCCAAAGAACATCTGGTTGCCGATAAACATGCTCGGCGCGCCAAACACCCCGCGTTTAATGGCTGTTTCGGTGTTGTCCTTCAGGGCTGCCTTTACTGTCTCATCGTTGGTCAGGGCCAGAACTTCATTGGGGTCGAAGCCGTGCTCGCTCAATACCGCAGCGACAGTTGCCGGCTCATCAAGCGGGCGTCCCTCCACCCACAATGCCTTGAACAGACAATCGATAAACGCCTGAAAGCGTTCCGGTTGGCGCAGTTGGATGCCGGTGACGGCTCGCATCAGCATCAGTGTGTTGATCGGAAAATGCGGATTGAATTTCAGCGGCACGCCGTAACGCTTGGCGTAGCGATCCAGATCCTGAAACATATAGCGGCCCTTTGCCGGAATCATCGCCGGCGATGCGTTGCCGGTCGCCTTGAACACGCCGCCCAGCAGCATCGGGATGTAAATCAGTTGGCTCGCGGTCTCGGCACAGATCTTCGGCAACTGGGTATAGGCCAGGTAAGTGGCAGGGCTGCCGAGATCGAAATAGAACTCCACGGTTTTCGTCATCTTCGCTGCTCTCTATTTATTGTTATGGAGGAGGTGGGGCTTACCAGCGTTCGTTCCACGGGCGCAGATCCAGTTCGAAGGTCCAGGCGTCCCGTGGCTGACTGTGCAGATACCAATAGTTTTCGGCGATGTGTTCGGGATTGAGAATACCGTCCTGATCCTTGGTCGCGTACTTCTCCGGGAAACTGTTGCGAATGAAATCGGTGTCGATGGCGCCATCTACCACCACGTGCGCGACATGGATGTTCATCGGCCCCAGCTCACGCGCCATGCTTTGCGCCAGTGCACGGATACCGTGTTTGGCGCCGGCAAACGCGGCAAATCCGGAAGCGCCACGCAGTCCAGCGGTAGCGCCAGTGAACAGAATGGTGCCGCGCTGGCGCGTGACCATGCGCTTGGCCACTTCGCGGGCATTGAGAAAACCCGAGAAACAGGCCATTTCCCAGATCTTGAAATACTTGCGCGCAGTTTCTTCGAGAATGCTGCAAGGCACGTTGGCGCCGATGTTGAAGACAAACGCCTCGATCGGACCCAGGCAGGTTTCGATCTCTTCAATCAACGCGATGACGTCTTCTTCCTTGCGCGCATCGCAGGCAAAACCATGGGCTTCTCCGCCCTCGGCCGAAATCGCGTCGACCAGCGGCTGCAATTTGTCGGCACTGCGCCGGGTGACGCAAGCGACAAATCCTTCTCTGGCAAAGCGCTTGGCAATTGCTCCGCCGGTGGCATCGCCGGCACCAACGACTAATACGACCTTCTTGTTGTTATTCATGGGTGTATCCCTTTAGTGAACGATCGTTAAGTGAACGAACGTTATGCTAGGATCCGGATAACGTCAAGGCGCTTGATCAAGAGGAAAGCACATGCGGTATTCCGCCGGTCACAAGCTGGAAACCCGAGAAAAACTGCTGAACAGCAGTGCACTGTCAGCCAAGCGTTCGGGCTTTTCCACAGTCGGTGTCGATGGTTTGATGAAGGCGATCGGCCTGAGTGGCGCGGCGTTTTATAGCCACTTCTCGTCGAAAAACGAGCTGTTCACCGCTATCGTCGAGCGCGAACTGTGTCAGAGCCTGGAGCGGCTGGGGGGGAAGGGGGCGCAGGACCGTGAGCGGCTGGAACGCTGTCTCAAGCAGTACCTGAGCATGGCTCACGTGGAGCAGCCTGAATCGGGCTGTGCCTTGCCGACGCTGGGCGCGGAAATTGCCCGTTCAGATGATCAGGTTCGCGAGCAGGCAGAGTTGTGGATTTGTCGGCTGCAAGCCAGTTGGGCGCAGATTCTGGAAAGCGACAGCCTGGCCTGGGCGATTCTGTCGCAATGCGTCGGAGCGCTGGTGGTGGCGCGGATGCTGGTGACGCCGGAGATTCAACAGACGGTATTGCAGTCCAGTCATGAGGAAATCGGGCGTCAACTGGCTGCTCGGAAAGGCGGGCAGCCTGAATGATTCACTTGCAGATGACGATCATGCTGCGGCTGGTATAGCCAGCCGGATTGAGACCGAACGGGTAATCGCCTGGCTCTTCCACGGCGTCCCCGGATTTGGCGATGACCTTGTAGCCTTTGGGGGCGCAGGAATTGGCGGCGCTGGTGTAGCACTTGTCCCAAGAGGACGACAGCCCGGAACAGTTGATGTGCAGCCCTTTTTTACCGTGCTTCACCTGGGTCTTGGAGGTCGCTGCGCACCCCGCTACTGCCAATACAGCGATCAGTATCAAAATTCGTTTCATTACCGTCCTTATGGTAGCCACGAGTCTGGCGCTCGGGTCTGCCTGTATTCGCCTGCGCTTTAAGCGGTTTGATATCCCTGTCCGAAAAATCCATGTCTGGCACTGAGTCAAGGGGGCTAAACATGGCCTAAATGAACGCCAATTGCCAGACCTTCGTCAAATCCTGTCTCAATCCGCCGCAACGGCGGGCTTGGCGGTGCTGCCCATGGTCATGGTTGCCCCGACGGAGGCCAGAATAATGCAGAGGATCGCCATCCATTGTGACAGCGTGAGGTATTCCTGCAGAAACAGGAGGCCCGACAATGCGCCGAAGGCCGGTTCGATGCTCATCAAGGTACCGAAGGTGCGGGCAGGCATGCGGGTGAGGGCGACCATCTCAAGGGTATAGGGCAAAGCTGTTGAGAGGATGGCGACGCCGATGGCGATCGGGATCAGCGACGGGGTCAGCAACGCGGTGCCTGCATGCACGATGCCGATCGGCGCGACAAACAGTGCGGCGATCATCACGCCCAGAGCCGCAGTCGTCACGCCGTTGTCTGCACCGGCTTTTTGGCCGAACAGAATATACAACGCCCAGCACACGCCGGCGCCCAGGGCATAACCGGCGCCGACCAGATCAATTCCCGCTGTTGTTGCTCCCGTCGGGATCAACAACAGCAGGCCGACGGCCGCCAAGGCAATCCAGAGAAAATCGATAGCGCGGCGAGAGGCGTAAATGGCGACGGCCAGCGGACCCGTGAACTCAAGCGCGACTGCAATGCCAAGCGGTACGGTGCGCAATGACATATAGAAGAGGAAGTTCATCCCGCCCAGCGCCATTCCGTAAACGATCACTGTCCGCAGCGACTGAGCTGTCAGCCTTGCGCGCCATGGGCGCAGCAATAACAGCATGATTACGCTGGCGAAGACCAGGCGCAGAGTGGTCGTCCCTTGAGCGCCGACTACCGGGAACATGCTTTTGGCTAAAGAGGCGCCAGACTGGATGGATGCCATGGCTATTAATAAGAGGCCAACCGGGAACAGCGTTGAGGCCAGAGAGCGAGGTTGGTCAGTCATTGCGAGGCATCGTCCAAAGGTAAGAGCAGAGTATTGTTTTAGGTGTTGGGCAATATACTGCGCATTCGGAGGCATTGCGTCTATATATAGCTGGCTTTTTCGGTGTCTCGACAGAAAACTGAAATTAACGGTTGACTGCAGATTCTGGAGGTCTATAATTCGCCCCACTTCCGGCGCAGTCGAAACGGAAAACTCCTTGAGATTCAACGAGTTAAGCAGTTTTCGACGGCGGATCGCTTCAGTTCATCGAAGCCTGGAAGGAGTTGAAGGGGCGGTGATGTTTGGCTCTTTTGACGGTTCGGTCTTCTCGGTCGAAAGCGGTGAAAAAGAGGTGTTGACAGCAGCGTGTAACGCTGTAGAATTCGCCTCCCGCTAACGAGAGATCGGAAGCGCAAGT
>Ga0209426_1000095_pt1 | contig 148959 bp, 142 predicted proteins | sample Deesub1362B_J571_FD_187697 | JGI IMG/M metagenome (GOLD analysis project Ga0209426, IMG submission 187697) | Deep oceanic, basalt-hosted subsurface ecosystem from Juan de Fuca Ridge flank, Pacific Ocean, CORK Borehole 1362B_J2.571 (SPAdes)... ...
TCTCTTCTATCTAAGAAAACCAGAACTTGCAAAAAGAACAGCACAGCGTTTCCCTCGAGTCTATAAAATTCTCTACAATAAATATTACGTTGATGAAGCTTATAATTTAATATTTGTCCAGCCAACTTTAAAGGGCTCTGAGAAAATCTATAAGAATTTTGATTTAAAAGTGATAGATGGAGCAGTAAATAAATCTGCTCATTTTACGGATTTTAGTGGAAAAATTCTAAGCTATTTCCATTCAGGGCTTATAAAAGATTATGGACTAATAATATTGATTGGAACTATTTTATTGCTCACTTATTTGATTATTTAAGAGGAAAAAAATGAGTTTTCCTATTCTCAGTTTTTTAATCTTCTTTCCATTAGCAGGAGCATTCTTTCTCCTATTTATTAATAGAAAGGAAGAAAATTTAATAAAGTCTGTCGCATTAATTATTACTCTTATAACTTTTATTGTCTCGCTTTTCCTTTATTTTAATTTTGACTCAAATTCTGCAAAACCTCAATTTATTGAGCATTCTCGATGGCTTGGTTATGGAATAGATTATTATCTAGGAGTAGATGGTATTAGTCTTTTCTTGATTCTCCTTACGACTTTCCTTATGCCAATAACGATTTTATTCTCCTGGGGAAGTATAAATGAAAAAGTAAAAGAATACATGATATTTATGTTAATGCTTGAAACAGGTATACTTGGAGTTTTCTCAGCCTTAAATCTTTTTCTTTTCTATGTGTTCTGGGAAGCAATGCTCATACCCATGTATTTTCTTATTGGAATTTGGGGCGGAAAAAGAAAAATTTATGCAACTGTAAAATTTGTTATTTATACAATGCTTGGAAGCCTTTTAATGCTTGTTGCAATTTTTGTTCTTTACTCCATTTATTATAGGGCAACTGGAACTTTCTCATTTAATATTTATGATTATTACAATTTAATTTTAACTCCAAAACTTCAAACATGGCTATTTTTAGCTTTCAGCCTTTCTTTTGCAATTAAAGTGCCGATTTTTCCTTTTCATACATGGCTACCTGATGCTCATGTTGAAGCACCAACAGCAGGCTCTGTAATTTTAGCCGGTGTCTTGCTAAAGATGGGAATATACGGATTTTTAAGATTCGCATTTCCATTATTCCCGGATGCCTTGTTTAAATTTATGCCACTTCTTGTAATTTTAAGCATAATAGGAATTATTTATGGAGGGCTCATGGCATTAATCCAGAAAGATGTAAAATCCCTTGTTGCTTATTCAAGTGTTAGTCACCTTGGATTAATAATGCTTGCAATTTTGGCTCTTAAAACTGAGGCTATGGAGGGTGGAATTTACCAGATGATAAACCATGGTTTAAGTACAGGCGCCTTATTCTTAATAGTTGGAGTTCTTTATGACCGTGCTCACACAAGAATGATTTCTGACTTTGGTGGAGTAAGCAAACAAATGCCAGTGCTTTCAGCCTTTTTTGTTATTGTAATACTTTCATCTATTGGTTTCCCTGGGCTTAATGGATTCATAGGAGAATTCTTATGCTTGGTCGGAATTTTTAAAGCAAATAAATTATGGGCAATTCTTGCAACTTCTACAGTGATTCTTTCTGCAGCTTATTTACTCTGGATGTTTCAAAGGGTAATGCAAGGACCCGTTAAAAATGATAAAATTTTAAAATTCAAAGATTTAAATTTAAGAGAAATAATAGTTTTCATTCCAATTATAATTTTAATTTTCTGGCTCGGAATTGCACCTGGAACTTTATTACGAAAAATGGATAAATCAGTAGATTACTTATTGAAGAAGGTCAAAAAGACAGAACAAATTTTTTCTTCCGCTGACTTTTTGAAAAAGGGAGAAGATAATGCTCATGGAAAATAATATTGTAAGCATTTTCCCTATTTCATTAATCGTATTGTTTTCATTGATCATTTTAATTTGGGAAATTTTTAATAGCAGAAAAAGAAATTATTCTGGTTATATATCCCTAATAGGAATTATTATTTCTTCTATTTTTACTATTGTTTTCTGGAATAAAAATTATTCGTATTTTAAAAATGGCCTTATACTTGATAACTTCTCTCTCTTATTCTTTTTTCTCTTTTACGTTTCATTCGCTTTGGTAATACTATTGTCTTTTAAATATATTGCACTTCAAAAAATGAATTATGGTGAATATTTTTCCCTCTTACTCCTATGTTTAGCCGGAATGATGATAGTTGTTTCTTCAAATGATATTCTTATCATATTACTTGGCTTAGAAGTCTTTTCTCTTGCAAATTATGTATTAGCAGGACTAAAACTTGGAGATTTAAAATCTTCAGAGGCATCCATAAAATATTTTCTTCTTGGAGCTTTTGCAAGCGCCTTTTTGATTTATGGTATCGCATTTTTGTATGGGATTTGTGATTCAACCAAGATTAATGTAATTGCTGATAGTTTTTTATCAGGGGAGAAAATAAATACTTTTGCATTAATTGGCTTTGGTCTTTTTCTCATAGGAATGTTCTTTAAAATCGCAGTTGTCCCATTTCATGTGTGGACACCTGATGTATATCAGGGAGCCCCAACCCCAATCACTGCACTTTTCTCTGTAGCTACCAAAGCAGCTGGTTTTGCTGTTTTGATCAGGGTCTTTAGCACTTTTTGGCCTATAAAACTTGGAGAGAAAGTTATTTTCTGGAGTTTATGGGCAATAGCTGTTCTTACTATGGTCATTGGTAATTTAGTTGCCCTTAGACAAAGAAATATAAAGAGAATTCTTGCATATTCAAGTATTGCCCATGCTGGATATATGATGATTGCTATAATAATTAAAGATTATAAAAGCTTAATTTTCTATATTATTGTCTATATTTTTATGAATATAGGAGCTTTTGCGGTAATTTCAGCCATGACCAAGGAGAATAAGGAATATCTTGACCTTGAAGAATATTCAGGAATCGGATTTAAATACCCATGGCTTGGGGCGACTCTATCGGTTTTTCTGATATCCTTAGCAGGCTTTCCTCCTACAGCCGGGTTCCTGGCTAAATTTTATATTTTTAGTTCAGCTGTCAGAAATAATTTAATTACTTTGACAATAATAGCAGTATTATGTTCTCTTATTTCAGTCTTTTATTATCTAAGGGTAATTGTTTATATGTATATGAAACCCTCAATTCCTGGAATAAAAATAGAAGTAGAAAATCCTCCTCTTTTCCTCGTGCTTTTTATTTGTCTACTTGGTGTTCTCCAATTAGGAATTTTTCCTGCAAATGTTATTTATTATATAAATCAAGCAATCTCCTCCCTTACTATATTTTAATATTTGCTTAAAAATAATAATAACTTGAAATTATTTAACTTATATTGTAGAATAAAGTCATCCTGAATTTTTAGTGGAAAGTACAAAAATCCCGATGGGGAGGACATTATGACAAGAAAGCTCATCCGTCCAAATCTTTCCGAAATAAAAGAAAAAATGACAAAGCCCTCAAATAAGAAAAAGACTCCTCCTCCATATGAAACCTATGCTGAGAATTATTATTATCTTAAACAAATGAATAAAAAAACCCCAATGGTTATAGTATTTAAGGATGGAGAAGTCTTAGAAGGTATTATTGAATGGTATGACAAAGATTGCATTAAAATCACAAGAGAAAATGCCCCAAATTTATTAATTTACAAAAGCAGTATAAAATACATTTATAAGCTTAATGAAAAGAAAGGAAATAACCAAAAAGATAAAGAGAATAACGAAAGTAAAGAAAATCAAGAATGAATCCTTTCAAAATAGGGCTCACCATTGGTGACCCTGGTGGTATCGGCCCTGAAATAATAATAAAAGCTCTCTCATCAAAAGAAATTCCGAAAAATGTCCAATATATAATATTTGGCTCTTCTCAAGTAATAAAAGAAGAGGAAGAGAGATTGAAAATTAACATAACAGAAAAAATTTCAATAATTGAACCAGAGTCAAATATAAATGATTTTTCAATCGGAAAACCTAGTAAAAATAATGGACAATTATCTTTTTTATCTTTTAAAACAGGCATTGAAGAGGCAATGAAAGGAAATATTCGCGCTTTAGTAACTGCTCCTGTTTCTAAAGAGTCATGGTTCTTAGCTAATTATAATTATCTTGGACATACCGACTATCTTTCTAAACTCTTTCCCGATATTATCATGAGTTTCTGGTCAAAAAATCTTAAAATTGCATTATTTACTCATCATATGCCCCTAAAAAAAAGCCTTCAATTTATCAAAAAGAATAAACTTATATCTTTTTTAAATTTTCTTAATGAAAAATTAAAAAAATTAGGGTTAAAAAATTATGAGTTTCTGATTTGTGGATTGAATCCCCATGCAGGAGAAAATGGTCTATTAGGTGAAGAAGAAAAAAAAGAAATTATACCTGCCATTAAAGAATGTCAGGAAATGGGCGTTAATGTGAGAGGACCATTTTCCCCAGATACAATCTTTCTGAAATTTAAAGATCAAAAGAACAAATTTATTGTTGCAATGTATCACGATCAAGCTTTAATTCCCTTTAAATTAATTTCCTTTGAACAGGGAGTAAATTTTACACTTGGCCTGCCTTTTATTAGAACCTCACCAGCCCATGGAGTGGGATTTGACATTGCAGGAAAAGGAATTGCGAATCCGTCTAGTATAATAGAAGCAATAAAACTTGCTTGCCAATTTTCAAAAAAAATTGTAAGTTAGACGAAAGGATGGAAAATACAGAGGGAGTAAAATTTTAATGAAAAAAAATGAATCATCAACTAATAAAGAACACCTCCTAAAATTAGTAACCAAATTCGTTTTGGAATTGAATATGGCAAGAAAAAAGATTTCCTTTTATCCTGAAGGACATCCAGAAATTGAGGAACAAATTGAAAAATTAAAATCAATTATGACAAAAATATTTGATAGAAAAAAAACAATTTCACTTGGAATCGCAAAAGATAAAATCTTTTTTGAAGATATTCTACTCGACCCAAAAACTCCAGGGCTGAGAGAGTTTGCAGAAATTCTTTTTAACCAGGGTGTTATCTTTTTAACAATTTCCTCTAAAGTGACACTTGATGAATTAGTAAAATTCTTTAAAAGAATATCCCAACCTGCGGAAATTATTAGAAAGAGCGAGAGATTGGATAATTTTATGAAAAAGGAGAACATAGAGAATATAAAATTAAAAATGCTTGAAATTGCTGAATTGCCAATTAGTGAAGAGGAAGAAATTCTGGTAGGGAAAACTCCAAAAGAAGAATTTGGAAAGGAAAATTTCTGGATTTTATTAATTAAGGGATTAGTTATTAAATACTCAGACATATCAAATGAACTGTCATCTCTTGAAAAAGCTCTTGGAATCTCCCCTAAAAAATTAGCTGAAATAATTGATAAATCCTTTGATTTAGATATAACTAAAAGTCCGAATTTCCAAGAATTTATGGAAATATATTTTAAATCCGTAAGAAGCGCTTCAAAATATCCAATAGTAAATAATGAAATAAAGAAAAAAATAGAAGATTTTGTTTTAAATTTATCAAGTAATAAAAAGGCAATTTTTCTGATTAAAAATATTGAATACGCTGAAAAAGCCTCTCCAGAAGAGAGAAAATTATTAAGAAACTTATTTGATAAAACTTTCCTTGAAGTATTAAAACACGCTATATCACAAAAGGAAGATTTACCCGAAAAAATTCTACGTCTTCTCGGAAGTTCATCCATAGTAAATATCCCTAGAAAAAAACTTCAGGAATATATTGAAAAAGTGAGGAGAAGAAGAGCAAGTTCACTTTTAAAGGATTTTTATCGGGCAGACGATATTGTTATTTATCAACCAGAGAATTATAAAAAGATTCTCGATGATTTTATTTCCCAAATGGAGGTAAAAGAAATGGAAAAGCCAACTGCTACTGACTTAGAAGAATTTCACCAAACGTTATTAGAGGAGAATATGCAGAAAGAAATGCTTTATACCCTACTCGAGCTTTTAGATACTAAACTTGATAAGGAAGAATACCAAAAAATCCTCTTTGAAATTAAAAATTATTTTAATATCTTTTTAATAACAGGAAGATTCAAGGAAGTAACTTTAATCTTAAATGCTCTCTCTAAGCAAGAGGAGAAGGTTAGGAAAGAACCTGATAAATTAAAAATATTAAATGAAATTTCACAACAGTTGAAAAACATTAATGTTTTGAACCAACTCGTTAAGGAGTTAAGGAGCGTATGGGGAGAAGAAAAATATGCGGAAATTAAAGAGACAATACTTCAATTTGGGAGAAAAGGAATTAATTTTTTAATCGATTTACTTTCAAAAGAGGAAGATAAATTTACCCGTAGTTTACTCGTGGATTTATTAGCTGAATTTGGACCCCAGGCAATTGATATAATAGAAAAGAAGCTTGATGATCCAAAATGGTATGTTATTAGAAATATGATTCTAATACTTCGCAAAATGGGAAATAAAACTTTACTCCCAAAAATTCAATCTTTATGCAACCATCCTGAACCACGGGTAAAAATTGAAGCCTTAAAATCTCTTTTATATTTCCAGGAGCCATCAGGAATTAATTACTTAATAAAATTTCTAAATAGCGAAGATAAATTTATCCGAAACTCAGCCCTATCACTTGCTGGAGCTTTTAGGGTAAGAGAAGTTGTAAATTTTCTCCTTCAGAATTTAAAAAATCTTAAGATGAATAGAAAAGATTTTGAACATAAATTAAAAATAATCCAAGTATTAGGCCTAATCGGTGATCCTCGGGCAATTGATTACTTAAAAAAGGAAATTAGGAAAACTTATTTTTTTCATTTTAAAAGAAGGAAAATCTTAAAAAGGGTAATTTATAATTCTCTAAAAAATTATCCCTTTAACGAAATTCAGGAACTTTTAGAAAAAGGATTAAAATCAACGGATAAGGAAATCAGATTAACATGTAAAAAATTATTAGAAATTCCAAGAGAATAAGAGGTGAAAGATGGAAAGTAAGAGAATTTTTCTTGAAAATATTGAGGACTTTTTGGGCATTTTTTCTGGAGCTCTTACAAACTGCCTCCTTTATTCCCCTAATCACCCACAAACCGCGAATTTAATGAAAAGAGCTTTTCAGATTCTCCGTTTTATTTTAGATGACAAATTAAAAATTAATATTGTTGTTGTGGAAAATAAGCTTATAGTGGAGGATATTGTAATCCCATCACAAAAAGTTTTTGTTTCAAACTTGATTAAAAAATTGAGAAGAAATGGAATAGAAAGTCTAACCTTTGTAAGAGGTCTTGAATTTAATGAATTTGAGAATTTAATAAAGGATTTAGCAACTCGAATTGAAAAAGAAGAAATCAAAAAAATGGTCTCTACAGCTCATATAAAATTAGGAATAATTGATATTTCTTTCCAATCCTCCTATGAAGGAAAGGGAGAAGTAAAATCTGAGGAATATGGAAAAATCCCTGATTTTCCATTAAATATGGGAAATTATCTTGGATTAATTAAGGAAATTTTCGATGAGGTGAAGAAAAAGAGAAAAATTGAAATAAGCGGTTTAACAAAAATTATAGTTAATTTTTTATTGGCAATAAAAAAGGAATTAAAACCTCTTTTAATCCTTGCACCAATGAAAAGATACGATCAATATGTTTATACTCATGCTATTAATGTAGGTCTTCTAACATGCTACCAGGCATCAAATCTTGGTTTTTCGCCTGAGGATATAAAGGAAATAGGATTAGCAGCTATGCTTCATGATGTTGGAAAGCTTTTTGTCCCATTAAAAATATTAAATAAAAATGGTCCTTTAACTGAAAAGGAATGGAATATTGTTCAAAACCATCCGATTGAGGGAGCAAAATTCCTCCTTGAAGCAGAAGGAATAACACCTCTTGCAGTTCAAGTCGCTTACGAACATCATATGAAATATGATTTATCAGGTTACCCAAAGCCAAAATATAAAAAACAAATAAACATAATAACCCAGATGACAAGCATATCTGACTTCTATGATGCCCTTGTTTCCAAAAGACCTTACAGAAAACCTCTTTCTCATGAAGAGGCAATTCAGCTTATTTATTGGAAATCAGGGACTGATTTTAATCCAAAGCTTGTCAGTAATTTTTTAAATATAATTTCAAAATAATAATGGATATTAAGGAAGCAATTAGATTTCAAAAAAATCTAGCTAAAAAATTGAAATTAAATTGGGTGGAGAGGAAAGTAAATCTTATTGCAGGATTTGATGCCACTTATAAAGGAGATAAGATAATTGGTAGCTGTAGTGTACTTTCCTTTCCTGAATTGAATTTAATAGAAGAAAGAGTCAAGATAAAAGACATTACTTTTCCCTATATCCCTTCCTTACTTGCGTTTCGGGAATTGCCAGTTTTTTTGGAATTATTTAAATCTTTAAAGAACTATCCTGATTTAATAATAATTGATGGAAATGGAATTGCCCATCCAAGAAAAACCGGTTTAGCTACTCATTTTGGCATTATTTTAAATATTCCTACTATTGGGTGCGCTAAAAATCCATTTTATCCCGTTGAAGACCCTCCTCCTCAAAGGGGAAAATATACTTTTATGAAAAACGAAAAAAATGAAATTGTGGGTGTTGCATTGAGAACAAGGGAAGGAGTAAAACCAGTATATGTGTCACCTGGATATCTGATAAATCTTGAAAAATCAATTAAATTTATTTTAAATTGTTCAATATACAGAATACCTGAGCCTTTAAGAAGAGCTCACCAGACTGCAAGTAAATTAAGTCTTGAGAAATTTTCCTACTGAACTCAAGCTACCAATTAGTCCTATTATACCTCCTCCTATTAAAAGTCCAATGCAATATTTGATTGAAAGAAAAGAAAAAACAATAAAAGGTTTTATAAAACTATAGGAATTTCCCAGATATACTGGAAAAGATTTGATTGAAACAAAGAGTAAGAATAAAGAAAAAATACCACCAAAAAGTCCCAACATTATTCCTTCAATAATAAATGGAATTTTTATAAAGGAATTTGTTGCACCAATTAAATGGAATATTTCAATTTCATTTTGCCTTGCATAAACGTTTATATTGATGACATTTGAGATTATAAAAAAGGATGCAAGAATCAAAATCCCTCCCAGGAAAAACCCTATAGCTCTTATAATCCTGCTTATTCCTATAAGTTTTTCTAACCATTCACGATTAAATTGAATTTCCTCAATACCTTCTAATTCTTTCATTTCTTCAAGAAAGGAGGTAATAGCATATGGAGAATCAATTCCTTTTTTAAAAACAATCTCATACGAAGCTGGAAAAGGATTTTCTTTTAAATCACGAACTATTCCCTCAAGTTGAGGAAAATCCCTCTCAAATCTGGCTAAAGCTTCTTCCTTGGATATAAAATGAAAGCTCTCTACAATTAATGAATCTTCCAATCTCTCCTCTATGACTTTTCTTTGTCCCTTTGTAATATCTTTATCTAAAAAAAAACTGCTTGGAGATTCTGTGTTAAACCTTTTACTGATTCTTCTAAATTAATTGAAATAAAAAGAAAAATACCAAAAATAAAAAGCGAAAATGAAATTATCCCGATTGAAAGAAAATTTCTTGCTTTATTTTGCCATAAACTAGAAATAACTTCTGAAAATATATATCTGATTTTATAATTCAATTTCTCTCCTCCCCCACCAGCCTGCCCTTATCGAGAAAAATTACTCTTTTCCCAAATCTTTTAATTAGCTCTTTATCGTGGGTTGCAACAACAACTGTTGTTCCTTGAAGACTGAATTCTTTGAAAAAATTCATTATCTCATAAGATAGTTCAGGGTCTAAATTTCCGGTTGGTTCATCAGCTAAAAGGATAAGTGGTTCATTTACTATTGCCCGGGCAATAGCAACTCTCTGTTGTTCTCCTCCAGAAAGAGAAAGTGGGTAAGCTTTCATTTTATGGTGTAATCCAACCATTTTAAGTGCATTAAAAACCTTTTTTCTAATCAATTTAAAGGGAGTTCCTGTAACTATCAATGGAAGAGCTACATTTTCAAATACTGTTTTTTGGGGAAGTAATTTAAAATCTTGAAATACAAAACCAACTATTCTTCTCAATAAATAAATTTTATGACTTGGCATTATAAGAGTGTTTCTACCATTTACTATTATCTGTCCTTTTGTAGGAAGTAACTCCCTGAATATTATCCTCAAGAGAGTCGTTTTTCCTGCTCCACTTGGACCAGTAATAATCACAAACTCCCCTTTTCCAATCTGAAAAGTTATATCGTAAAGGGCCCATACAGGAGGCTGATATTGTTTAAAAATATGATAAAGCTCAATCATAATTTTATTTCAATAATTTATGAGCTGCTTTCACTATATGAGGCCAGCTTATTCCAAAAAAATCAAGTAGTTGGTCAGGTTTTCCAGACAATCCAAACCTATTTGAAATACCCAATATTTTCATCCTCACAGGAAAATTCTGAACAATCACTTCAGCGACAGCGCCTCCCAAGCCCCCAAGACATGTATGTTCCTCAACAGTTATAATTGCTTTTGTCTGTTTTGCTGCCTCAATAATCGTATCCTTATCAAGGGGTTTTAAAGTTGAACAATTAATTACTTTTGCGCTTATTCCATCCTTTTCAAGCTCCTCAGCAGCTTTAAGAGAATGAAATACAGTTATTCCCATTCCAATTATGGTCAAATCATCCCCTTCTCTCAGAACTTTTGCTTTTCCTATTTCAAATTTATAGTTGGTATCTAATACAACAGGAAATTTAGGCCTTGAAAGTCTTACATAGACCGGGCCTTTATGATGAAGGACAGCCTCTATTACCTGTCTTGTTTCAACTCCATCTGCAGGGACTATAACTGTCATGTTTGGAAGAACTCTCATCAAAGCTAAATCTTCTGTAGCCTGATGGGTTGCACCATCTTCACCAACTGTAATACCTCCATGGGAGGCAACAATTTTTACATTTAAATTTGGATAGCATATTGACTGTCTTATTTGTTCCCATGCTCTTCCAGTAGCAAATATCGCAAAAGTGCTTACAAATGGTATTTTCCCAGCTAATGCTAAACCAGCAGCAGTACTCATTAAATCCTGTTCTGACACCCCCATGTTAAAAAATCTGTCAGGAAATTTTTCTCCAAAAAGAGAGGTTTTAGTGGAAAGCGAAAGATCCGCATCCAGCACTACAATATCCTTATATTTCTTACCGAGTTCAACCAGTGTTTCTCCATAAACATCCCTTAATCCCATCATTTTAATCTCTTTATCAGTCATCTTTTTCTAACTCCTTTAATGCTCTTAGGCATTCTTCCTTTGTTGGTGCTTTTCCATGAAAATAATTATTAAATTCCATAAAGGAAACACCCTTTCCTTTAACAGTCCTTGCAATGATTATGGTAGGTCTGCCTTTAATAGAATCTGCCTTTTCAAACGCATTTATAATTTGGGAGAAAGAATGTCCATCTATTTCTATAGTTTCCCATCCAAAGGCTCTCCATTTCTCATTTAATGGCTCTAATTTTTTTATTTCATGTATGAAACCATCTATTTGCATCTGATTATAATCTAAAATGGCACAGAGATTATCTAATCTGTAATGTCCTGCAGTCATTGCAGCTTCCCATATCTGTCCCTCCTGCGATTCTCCATCGCCTATTAAAACATATACTTTTACATTTCTCTTGTTTAATCTTAAACCCAAAGCGAGTCCATTAGCAACAGAAAGGCCTTGGCCCAATGAGCCTGTTGACATTTCAATTCCTGGTGTTAACTGTCTATCTGGATGACCTTGTAATCTTGAACCAAGTTTTCTTAAAGAGAATAACTCTTCTTCTGGAAAATATCCGAGTTCAGCAAGAGCAGCATACACAATAGGGCAGGCATGTCCTTTTGATAGTATAAACCTATCCCTGTCTTCCCAGTCAGGATTTCTCGGGTCTAATCGCATCTTCTTGAAAAATAAAGCAGTGATTATTTCAGCAGCAGATAAGGAACCACCAATATGGCCAGATCCAGCATTTGTTACCATTTTAATTACATTCATTCTTAATTTTTTTGCTATTTTTCTTAATCTCTCAATCTCCTTATTATTAAGTTTCATTTTTAAACCCGATTTAATTAATTTTTATTAAGTAATTCTTTTAAAATTTTATTCACTAATTGGGGATTGGCTTTTCCTCTTGTCTCTTTCATAACCTGACCAACAAAAAATCCAAAAACTTTTGTCTTGCCCTGTCTGTATTGTTCAAGAGGATTTGGATTATCGCTTATCACCTTTTGTGCAATTTTTCTGATTTCATCTTCATCTGTGATCTGAGTTAACCCTTTCTCCTGCACAATTTCAGAAGCTTTTTTCCCAGTGGATATCATTTCTGGAAAAATCTCTTTTGCTATTTTCCCGCTGATTTTCCCATTCTCTATAAGTAGAATCAATTCAGCGAGTCCATCGGGTTTTACTGAAAAATGTTTTATATTCGTATTTAGTTCTTTAAGATATCTCAACACTTCAGTCAATATCCAGTTACAGGTAATTTTAGGCGATTTTGTAATCTCCACTGTTTTTTCAAAATAATCTGCTAAATTTTTATCAAAACATAAAATTTTGGCATCCTTGTATGGGATTTTATATTGTGTGATAAAACGTTCAATTTTCTGATGAGGAAGTTCTGGTAAGGCTTTTCTTATATCTTCGATCCACTCATTGGTTATTATTAAGGGAGGAAGGTCCGGTTCAGGGAAATATCTGTAATCATGAGCTTCCTCCTTTGTTCTCATCACTACGGTTTTGTTCTCTGTCTCATCCCAGTAACGGGTTTCCTGTTTTAATTCTCCTCCTGATTCAAGAATTTTTGTTTGCCTTTCTATTTCATACTGAAGTGCTCTTTGAAGGAATCTAAACGAATTCAAATTTTTTATTTCAGTTTTTACTCCTAATTTTTGTTCACCCCTTTTTTTAATGGATAGATTTGCATCGCAACGAAGACTCCCCTCCTCCATATTGCCATCGCAGATTTCTAAATATTGGAGTATTGTCCTAAGCATGCTCAAAAATTCAACTGCTTCTTGAGGAGAGTTAATCTCAGGTTTTCCCACAATTTCTAATAAAGGAATTCCACATCTATTAAAATCAAGATATGTTTTTTTATCCGAGTCTGGAAATCCATCATGAATTGATTTTCCAGCATCCTCTTCAATATTTATTCTCTCAATCCCTATTTTTTTCTTTTTCCCATTTATCTCTATTTCTAAATACCCGTCTGTAGCAATTGGCTCTTTATATTGAGTTATTTGATATCCTTTTGGTAAGTCGGGATAAAAATAATTTTTTCTTGCAAAAGTTGATTTCAAATGAATTTTTGCATTAATAGCAAGAGCTAATTTAATGGCATGGGAAACAGCCTCTTTATTTAAGACAGGAAGAGCTCCTGGAAGACCAAGACAAACAGGACAAGTATGAGTATTAGGAGGATCACCAAAACGAGTTAAACATCCACAAAAAAGCTTTGTGCGGGTAAGCAATTGTGCGTGTATTTCTAACCCAATTACTGGCTCATACATTTCTATTCATTTTGACATCGAATTATACCATAAGGAAAAATGAAATAAAAGAGATTACTTTGAAGAAATCTTTAATTTTTATAATAATTATCGAAAATCTTTTTTACCTTTGGCTTTTTATATTTGTTTAGCATTAAAACGATTCCTACTTTCTCTTCTCCTGGTTTTAAATCAATTTTAATGGATGACTTCTTACCTATTCTATATTTTCCTTTAATATTTTTTGAATCAATTTCAATTTTATATTCACCTGGTCCAATGTTATCAAATCTAAATTCTCCTCTTGAGTTTGTAAAGGCCACAGAGAGTAAATTTCCATTTTTAAAAATATTAACTTGAATATTCGATAGAACTGGTTCTTTACTCTCGATTATCCCATTCTCATTTAAATCAAAAAACACTTTCCCTGAAATTATTCCTAATGGAATCAATATAAAATCCAATTTATATATCTTCTTCCCTTTTATCTCAATTTTTCTTTCTTCAAAAATTGGTTGATAAAAAGCTGGAACCTTTCTAAGGAGCAGGGAGACCTTATGTTCACCGGGCATTACTGATGATATTTTATAATGACCATTTTTGTCTGTTTTTCCAATTATTCTCCCATCAAGAACAATCTCAATATCAGAGAAAACTTCCTCACCAGGATCTCTTATACTATTCGAGTTTAAGTCAACAAAAACAAAGCCTTCTATTTCTCCTGTTCCCCTAAAAATATCAGCTATACTTTTAGCCTTTGTAAAAACTTCTCTTCTCCCCCATGTAAAACTTTTCGTGATACTGAAAAAAAATTGGTGATAGTATGTTCGATTAGTTTGTAAAAAAATATTTTCCATTAATGAGAAGCGATATTGAATTGAAAAATTAACTTTCAAAGGACGGAAATTATAATAAATACCAGCGCTTGCACCTATTCCCCGAGTTTTTTGTCCTGTTAATTTATCTTTCCCGAATGAATAATTAAACTGAGAATTTATCATTAAATTGTATGAAGGTTTAATAGTAAATCCTGCTTGCAAACTTAAATCTTCTTTTTCAAAAATTTTCCATTTACTTTTTCTTTTAGTAAAATATGAATTCAAATATATGAGGGAGCCGTTTAAAAACAATTTTCTTAATTCTAATGTATAATCCAAATTTAAAAAATCTTGAGATGGATCTAAAAAGTCTTCAAAATTTCCTCTATTAAACCTAAAACTCAAGTAAAATCTTCTATAACTCTTGAAGAGTGAAAGATAAAAGGAACTATAATAACTATCAGAAATTTTTAATCCTTTCCTTTCTGATTCTCTCTCACTCTTGCTTATTCTAATGGATATCGAAGGAAGGACCGGATAAGAAATATTTGCTCCATATGTGTAAGTCAAATAATCAGTAACAGGTCTTTCAAGTATTCTTTCGAGATTCTCATTATAGGTATCAATACTTGCAAATAGCGAAAAAACTTGAAATGGCTGATAGGTTCCTATAAAAATATACCCTTCTCTATCTCTTTCCTGAATTCTCCCAATCTGGGGAAAATAAGGTGTTGCAAAATTATAATAAAATTGAAGGACTAATTTCTCACTTTTAAAATAAGGACCAAATTTTAAAGAATAATCTCCTAAAGTCAAAGAATATTTAAAATCACCCAATAAATAAAAATTTCCTTTCACTCTTAAAGAACTGTCCAATGTTATAATATCCGAGTCCTTATTCCTGTTATTAAGAGCCAAATTTTTTCCTTTAATGTATCCTATTCCTAAGGTCCAATCCCTTGCTAATTTGAAAATACCTTTTAATCCATAAATAGAACTCTCCTTTATGTCACTTATCCCATAGAATTTTCCTCCGAATAGGATAAAAGAGACTCTATTTGATTTTATTGTTAAATTTCCTCCTTTAATTCCTATGTATCTCGAAGGATTAAAAGATCCAAAAGGCAGTAAACTCGAAATTCTATAAGATGTATAACCAAACTCAGCATTTATCTTGAAATCCCCGATTGGAATATCTTGGAGCTCGAGATTATAAAAAGTAATCTGTTTTCTATTATTATAAATTGAGCCGCTGATTGAAAAGCTTACTGAGCCAAATTGTAAAAAACTTTGTTGAAAATCCAGATAAAAGACATGGTATGAAAAAAAGGATTTATAATTGTTAAAAATTGATTGAGAAGTTTGATTCTGATAGGTCAGACTAAGTCTTCCTAATTCTTGTGCATTCAGAAAAATGCATAAGAAAAAAATAAAAAAAAAGCGGGAATCTCTTCATTTTTATTCTATTTTAAATTTTACATATGATATTAAAGGAGTAATTCCTTTATGAAAAACCACAAGTTCTGCAAAATAAATTCCTGGTTCAAGAATCTTCCCTAATTCTCCGGCGAGTTCCACAATTCTCCCAATCCTTTTAGCTTTTAAATCAATCTGAAGGCTAAAGTTTCCTTTAATATTTTTAATTTTAATAAAATTCTTATTCAATCCATTCTTAAGATTCAATCCATTTACTTTAGCTGAAAAAATGATTTTAGGCTTAGAAGGAAAGGGTGTTTTAATCTTTTCTCTAATAAGTTCCACATTTCCTAATAGTATTTTAAGCCCCTCCATATCCTTTAGAATTTCATAATTTATCTTATTCTTTAAATCAATCACGATTCTTGCAATTTTTTCAGGATGAATTTGATACTGTGAGGTTCTTATTGAAACTATTTTATTTGAATCAACTTTAATTACCCTCGGAGATATTTTATTATCAACTCCCTTTATATCAATTACGAGTCTAAAAGGATTTTCGAGAAATAAACTGGAATAATTTAAAGAACCGTTACTTTTTATCTTTATAATTATTCCATCATTTACATTTTCTATTTTTAAATCGTTAATTTCCTTTGCAGGTTTTTTGCTTGCTTCGATTATTTTTGCCTCAAACTCTTCAATTTTTACATCCTTCAAAATATTAATTGATTTCTCAGCTTCAAGATTCTCTTTTCCTCCATAATCGATTTCAGCAATTAAACGGTAATTATCAGGTGGAAGATCTTTCCCAATTTCCCCCCTGAATATTCTTATCTGCTCTCTTAAAACCGGAGACGCATATTCATTAATTTTGGCTTTAAATACTTTTTCTCTTTCACTATTTAAAATTATTAAATTTCCTTTAGGCCTTATATGAACATTTCCTTTATTTTTTAATAATATTGAATATTCAATGCTTTCTTTTTTTAAGTTTTCTTTCAAATAAAAATCCAATATTTCAACTTTTTTTTCTATTTTCCCCTTCGTTGATGCATAAACAACTGCTCCAAGTCTTGTTGAAAGAAAAACCTGATGCCCACGCGCCTTCTCATAACCTGAAGGAACAGTTTGAAAAAATATCATTCCGTGAAGTTCGCCATTAAAATTTTTAGGCATTCGGACTGTAAATCTGACCCATTTTTCCTCATCTGGCTCAAGTTTAAAGAAGGTTGGATTTATTCTTATAAATGGAGAGACAGAATTTTTAATAGTTCCAGGATCATAAAACATTAAGGAACCTTCCTCATTTATTGTAAAATCTGATGGATAGACCTTCACATAAACTTTTGCATTTGCCATATTTCTTACCCTAATTGCATCAGTATATAATTTACCTGGTGAAACAGAAAATATAAATCTAACAGGAGAGATTAGGATTGACGAATAAAGAGACTGAAACATAACTAAAATAAGGAAAACCATTAAAATTTTTCTCATATCTCACCTATATTGAACTTAATAAAAATGTAATTTGCCAGGAATAATTTCCTGGTTTATCATCGAATTCAATCATTAATGCCAAATCATAGTATAAATAAAATGTTCCAGGCTGTCCATTTGCAATAATTTGCGGATTATTTGTAAAAGGAGTATATTCTGTTTCTGAGTCTTCTTTAAACCACAATTGACCTACTTCAATTGATGGGTCACCAATAATCTGTGCACTTACACTTAATTGCCATCTTGTTGAACTGTGTATTTTTATTGCAATGGTTGAATTTGGATGATAAAATTCGCTATTTCCTCCTGTTTGAGGAGAAAATTCATAAATAGCACCTTTACAATTTACATCATCAAAACTGCTAGCACCCAATGGCCTTCCCATTAAACCCGAAAAATTTCCTCCTATACTCATTGATCCCCATGGATCAATTTTACCAAAATTAATTGCCTCCGTTATAGTATATTCATTATCAGGGTCTGGCCCATCAATTAATAATTGAAAACCTGTCTCCCGTGAGTTCTGAGGATTTAACGTAGTATTAAAAAATATAAAAACAATAATTAATAAAAAAATTTTAAATTTCATTTTCATATAGAAGTAATAGTATAAGTTATCCTCCAAATATTTGTTCCAGGTTCATCTTCATATTCAACAAGTAGACCATAATCGTGATAAAAAAAACGAAATGTAAATCCTCCAGAGGCAATCAATACATTTGATGTTGAAAAATCCGTATAACCTTGATAGCCAATTGCTGAAGTCGAATCATCTTTCCATTTTAATTGATCAATTGTTACATTTTGAGTATTTGCTATAAGCTGAGCACTCACTGTAAGTTGCCATCTCCCCCATGAAAATATTCTTATTGCTAATGCTGAATTAGGATGCCGAGTCCAGAAGTTCCCGCCGGTTTGAGAAAATAATGGATAAAAAGAACCAATACATGCGGGGTCATTTGAGGAAGAAAGGGGAAGACCTGTAGAATCAACAGGTGTTCCTCTTATACCATTTACATTGGGATTACCAGAGGGGGCACCTGTAATCGGTGACCCCCTCGCATCCAAATTTCCAAAATCACATCTCTCATCTCTGCTCATACCCCATCCTTGATCAGTTCCATCAATCCCAAATAAAAGCACTTGTTGTGGCTGAGCATTCACCACTATTGTTGCTGTCTGTTGGGTATTTAAGACACTATAATTTAAAAAAATGAACAGTAAAATCAGCAGGAATATTTTTTTCATAAATTCTCAATTTATTGAGCAGTAAGAGTATAAGTAACTGTCCATGTATTTGTGCCAGGTTCGTCTTCAAACTGAACAAGTAAGCCATAATCATGATAGAGAAATGCACGATAAAAAATACCTGTGAATGTGTCAATGTTTGTAAGACCGGTTGAAAAATCTGTATAATCAGTATACCCCCGAGAAGTGCTAGTGCTATCATCTTTCCACTTTAACTGATCAATGGTAACATTTGTAGTATTTGAACTTAATGAAGCAGTAACATCAAGGCTAAATGAAGTTCCACTCGCTTGAACACCTAAAGCAAATATACCAATACCAGCACCCGTTCTATCTGTGGCAGAATTTCCACCAGTTGCATATAAAATATGGTAGAAAGAACCATCACAAGTAGGATCGTAAGGGCTTGTGAGTGGATTTCCTGAAGCGTCTACAGGAGTTCCAGTTATATTATTCACCATGCTATCGCCACCAGTAATTGCTGTTCCAATAGCATCTACATTCCCAAAATTACAATTTTCGTTCTGACTATAATCGCCTCCTAACAAATTATTTCCATCATCAGTGCCATCTACTAAGAGAACCAAAACAGATTGAAACTGAGCACTAACTGTAACATTGGCAGTTTGCTGTGTATTAACTAATGGAACACTTAAGAAAAAACAAAGAGTTAAAGCTAAACTTCCTACAAGAAATTTCTTTAACATTTGTGCCTCCCTCCTTTAATTTTTTGGCAAATAGGTTTCTGTCCTCCCTCTCGGAGTAATTTTAAAATAACATAAAATTAAAAATTTGTCAAAGTTAAATCCTTTCATTCTCTACATGAAAAAACATGCAAATTTTATGCCATCATTTAACTCGTTGATAATAAATATGTTATGAATTTAAGAAAAAGGTAAAATTTGACAAATTATGTCAAAAGCTTGACATAAATCGTCAAAATAGAAGACACCCCTTAAGGGATGTCTTCCGGGAGGCACAAATGCTAAATTTATCTACAGAACAATCAATGTATATGTGATTATTTGAGTGAAATCTTGAGAGAAGGAGGGGGACTTCACCCAATAATAATTTATAACTCCTTCATAATAGCCAGACTTATTCCATGTCGCCATTACTTGAGATGAATTATTACTTAAGATTCCATCTACAAATCCTTCACCCTTTGCATGCCAAGCAATATTTGAAATTGGAAATGTTTTTCCATCACTACTTATTAAATCTCCATTCGCTTGAACGTGTAACTGAACAACCTGTCCTTTTGGAATTGAAAGTCTTACTCTAATATAAATGGGGTTTTCTTCTATACTAAATTTTGTATTTAAAAGAGCGCCAGCAGCGCCAGCGCTCCTATATATATGGGAGGGGGTGAGTACTTCTAACATTAAAACAGGCTTTATATTAACATTTACTCCAATTGTTGCCTGGGCGAAAATATTTGGGAAATATAATAGACCAACTAAAAATACACCTGCTAACGCGATCAATTTTACTTTCTTAAACTTCATTTCTGTTCACTCCTTTCGTGCCCACCCACCCACCACTTCCAGAAACCTATTTGCCTTCTGTTTCCGGCACTATTTCTTCTGCAAGGATTGTGCCAAGTTTTTTATTTCTAAGTTATTGAAAAATAATAACTTATAAACACTCAAAAAATTCATAAAATTAATTTGTGTCCGAAATCGGACACTTATATATCAGTATTTATAGCATTATTTTAGTGAATCAAATTATGGGAAGTCGCTTTATATTTTGGATAGAGGTGTTCGGAAATGTTACATTAAATTTTTATATTATATTTTTTCAATTTTCTATAAAGGGCTGGACGACTTAAGCCTAATAATTTTGCAGCTTTTTGTTTATTATTGTTTGTCCTTTTTAGGACTGTAAGAATATGTCTTTTTTCTAACTCCTCAAGAGTCAAATTAGAGTAAATGGGATATAAAATTTCCTCTTCATATTCATATTTTTTTATTGAATCCGGCAAATCTTTTAAATCTATAAATTTCTCCTCGCATAGCATTACAGCTCTTTCAATTGTATTTTCAAGTTCCCTCACATTTCCTGGCCATGGATAATTAAATAGAATTTTTTTAGCTCTTTGCGAAATTCCTAGAATTTTTTTATTAAATTTTTTATTGAATTTTTCTAAAAAGTAACTACATAAAAGAGGAATATCTTCTTTTCTTTCCCTTAGAGGTGGGAGCTTAATTTCAACTACATTTATCCTATGAAATAAATCCTCTCTAAAATCTCCTCTCTTGATACTTTCCCTCAAATCTCTGCTTGTAGCGCATATTATACGCACATCAACTTTTACATTTTTTGTAGAACCAAGGGGACGAAATTGTTGCTCTTCAAGAACACGGAGAAGTTTGGACTGAACTGCTACTGGAATTTCGGCAATTTCATCGAGAAAAATAGTTCCTCCATCAGCTTCCTTAAAAAGACCATCCTTCGCACGATCTGCACCTGTAAATGCACCCTTTAAATAACCAAAAAGTTCTGACTCAAATAGAGTTTCAGGAATTGAAGCACAGTCACAGACAACAAATTTTTTATCTTTACGAGGGCTTAAATTATGAATCGCCCTTGCAACCATTTCCTTCCCTGTGCCAGTCTCTCCAGTAATCAATACTGAAACAGGATATTTCGAAACCCGTTCAATTAAAGAAAAGACCTCTAACATTTGAGGATTCTTTCCCACCATTCCTTCAAAAACATACTTCTGTACTAATTCCTTTTCTAATTCATATGTGCTTTTACGAAGGGATATTTTTTCTTGAATATTTTTTAAAATATAATAAAGTTTTTTTATTTCAATTGGTTTAATCAAATAATCTGTAGCACCAAGTTTTATAGCTTCTGCAATTTTACTCGCTGAAATTTTATCCCCTGCTATTATTATTTCAATTAAAGGATCGAAGTTCTTGATTGTCTTGAGAAGGGAAAAATCTTGAATCTCCTTTTCCTTTAAATCAAGAAGTACTACTTTTATTTCCTTCTCTCTAATTACAGAATGAAAATCCTCTTTCTTCGAAGAATAATATATCTGGATACCTTTTGAAGAAAGAAATTTTTGAATGGGTAAATAAAAATCAAAATTGTCAGCAAGAATAAGAAGATTCATTTAAATAAATTTTATTCTTCACTGACCTTGTAAACAATGTCATTTTCTCGAACCTGCTCTGAAACTTTGATTCCAACTGATTGGCCTGGACCTGCTTTTTCAACAGGCTGATGTTCAATCTGCATAGAATCAATTTTTTGATAAAAATCAGTTGTGTGCCCTTTGATGTGAATCGTATCCCCAACACTTAACTCTCCTTGTTTAATATCAATTGCTGCAACACCAATTCTTGAAAAATAATGGGTAACTCTTCCAATTTCCTCCTCCATCTTTTCCTCCAATTATTAAATTTGTTTTTTTTAGGCTATCAAAAAATTAATAATTTTACAAGTATTTGTTAAGGCCAAAGAACAGCGCCCCCACTTACATTTATAACTACACCTGTTAGATGACGAGCAAGATCAGAAACTAAAAATAATACTGGACCGGCAATATCTTCAGGAGATGGAATTCTTTTTAAGGGAATTGATTGTTTTACTTTTTCCTTAAATTCTTTATCTCTAAAAACCTCTGCACACATATCAGTGTCTACCCAGCCTGGAGCTATACAATTCACCAAAATATTATACGGAGCTAACTCAACTGCCAAGGATTTTGTAAATGATATAACTCCTCCTTTTGATGCAGCATAATGAGAATGGAATGCCTCCCCTCTTAAGCCCGCGGTTGAAGAAATATTTACGATCCAGCCTCTCCTCATTTTTTTCATAATTGGTATAACTTCGTTACACACTAAAAACATTCCCTTTAAATTAATATCCAGGGTTTCATCCCATATTTTCTCGTCCATTTCCCCGATTTCTCCATAAGTCCAAATTCCTGCATTATTAATTAAAATATCGATCTTCCCAAATTCTTTAATCACTTCTTGAATCATACTTTTCACCTCCTGAAGAACAGATATATCTGCTTTAATATATAGACATTTTCTGCCAAGTTTCTCTATTTCTTTACATACATTTCGTGCTTCCTTCTCGTTTTTTACATAATTTATTACAATGTCGCATCCTGCTTTTGCAAGAAGTGTAGCAATTGCTTTCCCTATTCCCCTTGAACCTCCAGTTATGATTGCTATCCGTCCTTCTAAATTAATCATTTTTTACCTCCAAAAATTTTAAATTATAAATTATAAAATACGATTCTTATGTCAAATCATAATTACTAAAATGTCAAACTAAAAATTGACCATATTGGTTAATTAAATTATAATCAAATAGAAATGAAATGGGTTTATATTGAGGACATTGCAAAATATGTAGGGGAAAAGGTAGAACTTAGGGGTTGGGTCTATAATAAACGTTCAAGCGGAAGGGTTCGTTTTCTTCTTATTAGAGATGGAACAGGAATCTTACAATGTACTATATTCAGTCCAGAAAAGGAACATCCTCTTTTTGATAAATTTGAGGAACTCACACAAGAATCTTCGTTAATAGTAAGGGGTAAGGTAAAGGAGGATAAAAGAGCTCCTGGAGGATATGAATTAGAAGTAGAAGATATTGAAATAATTCATATTGCGAAAGATTACCCAATTACACCAAAACCTCATGGAGTTTCTTTCCTTATGGACCATCGTCACCTGTGGCTCCGCTCTGTTCGCCAGCATGCAATTCTTCAGATAAGAGCAGAGGTAATTAGAGCAATAAGAGATTTCTTTGACGGAAGAGGCTTTAGATTAATGGATACTCCAATACTAACCCCAAGTGCATGCGAGGGAACAACCACTCTCTTTGAAACTAAATATTTTGATGAAAAAGCATATTTAAGCCAATCAGGACAATTATATAATGAAGCAACTGCCATGGCTTTTGGCAAAGTTTATTGTTTTGGTCCGACTTTTAGAGCTGAGAAATCAAAAACAAGAAGGCACTTATTGGAATTCTGGATGGTTGAACCTGAGGTGGCCTTTGCCACTCTGAATGATATAATTGAATTAGCAGAGGATCTGGTTGTATATATTGTTTCAAGAGTTCTCGATAAAAGAAAAAAAGAATTAGAAACATTAAATAGAGATACTAAACCCTTAGAAAAAATAGCAAAACCCTTCCCAAGAATTACCTATAAAGATGCAATAAAAATCCTAAAAGAAAAGGGCTTTAAAATTGAATTCGGAGACGACTTTGGTGCACCTGAGGAAACCATTCTATCGAATAGCTTTGAAAAACCAGTATGTGTAACTCGCTATCCTTTAAAAGTAAAAGCCTTTTACATGCAGCCAGACCCTGAAAATCCAGATCTTGCTTTATGCGTGGATATGCTTGCCCCAGAAGGTTATGGTGAAATAATAGGAGGAGGGCAGAGAATTCACGATTATGATTTGCTTCTCCAAAAAATAAAAGAACATAATTTACCTATTGAAAATTATCAATGGTATCTTGACTTAAGAAAATATGGATCTGTGCCTCATGCTGGCTTTGGGCTCGGCATAGAGAGAACTGTTGCCTGGATATGCAAAATAGATCATATAAGAGAAACTATACCTTTCCCGCGAATGCTCTATCGCATGTATCCATAACAATCACATAAATCCAATGAATAAAATCGGTGTAATAAGTCTCGGCTGTGCTAAGAATTTGGTAGACACTGAAATTATGCTCGGATTGCTTAGCAAATCAGGATATAAGATTACTAATTCATATCAGAATGCTGAAGTTATAATAATCAATACTTGTGGTTTCATTAAAGAAGCAAAGGAAGAGTCAATAGAAGCTATACTTGAAGCTATAAAATTTAAAGAATCTGGCAAAGTAAAGAGAATTATTGTTACAGGGTGTTTAAGTCAAAGATATAAGAAGGAACTTGAAAAAGAATTTCCAGAAGTAGATATATTTCTCGGCGTAAATGAATATCCCTATATTAAAGATGCTATAGAAAAAAATAAAATTTTATGGTCAGATAAATTATTTCTTCCTGATCATACTTATCCACGTTTACTTTCCACTCCATTTTCATGGACATATTTAAAAATCTCGGAAGGATGTTCTCATCAGTGTTCATTCTGTGCTATCCCACTAATAAGAGGTTCTTATCGCTCAAGAACAATTGACTCAATTATTGAAGAAGCCATAAATCTTGCATCAAAGGGAATAAAAGAAATCAATATAATATCCCAAGACTCTACTTATTATGGTAAAGATCTTGGGATGAAAAATGGCCTTGTTAAATTACTTGAGAAATTAATTGATATCAAGGAATTAAAATGGATTAGAGTACTTTACTGCGTTCCGGAGGAAATTACAGATCCTTTTCTTGATATTCTTCAGGAAGAAAAAATATGTTCTTATCTTGATATTCCTTTCCAGCACTCAGATAAAAAAATAATAAATATGATGGGGAGAAAATTTGATGGTAGAAGGTCTTTGGAATTAATTGCAAAAATAAGAAAAAAAATTCCTGATATTACAATTCGAACATCTTTAATAGTTGGTTTTCCTGGTGAAGGAGAACAGGAATTTCAAGATTTAAAACAATTTTGTAAAACAGCTCAATTCGATAGATTAGGGGTCTTCACTTACTCAAGGGAAGAAGGAACAAAAGCCTTCTCTCTTGGTGATCCTATTCCCCAAAAAATTAAAGAAAAAAGAAAAGAGGAAATAATGAAACTTCAAGCAGAAATTTCTTATCGTAAAAATCGAGAAATGATAGGTAAAAAAGTAGAGGTGCTTGTAGAAGGTGAATCAAAAGAGAATCCAAATTTTTTAATAGGAAGATTACAAAGTCAAGCTCCTGAAGTAGATGGTATTGTCCTTATTGAAAAAAATAAGAAATTTAATTATAACTCTTTTTTAAACATTGTAATATACGATGCATTCACTTATGATTTGAAAGGAAGGATAATAAATTGAAGATGTTATCAAAAATTATTTCCACTTTCTTTGGGGTTGGTTATCTGCCTCAATTTCCTGGAACAGTAGCCAGTGCTCTAACCATTGTAATTTATTATTTTCTTTTGTATCGTTTGAATTGGATAGTATTTATTTTCCTAACTATTTCCATATTTCTCTTAGGCGTTTATTTTTCAAATATGCTTCAGAAAGATTCAGACGAAGAGGATCCATCAAAAATTGTTATCGATGAGGTTAGTGGTCAATTAGCAGGTGTTTTCCTAATTCCTCCAAAATTGATTTATCTTATTTTAGCTTTTTTTATTTTTCGCTATCTGGATATAGTTAAGCCCTTCTCTCTTAAAAAAGTAGAGGCTCTTCCTGGAGGATGGGGAGTTATGGGCGATGACCTTGTGGCAGGAATTATTACAGGAATAATTATGCATTTAATTTTAATTTTTGTGTAATGTTCAGATTAGAGGCAGAAATAATAGCAATTGGTTCTGAACTTTTAACCTCTCACTGTATTGATACGAATTCTCTTTATTTAATCGAAAAATTAAACAGCATTGGAATTGAAGTAAAGTTTAAAACCATTGTTAGAGACAAGGAGGAAGATATTATTCAATGCATAAAAAATGCAATTTCAAGATCTCAAATAATAATAGCAACTGGTGGACTTGGCCCTACCGAAGATGATATAACAAGAGAGTGCTTTTCAAAGGCATTAAAAAGAAAACTTATCTATTATCCTGAAATAGAAGAAAAAATTAGGGAGAGATTCAGGAAAAGAGGATTGTCAATGCCATTAATATGTAAAAAACAGGCTTATATTTTGGAAGGGGCAAAGGTTCTAATGAATGAGTGGGGAACTGCTCCAGGAATGAAAATAAAGGAAGGCAATAAATTACTCTTTATCCTCCCTGGTCCGCCTAAGGAACTGAAACCAATGTTCGAAAAATATATTTTTCATGAATTAAAAAAACTAAGTAAACAATTTGTTTGTTCTAAATCAATAAAAATTACTGGATTAACAGAATCTCAGACTGAAACACTGATTTCTGATTTATATAAAAAAATTGAAAATCCGAAAATAAGTATTTTAGCCTATCCAGGACAAATAGAAATTCGATTAATTGCACATTCTGATAAAAATTATGAAGCGGCAGAATCTCTTGTAGAAAATATGATAGATAAGTTTAGAGAAAGACTAAAAAATAATATTTTTTCAACAAGTGGAGAGGAACTTGAAGAAGTAATAGGAAAATTGTTGAAGGAGAGAAAAGAAACTCTGGCAGTTGCTGAATCCTGCACAGGAGGGCTTCTTTCAAATAGAATCACAAATGTCTCAGGTAGTTCAAATTATTTTGAAAGAGGTTTTGTGACATACAGTAATGAGGCTAAAATTGAAAATTTGGGAGTTCCGAAAGATTTAATTTTAAAATATGGAGCAGTAAGTAAAGAGGTAGCAGAAGCAATGGCAATTGGAGTAAGAAAAATTGCAAAAACAGACTATGGTTTGTCAATAACAGGAATTGCTGGTCCTACAGGAGGAACTCCGGAAAAGCCTGTTGGGCTTGTTTATATTGGACTTGCATGGAAAGATGGAGTTTTGGTCACAAGAAATCAGTTTTTAGGGGATAGAGAATCAATAAAATTCCAATCCACCCAAAAAGCATTGGATATGCTCAGAAGACATTTGATTCAGAAAACATGAGTAAAAAACTCTATCAATTTGCATTTTACATTTTACCATTCACATTTTACCAGTTTTAAAAATGAGATTGTTTATAGGAATTGAACTTACAAATGAGGTAAAAAGAGGTCTTGGAGAATTGATTAATTTATTAAAAACTAAAGGCGAGGGAGTGAAATGGGTTAATCCTGAGAATATCCATTTAACGTTAAAATTTTTGGGAGAAACATCTCCTTCAAGGATTCAAGAAATAACAGATTCATTAAAAAAATCAACTAAAAAATTTTCTCCTTTTTCTCTTTCAGTTAAAGGAACTGGATGCTTTCCATCAGAAAGAAAACCACCAAGGGTATTATGGGTGGGGATAGAACATAATGATTATTTAAACGAATTTCAGAAAGAAATAGAAAAGAATTTAAAAGAAATAGGATTTCCTGAAGAAGAAAGAAAATTTGTTCCTCATTTAACATTGGGTAGAGTGAAATTTCCAGCTAAGCTCGGCTCAATTAAAGAAGAACTTAAAAAATACGAAGAAAAATTCTTTGGAAAAGTAAAAGTAAAAGAAGTAATTCTATTCCAAAGTATTTTAAAACCAGAGGGGGCGGAATATATACCATTAGCCCGAATCAGTCTAAGATGAAATTTGCATTATATTTAATCTTCTCATATCTTCTTGGCTCAATACCAACTGGTTATATTTTATTTTGGATAAGCGAGAAAAAAGATATAAGAAAATTTGGAAGCGGAAATATAGGATTTGCCAATATAACGAGATTGAAAGGGCTTTCTTTTGGAATTCCTGTCTTGATCCTTGATTTTTTTAAAGGATTTATCCCTGTTTGGCTTGGGTTAAAAATTTCTGAAAACTCAATAGTTGCATTAACAGGTGGATTTCTTACATGTCTTGGTCATATTTATCCAGTTTATTTAAAATTTAAAGGAGGAAAGGGATTCGCCACTGCTCTTGGAGTTTTTACAGGCGCCTTTTTCTTAGGAGCATTAATAGTTTCATTTATAGCCATTACATTAATAATTGCAACTGGATATGTGTCATTAGCTTCGATTATAGGAGTTGTATTATACCCGCTCGTCCTTTTAATCTTCAAAAAACCATTGACCGTTATTTTAATTGTTTGTTTAATATCAATTATGGTTATTTATCGACATAAAGACAATATAAAAAGATTAATTAAAGGAGAAGAGAGAAAAATAAAAAGATACAGTAAAAAATAATGCTTAATTTAAAAAGAAAAAATAGAGCAGGAGTAATTGGAGGAGGTTCATGGGGAACTGCTTTTGCAATTCATCTTTCTTCTCTAAATATAGAAACCTTTTTATGGATAAGAGAGCCAGAAGTTTACAAAGAAGCTGTAAAATCAAGAGAAAATAAAACATTTTTGCCAGGATATATTTTCCCTGGAAAATTAAATCCATCTAATGACTTGAAAAATGTTGTTTTGAATTCCCAACTAATATTTATCGCAGTTCCATCTCAGTATTGCAGGGAAATATATCAATCAATAGCTCCCTACATTGGAAAGAATAAGATAATTGTCAGTTTAACTAAAGGGATTGAGAAAAAAAGTTTAAAAACAATGAGCCAGGTCATGGAAGAAATCTTTAATTATGACATTCTCCATAATTTAGCAGTTCTTTCCGGACCAAGTTTTGCTCTTGAAGTAATGAAAAGGCATCCTACGACTGTTGTAATTGCAAGTAAAAATAAAAGAGTGGCACAGTTCATTCAAAAAACCATTTCTTCTTATTATTTTCGCCCATATATTAACGATGATATTATAGGTGTTGAACTAGCTGGAGCGTTGAAAAATGTGATTGCAATAGCAGCAGGAATAGTTGATGGACTCGGTTATGGAATGAATTCTTTAGCTGCCCTTGTAACAAGGGGTTTAGCTGAAATGACGAGACTTGGAATCAAACTTGGTGCATCTCCTCAAACCTTTTCAGGTCTTGCTGGAATGGGAGATTTAATTCTCACATGTTTTGGAAAGCTAAGCAGAAATAGGTATGTTGGTTATGAACTTGGCAAAGGTAAAAAAATCAATGAAATTACCTCCAAGATGAAGATGGTAGCAGAGGGAATAAACACCACATGGTCTGCTTATCAACTTGCTAAAAGGGAAAAAGTTGAAATGCCTATAATTGAAAAAGTTTATGAAATAATCTATGAAAACAAATCCCCAGGAAAAGCAGTTGAGGAATTGATGTCAAGAAAATTAAAGGAGGAGTTCCAATGAAAGAAATAAAAAAATTAATTTTAATTTTTATAATAATTAATTTAGTTTTCTGTGCACCTACCAATAGAGATTTAGCTAAAAAAAGAGAAAAAGACTTCAAATATCAATATAATTTAGGTGTTTTCTATCTTAATGAGGGAAATTTCCCTCTTGCAATTAAACATTTAAACAAATGTTTAATTCTAAATCCAAAGTATTATCTTGCATATAATGCTTTAGGATTAACATACTCAATGCAAGGAAATCTGGAAAAAGCAATAGAAAATTTCAAGAAATGCCTTGAATTAAATCCTGATTTTCCAGAAGCACATAATAATTTGGGAATAATATATCACCAGATGGGTTTTTTAGATAAAGCAAAAAAAGAATATTTAAAGGCTTTGAGCTCCCCAGATTACCCGCATAAAGAACTCCCGTATTATAATCTAGCTCTCCTTTCTCTTATAGAGGGAAAATCGGAGAAGGCATTAAAATATATAAATTCAGCACTAAGAGAAAACAGCAGATATGGAATGGCATACAATCTAAAAGGTAAAATTTTAGAAAATCTTGGAAATCTCGAGGAAGCAATAAGAAATTACGAGAAAGCATTAGAGATAGTTCCGAATGAAGTGAATTTTATGTTTAATTTAGGTGTGGCTCTTTATAAAAACAGAGAATATGGGAGAGCTAAAAATATATTTGAAAAGCTCAATAAAATGCCTTTACAAAAGGACTTGAAAAGTAAAGTGGAAGATTATTTAAAAAGAATTGAATAATTGATTTTATGTTCCTTCTGCCCATTCCTCCAGATATTTTTTCTGTTCTGGTGTAAGGGAATCAATTTCAATTCCCATTGATTTCAACTTTAAACGAGCAATCTCTTCATCTATTTCCTTTGGAACAGGATAAACCTCCTTTTTAAGCTTCTCAGCGTTTCTGGCTAAATAAACAACTGAAAGAGCCTGATTTGAAAAGCTCATGTCCATTACAACAGCAGGATGGCCTTCAGCTGCAGAAAGATTTATTAGCCTACCTTCTGCTAATAAATAAATTCTTTTTTTATTTTTTAAAGTATATTCTTCCACGAATTCCCTTATTTTTCTTCGTGAAATACTTAATTCTTCTAAACCAGGGATATCAATTTCAACATTGAAATGTCCAGAATTTGCAATAATTGCTCCATCCTTCATTCTCTCAAAATGCTCTTTTCTGATTACATTCTTATTTCCGGTTACGGTTACAAATATATCTCCTATTTCGGAAGCTTGATTCATACTCATTACCCTGAAACCATCCATAACTGCTTCCAGAGCATTAACAGGATTAACTTCTGTTATTATAACCTGGGCTCCAGCTCCTTTCGCCCTCATAGCAACACCTTTTCCACACCAGCCATATCCACATACAACAAAATTCAAACCAGCTAACAGTATATTAGTTGCTCTTAATATTCCATCAATTGTACTTTGTCCTGTGCCATATCTATTATCAAAAAGGTATTTTGTCTTGGCGTCATTAACTGAAATTATAGGATAATAAAGAACACCTCGCAAAGCCATGCTTCTGAGCCTTATAACTCCTGTTGTAGTTTCCTCAGTACCCCCAATTATTCCTGTGAGAATTTCTTTTCTGTCAGAGTGAGCAGTTGAAACTAAATCTGCACCATCATCCATAGTGATTATTGGTTTATGGTCGAGTGCTTTATGGATATGTTCATAATATTTTTTATTATCCTCTCCCTTAATCGCAAATACAGGAATTTGATAGTGCTTTACAAGGGAGGCTGCAACATCATCCTGTGTACTCAATGGATTGGAGGCTGTTAATACAACATCAGCTCCTCCAAGTTTTAAAGCTTCCATTAAATTTGCGGTCTCAGATGTTACATGAAGGCAAGCTGAAATTCTCACTCCTTTTAAGGGTTTTTCCTTTTCAAATTTTTCTTTTATATATTTAAGAACAGGCATATGTTTTTCTGCCCATTCTATTTTTAATTTTCCTTTCTCAGCTAATGATAAATCTTTAATATCGTAGTCCATTTTTCCCTCCGAATAAATTTTTTAATCTAAACAAGCCTCTTTCCTAAGAATCTCTGCCTTATCGGTTCTTTCCCAAGTAAACTCCTCCTCATTTCTCCCAAAATGACCATAAACTGCAGTTTTTTTATAAATTGGACGAAGTAAATTTAAGGATTCAATCATTCCTCTTGGAGTAAGCTTAAAATGACTTAGTATAAGCTCCTTTATTAAATCTTCAGATACTTTTGCAGTTCCAAAAGTGTCAACCATAACTGAAACAGGATGGGGAACTCCAATTGCATAAGCAAGTTGAACTTCTACTTTATCAGCAAGTCCAGCTGCAACAATATTTTTAGCTATATAACGAGCCATATAAGAACCTGAGCGGTCAACCTTTGTGGGGTCTTTTCCAGAAAAACAACCTCCTCCATGACTCCCAACACCTCCATATGTATCAACTATAATCTTTCTTCCTGTTAAACCTGTATCTGCCCATGGCCCCCCTCTTATAAATTTACCAGTCTCATTTATGTAAATTTTTGTATTTTTATCCAGTAAATGTTCTGGGATTACAGCTTTTATGACTGTCTCGGTAAGTTCTTCCTTTAATTTTTTTATGTTAACACTCGGATCATGCTGAGCAGCAAGAACAATTGCCTCTACCCTAACCGGTTTATCGCCAAAGTATTCTATTGTAACCTGCGATTTTCCATCTGGTCTTAAATATGGAAGAATATTTTCCTTTCTAACCTGTGCTAATCTCTTACATAATTTATGAGCGAGCATAATAGGCATTGGCATTAATTCTGGAGTCTCTTTACACGCATATCCAAACATTAATCCCTGATCACCTGCGCCGAGTTCTTCGCCTCTATCTACTCCAATTGCAATATCAGGAGATTGTTCCTGAATAGAAGCAATAACAGCGCATGTTTGGTAATCAAAACCATAATCTGCTCTTGTATAACCAATATCCTTAACTGTTTCTCTTATGATTTTCTGAAAATCTGCATATCCTTTGGTTGTTATTTCTCCTGCTATGAAAACTAAGCCATTGGTAACAAGAGTTTCGCATGCAACCCTACTCCTTGGGTCTTGGCTGATTAAATCATCTAAGATGGCATCTGATATTTGATCACAAATTTTATCAGGATGGCCTTCTGTTACTGATTCTGAAGTAAAAAGGTGTTTACCCTGAATGCTCATTTCTCACCTCCTTCTAATAGAATTAAAACAAAAAATAGCACAAAAAAAAGTTCTTTTCAACCGAACGAATTCATTAAATTAGCCTAAATAATAAGAATTTATTTCCACTGTTGACTCAAAAATGTTTTTCTGATATTTTCTCTTTCACGAATTTCTTTTATCAATTAAAAGAAATGAAAATTTTATTAAATAATTTGAAGATTAAAAGGTATTTTCTGTATATCTTACTATTTCTCCTTTTAAATTTGCTTTTAAATAGCTGTGTTAAAAATAAAGAAAAAACTCTTGTAATAGCAACAACCACAAGTCTTTATGATAGTGGTTTACTTGATGTTATTATTCCTTTGTTTGAAAATAAATATGGCTACGAAGTCAAGGTATTGGCTATAGGTACAGGAGAAGCATTAAAAATGGGAGAAAGAGGGGATGCAGACATTCTATTAGTTCATGCCCCTTCTGCTGAAAAAGAGTTCATGGAAAGAGGCCTTGGTAAAATAAGAATCAAGATCATGCATAATGATTTTATACTTACTGGTCCCCCTAATGATCCTGCAAAAATAAAAGGGCTTAATATTTTCCAGGCATTCAAAAAAATTGCTGAAACAAAGACTCTTTTTGTTTCAAGAGGTGATAATTCCGGGACCCATAAAAAGGAACTTGAAATTTGGAAAAAAATTTCGTTAAAGCCAGAGGGAGACTGGTATATAGAAACAGGTCAGGGAATGGGCATTAGTTTAAGGATTGCAAGTGAAAAAGGGGGATATATCTTGTGTGATAAAGCAACTTATAATACTTTAAGACAAAATTTAAATTTGGAAATTACGGTTGAAGGAGACAAAATTCTTTATAATCCTTATCATTTAATAATCGTAAATCCTGAAAAATTTCCATCAATTAATTATGCTTCAGCTAAACAATTCATGGAATTTATTTTAAGTAAGGAAGTCCTGGAAATTATCAGAAACTTCGGTAAGGAGAAATACGGGGAACCATTATTTTATATTGATTATGAGGGGGAAAAATGAATATTTTTCTTGATGGTTTAATAAAAGCTTTTAAGATTATAGAGAATTTAGATCCAGAGATTTTAAAAATTACCTGGCTGACAATAAAAGTCTCTGGTACCGCCACCTTTATTTCATTAATCCTTGGGATTCCTTTCAGTTTATTTCTTGCACTCCGTCATTTTCCTGGAAGAAAATTTCTAATATCTATGATAAATACAGGAATGGGACTTCCCCCAGTGGTGGTAGGTCTTTTCGTGGCTCTTATTCTTTGGAGAAGTGGGCCACTGGGTTCCTTGAATTTAATTTACACTCCAATTGCAATGATTATTGCACAGATAATTATTGCATTTCCAATAATTGCTGGATTTTCAATGTCAGCCTTTCAGCAAGTTACACCTGATTATTACTTACAGGCACTCGCTCTGGGTGCTTCAAGATTGCAAGCAATATGGGCTATGATGAAAGAAGCTCGTCTTCCTGCACTCGCAGCTGTAATGGCTGGTTTCGGTGGAGTGATATCAGAGGTAGGAGCTGTTTTAATGGTTGGAGGAAACATTAAGGATAAAACCAGGGTCTTGACAACTGCAATAGTTCTCGAAACACGAATGGGTAAATTTGGGATGGCAATAGCCTTATCTGTTATTCTTCTATTCCTTACTTTTTCTGTAAATTATTTTTTAACTCATTTTCAACAGAGAGGTGAAAGACGGTGGATATTCCGAAGCTGGAGATAAAAAATATAATTCATTTTTACGAAGAGAAAAAAATCCTGGACATTAATAGAGTTTACATTAATGAAGGCGAATCAGTCGTAATATTTGGTCCAAATGGCTCAGGTAAAAGCACTTTATTAAGAATAATGTCATTAATTGAAAAACCATCAAAGGGAGAAATTTATTTTAAAGGAGAAAAAATAAATAAGAAAAACAGTCTCAATATAAGAAGAAATTTTGTTTTACTTTTACAGAAACCCATTTTTTTTAGAGGAAAAGTAAAGGACAATATCATATATGGACTGAAGATAAGAAAAATCCCTGGAAAGGAAATTCAACTTAGACTTAAAAAAATAATTTCTCTCCTCTCCTTAGAGAAATTAATTGACAGAAGGATTGACGAGCTTTCAGGAGGTGAAGAACAAAAAATTAATCTTGCAAGAGCTCTTATACTCCAACCTGAAATTCTTTTTCTTGATGAACCCTTCTCCTTCCTAGATGCATCTGTAAAAGAAGAAGTAATTTATGAGCTCCGGAGAATTATTAAAAAGCTAAAACAAACAACGGTTTTTGTTACACATGATTGGGAGGAAGCTGTGCTTCTTGGGGATAGAGTAATTTTACTTTATGAAGGAAAAGTGTATCAGGAGGGCCCCATTGAGGAAGTTTTTAATAAACCAAAACACAAAATGCTTGCAAAATTAGTTGGAGTTGAAACAATTCTTAAAGGGATAATAAAGAATAGAGAGGGTAAATTGTTGAAAATAAGCGTTAATAATAATATTTTTCAGGTAATAGGAGATGGAGAATTAGGGGAAGAAGTTTTTCTAGGCATAAAGCCCGAGGAAGTATTTATTTCAAAAAATCGGCCTGAAGGCAGTGTGAGAAATTGGTTTTTAGGTGAAATAGAAGAAATAATTCCTTCTGGAAGAGTTATGGAAATTAAATTAAACTGTGGTTTTCCTTTAAAAGCTTTTATAACAAAGGCTTCATGCGAAGAACTCAATTTGAATATTGGAAAAAAAGTATGGGCTGGAATTAAAGCTACTTCGATTCATGTAATAAAAAAGGGGAAATAGGAGCTTTCAAAATGATAAAATTTGAAGAGGCAAAAAAGATTGTCTTGGAAAGTGCAAAGCCTATTGGAAAAGAAAAAGTTTTTCTTGAGGATGCTTTCCGAAGAATATTAGCAGAGGATATTATAGCAAATTATTCAATACCACCATTTGATAACTCTGCAATGGATGGATTTGCAATTAAAAGCGAAGATACTAACAAGGATCTTCCGGTTAAATTAAGAATTGTTGGAGAAGAAAGTGCTGGAGAAATTTTCAGGAAAAAAATAGATAAGGGGCAAACTCTTCGTATTTTCACTGGAGCTCTTTTACCTGCTGGAACAGACTCTGTTATTCCTCAGGAAGAGGTGGAAATTGAAAAAGAGTTTATAGTCATTAGAAGAAAGGTTAGAAAAGGAGAAAATGTAAGATATGCAGGAGAAGATATAAAAGAGGGAGAAATTGTGCTTGAAAAGGGAATTCAATTAAATTCAACCCATATTGGACTTCTCTCAGCCCTTGGAATAGTGGAGATTGAGGTTTACATAAAACCAAAAGTTGGAATATTGGCAACCGGTGAAGAATTAAAAGATTTGAATGAACCCCTTCTACAGGGCTCAATCAGAAACAGCAATACCTACACTCTAATAGCTCAAATAAAATCTGCAGGTGCGATTCCTCTCAATTATGGAAAAACAGGAGATAATCCAAATGAAATTAAAAACATAATTGAAGAAAATCTTAATAATTGCGATATTTTTCTGACCACTGGAGGAGTTTCTGTAGGGAAATATGATTATGTAAGAGAAGCGGTTGAATCAATTGGAGCGGAAAGGAAATTCTGGAAAGTTGCTCAGAAACCAGGAATGCCCCTTGCTTTTTATGTTTTAAAAAGAGAAAATAAACTCAAATATATTTTTGGTCTACCAGGAAACCCTGGCGCGGTTATGATCACATTCGAAGAATATGTAAGGCCTTTAATCTATCTTCTTTCAGGAAGAAAAAATTATTTGCCTCAGGAAATAGAGGCAAAATTTACGCATGATTTAAAAAAGAAAAAAGGAAGGTTAAACTTCATAAGAGTAAAGATTTTCTTTGAGAATGGCGAATACTATATTTCTGAATCCGGACCTCAAGGCTCAGGCTTTTTAAAAACTCTTGCTAATGCGAATGGAATAGCCTTAATTCCAGAAGATGTGGAATATATCAAAGCAGGGACAAAAGTCAAAGTTCATATTGTGGAATGGTAATGGAAGATAAATATAAAAGAAAAATTAATTATATGAGAATATCCGTTACAGATAGATGTAATTTAAATTGTATTTATTGCACTCCTTCAAAAAATCCTCCCTCTTTCCCTCCTTCAGAAATTTTGACCTATGAAGAAATCCTACGTTTGATGAAAATAGCTGTGAATCTGGGAATAAAAAAATTTAGAATAACAGGCGGTGAACCACTTCTTAGAAAAAATCTTCCTGATTTTATAACAAAAGCCCTTTCAATTAAAGGTATTGAAGATTTTTCTTTAACTACAAATGGCATTTTACTCGGAGAATTTGTAAATGAACTCTGGAATGCTGGTTTGAGAAGAATTAATATAAGTCTTGACACTCTTGATGAAGAAAAATACCGGGAAATCACTCAGGGTGGTGACCTGAAAAAAGTTCTCAATTCACTGGAAAAGGCAATTAACAGAGGTTTTGACCCTATTAAAATTAATGTTGTTCTTTTAAAGGGAATAAATGAAAATATATCTCCTTTTATAAAATTAGCTATGAAATATCCTGTTTATATAAGATTTATTGAATTAATGAATACAAATCATAAAAACAAAAAATTCTTTCTTTCAGGCGAAAATCTGAGATTAAAATTAATAGAATATGGTGAAATTATTGAAGTTAACCCTCCTCAGGGAGGAGGCCCAGCTAAATATTATAAATTATCTGGAATCAAAAAAAGCATCGGATTTATTTTCCCCTATTCAGATCACTTCTGTTTAACTTGTAATCGTTTGCGTATTTCATCTGATGGAAAATTAAGACCCTGCCTTTTCAGCGAATGGCATATTGATTTAAAAACCCCTTTAAGACAAGGTTTCCCAGATGAAAAAATAAAAAAAATCATTATTAACTCTCTTATGAAAAAGCCAGTAAATAGACAAAAAGGGGGAAGAGAAAATAGAACAATAAATATGAGAGAGGTGGGAGGATGAAAAATATAGAATTTAAAATGGTTGATATAAGTAACAAAGAGGAAACTGAAAGAATTGCAGAAGCTACTGGAGTGGTAAAGATGTCAGAGCAAACAATTAAATCCATTATTGAAAATAAAATACCAAAGGGTGATGTTTTAAGTACTGCTCAACTTGCTGGAATAACAACCGCTAAGAAAGCATATGAACTGATACCCCTTTGTCATCCCCTGAGAATAACTTCCATTGAATTGGAGATTACCCCCGACCCTGATAATAAATGCATTAAAATTAAATCAAGAGTTAAGGCAAATGAAAGAACTGGAGTTGAAATGGAAGCCTTGAGTGCTGTAATTGGTGCAGCTCTAACCATATATGATATGTGTAAAGCAATTGATAAAAGAATGATCATTGATGACGTGCACCTTCTTTTTAAAAAAGGAGGAAAAAGTGGAGAATTTAAATGGTAAAGAAGGAAAAATAATATCAATTAATGTTAGCCGTAAAAGAAGCGTTAGGAAAAAGCCAGTTGAAAAAGTCAAAGTTCTAGCTAATTTTGGATTTGAGGGAGATGCCCACGCAGGAAATTGGCATAGACAATTAAGTCTTTTAGCAATTGAAAGCATTGAAAAAATGCGTAGTAAAGGATTGAAAGTCAAACCAGGAGATTTCGGTGAAAATATAACCACTCAAAACATAGATTTAACCTCTTTAAATGTTGGAACAATTTTAAGAATTGGAAAAAATGTTTTGATTGAAATAACTCAAATTGGAAAGGTATGTCATACAAAATGTGCAATATATCGCCAAACCGGAGAATGCATTATGCCAAAAGAAGGGGTATTTGCAAAAGTTCTTAAGGGGGGAGAAATAAAAATGGGAGATATAATTAAAATCACAGAGGAGAAAAATGCTTGAAGGGATAAGATTTGCGATTCTAACAATTTCTGATAGAAGTTATAAAGGAGAGAGAAAGGATAAAAGTGGACCTTTGCTCAGGGACTTAATAGTAAATAAACATGGTGAAGTTAAAATAATGAAAATTATTCCAGATGAAAAAGAATTAATTGAGAAAGAGTTAAAAGAAATAGCGGATAAAGGAGAAGCAGACATTATCTTAACAACTGGAGGAACTGGTTTTTCTCTGAGAGATGTCACTCCGGAAGCTACAAAAGCTGTGATTGAAAAAGAAGTACCTGGATTACCAGAAGCCATGAGATTTAAAAGCATGGAAGTGACCCCTCATGCAATGCTTTCAAGAGGAGTGGCTGGCATTAGAAAAAGAACTCTCATTGTGAATTTACCTGGAAGTCCAAAGGGAGCAAAGGAAAATCTTGAAATCATCTTGCCGGCATTAAAGCACGGAATTGAAATTTTAAAGGGAATCTCCAATGAATGTGCAGAGAATTAGCCAGCCTTTCTGAGTCTTTTTGCTGTATTCACAACTTCTCGAAAAACCCTGAGTAAGTTTCCTCCCAGTATTTTTTTGATATCTTCTTCCCTGTATCCCCTTTTAAGAAGATGATAAGTTATTAAAGGAAGTCCTGATACATCTTCGAGTCCCTTTGGGAAACTGCTCGCTCCATCAAAATCAGAACCAAGTCCAACATAATCCACGCCAACTAATTTAACGACATAATCAATATGGTTAATTAAAGTTTCAATGTCGGGAGGAGGGGGAGCATATTTCTTCCATAATTTTATAGCAGCATTCCAGTAGGCGGGCTGGTCATCCTTATATTTCTCTTTGAGCTTTTCCATCTCAGGCTTTAACCTCTCCCGAATTTCCCGAGATTTTTTATTATATTTTTCATCAATGAAATTTGAAAAGAAATTAATCTGAATTACTCCTCCCTTTTTAGCCAGAGCTTTTATCATATCATCTGATAAATTCCTAGGAACATTGCATAGAGAACGGACAGAAGAGTGAGAAGCTATAACAGGAGCTTTTGATATTTCAAGAACGTCCCAGAAAGCCTTATCCGAAATATGGGAAATATCAACCATCATACCAAGACGGTTCATTTCTAGCACAACTTCCTTTCCAAAGTCACTTAGTCCATTCCATTTTGGCTCTTTTGCCATAGAAGAATCACAAATATCATTGTTATCACTGTGTGTCAGAGTGATATATCTCACGCCAAGACGATAGAAGTTCCGAAGAAGTCTCAAACTTCCTTCAATTGGAGAGCCGTTTTCCATCCCCATTAAAATTGCCTTTTTCCCTTCTTTATGAATTCTTACTATATCTTCTGGAGAATAAGCAATTTCAGCTAAATCCGGATATTTTTCTACTTGCTGATATATTTCATCTATTATTTCCAATGCTTTTTTTGCAGGATGTTTATTATCTAATTGATTTGGAACAAAAATTACAAAGAAAGGTGCATCAAGTCCTCCTTCTTCCATTTTAATTAAATCCACATCACTTTCCTCAGATTTATGTCCAATATCAAGGCCCCTCTCCATCATAAGCATTGGAGTATCACAATGAGTGTCAATTACAATTGCCTCCTTATGGATTTTTAATGCCTTTTGCCATAACTGAGGATCAATTTTTTCTTTTGATAATAAATAAAAGGAGGGAATTAAAAACAAAATCAATAAAAGTATGAAAAGTTTTCTAATATATGACTTCATTTTAACCTCCTTTCAGGAAATAAGAATATGGGAAGAACTCATTTTAAATGTTAATCTATTGGTATATATCTCTCTTTCCACTCAATTCCTTTTTTAATAACCCACATTCTCAAAGAATTTAAAACAATTAAAATCCAGATTATTACTGCAATTGGATGAAATAGTCCAAGTAACATATTAGTTTTACATCTAATAGAGAGAATTACTCTAATTAATGAAATTATTATTACTTGAATTGCTGAAATTGATATGAATTCTCCTCCTCTTAAACCTCTAATAAATGAAAAATAAGGATAAACAAAAAGAAAATAAATTAAGATTAAGAAAGGTATAATTATCTGAGGGCAATCTATAAATGCCCCATACGCATTTTTGGAAAATCCCTTCCATATTTCACGAAATCCATGATAAAATCTTACCTGCATAACATCACTTCCATCAGCTAATATTGTCTTCCCACCAAAAGCTTTTGCCCTTTTTGCAATAGCTAAATCATCCAAAATCTCTTTTTTTACACTCTCGTGACCTCCTATTTTATAATAAAAATCTCTTTTAATCAGAATGAAGGGACCAATAGCAACTGCAAGACGAGGATCTTTTGATTTTGTTAATAATCGCAATGGATACAGTACTAAAAAAGCAAAATGAATTATTGGCATGAGGAGAGCTTCTGAGATTTTTTTATTAATTAATCCGGGTAAATAAGACAAGAAGGGCGATCTATTTTTTACAGCAATTGCATAAGCGGATGAAATTGAATTTGAGGAATGTCTTGTATCTGCATCAGTAAAAACAAACCATTCTCCCTTTGCTTCCTGAGCCAATTGATGACAAGCCCAGTTTTTCCCTGTCCAGTTTTCTGGTAATTCTTTACCTTTAATTAGTCTTAAATTCGAGTATTTATTACAGAATTCCAATACAATTTGAGCTGTTCTGTCCCAAGAATTGTCATCCAATACAATTATTTCAAGATTTGGATAATCCTGTTTTAAAAGTGAAGAGAGACATCTTCTAATATTTCTTTCCTCATTTCTTGCTGGAATCAGAACCGAAATTAAAGGCAAATTATTTTTGTCCTTTTTTAGAGGTTCTGGCTTTGGAATTATTCTTAAATTATTTATAAGATTTAAGAAGAGGAGCAAGAGAGAAATCAGAATAAATATATTCATTAATGAAGACATCCCAATTTCCTTTACAAAATATCCCATAAATTTAAGTCTGTCAAGAGAAATTTCACACCTTAAAATTTAATTTCTTGACATATTTTCTCTATTTTATATATTAAACGAAGGAGGGTTAGATGAATTCAAAAAAGTTTCTCAGAGTGCTTTTTTTATTTTTGTTTATCTGGGTTATTGGATTTAACTCTGCATACCCAGAAAAAACAATCTCTAAGAGTTCACTTACTGAATTAATAATTGAAGGTTTGAAATGGAGAAATATTGGTCCAGCTAACATGGGTGGCCGAATAGATGATTTTGCTGTGATTGAAGATAAACCATATATATTTTATGTAGCTACAGCTTCAGGTGGTGTCTGGAAGACCATAAATAATGGTATTACGTGGGAACCTGTTTTTGACGAACAACCTGTAAGTTCTATTGGAGCAATTGCAGTGGCTCCATCTGATCCAAATATTGTATGGGTTGGAACAGGCGAAGCTAATAATCGCCAGAGTTCATCTTGGGGTAATGGAGTGTATAAGTCAACAGACGGTGGAAAAACATGGAAACATATGGGTCTTACTGAGACTCATCATATAGGCAGAATAGTCATTCATCCAAAGAATCCAAATATTGTGTATGTAGCAGGAGCTGGGCATTTGTGGGGGCCTAACAAGGAAAGAGGACTATTCAAGACAACAGATGGAGGTAAAACCTGGGAAAAAGTCCTTTACATAAATGAAGATACAGGTTGTATTGATGTTGCAATTGATCCTGAAAGCCCTGATACTCTTTATGCTGCAATGTATCAGAGACGCAGGACTCCTTTTGGATTTAATGGAGGAGGACCTTACAGTGGACTATATAAAACCACTGACGGCGGAAAAACATGGATTAAATTAACTAATGGTTTACCAAAAGGAGATACCGGAAGAATTGGTATAGCGATTTACAGGAAAAATCCAGATATTGTTTATGCAATTATAGAAAATAAGGATGGAGGAGTTTTTCGTTCCGAAGATAGAGGTTTGACCTGGAAAAAAATGAGCAGTACTAATCCAAGACCAATGTATTATAGTCAAATAAGAATTGATCCGAATAATGATTTGAGAATATGGGTTCTTGGAGCCAGAATGTATTATTCAGAGGATGGAGGAAAAACCTTTCGCACAGATTGGGTGACCAGAATTCATGGAGATCATCATGCCCTCTGGATTAATCCTAAAAATTCAAACCATATGATTCTTGGCTCAGATGGAGGAATTCATATCTCATATGATGGAGGGAAGACATGGGATTTCATAAATAACATACCATTAGGACAATTTTATGAGGTTGGATATGACATGAGGAAACCCTATTATGTATACGGAGGATTACAGGATAATGGCACATGGGCTGGCCCAAGTTCAACAAAGTATGCAGTTGGAATAACCAATGAAGACTGGTATAAAGTTGGTGGAGGTGATGGTTTTTATGCTCAGGTTGACCCTATTGATCACAATATTGTTTATATTGAATCACAAAATGGAAATCTTATGAGATTTAATTTAAAGACTGGACAGCGAAGGGCAATAAGACCTATTCCCAAAAAAGAAGGAGAAGAATATCGCTTTAATTGGAATTCTCCTTTGCTTATTTCTCCTCATGATTCCAAGACAATTTATTATGGCGGAAATAAGTTATTCATTTCTCATGATAGAGGAGAGACATGGGAAGAGACAATTGACTTAACCAAACAGATAGATAGAGATAAACTAAAAATAATGGGGGTGCCCCTTTCTGATGAAAATATTCTTTCAAAAAATGATGGTATTTCATCCTATGGAAATATCACAACAATTTCTGAATCACCAATAAGAAAAGGTTTAATATGGGTTGGAACAGATGATGGTAATTTGCAGGTATCCCTTGATGGAGGTAAAACCTGGGAAAATGTAGTAAATAGAATAAAAGGTGTCCCGGAATACACTCCTGTAACACGTGTAATAGCATCTCGTTTTAGAGAAGGAAGAGCATATGTTACTTTTGACGGTCATACTCGAGATGACTTCACACCCTATGTTTTTGTAACAGAAGATTATGGAAAGACCTGGAAATCTCTGAGAAGTAATCTTCCAGATGGTGTTACTATAAATGTGATAAGAGAGCATCACAGAAATCCTAATCTTCTTTTTATAGGAACAGAGTTCGGAGCATATTTTACAATTGATAGAGGGAAAAAATGGGTCAAATTTAAAAACCTTCCTACGGTTCCGGTGGATGATATAGCAATACATCCCAGGGAAAATGACCTGATTTTTGGAACTCATGGACGAAGCGTATGGATTTTAGATGATATAACTCCACTCGAGCAATTGACGCAAGCGGTACTTGATTCTGATTTTTATCTTTTTGATATCCGTCCAACCACAATTTTCAGTTATATAAGTCATAAAGGAAATTTAGGGCATAAATTCTTCACAGCACCAAATCCTCCTTTTGGAGCAATTATCAATTACTACCTAAAAGAAAAGCTAAAAGAGAAGGTAAAGATTATTATTTTTGACTCAAAAGGGAAGAAGATTCGGGAATTAAGTGGACCATCCAAACAAGGAATTAACAGAATAAACTGGGATTTAAGGTATGAATCCCCAAAGGTAGAAAGAAGGGAAAGGAGGGGTTTCTTTGGAGTGCCTCGAGCACCTTTTGTCCTGCCGGATACATATCAGGTTAAGCTTGTTGTAGGTGAAAAAGAAATGAATAAAACAGTAAAAATAGAACTTGATTCTATGTATGAGATAAGCTTTGAAGAATATAAAACATGGCATGACGATTTATTAAAACTTATGGGAATATTCGAGAAAATCTCTAAAACAAGTCAGAAAATTGAAAAGATTGAAACTCGGTTAAATGATATTGAGAAAAAATTAAAAGAAATTGAAGGAACAGATGAGTTAATAAATAAAGTAAATGATTTCAAGGAAAAAATCTCTGAAATTAAAAATTCCCTTATAGGAGGAAAGGACTACAGGTCAAGGAGACGTTCTGTAAGAGGAAGGATAATGATGCTTTATTATTCAATAAGTAGTTATATAGCTCCTCCAACTCCACCTCAAAAACAAGAAATTGATAGAATCTCTAAAAAATCAAAAGAATTGATTGAGAGATTTAATACCCTGATCGAAACAGAGATTCTAAAATTGAATCAATTACTTAAAGAGAAAAATATTTCTTATATTTAAAAATTTAATTTAAAATATAAAAGGAAATAAAAAACGAGTTTATTCAAGGGATTAAAAGAACAATTACTTCATATTTTCTTCTCAAATAAACTCTACTCTTTTTTTCTAAAACCATTCGATAGAATTTCTTTTCCTGTTGTCTCGTCACAGGAAATAATTGAGGAGAGAAAAAGGTTTGTTCCATTGAATAAAATTTGTCAGGTTGCTGATTTAGAAAACGAAGAATGGCAAAATGTTTTGAAAGAAATAAAATGTAAAATTGATAAGAATGATTTTCACAGGAAAATATGGGAATATGTTCAGATAATATATTGTCTTAAAAAACTGAAATCTCTCACTCCACAATCTATCTGTCTGGCTATCGGAGCAGGAAGAGAGCCTATTTTGTATTATTTAACCTATAAAGTTAAAAAAGTTTATGGAATTGATTTATACGAGGGTATATTTTTTGGAAGAGAGGACGAACCAGACATTCCCACATCTGTTGGGAAATATGCTCCTTTTCCTTATCGAGAGGATAAATTATGTCTTATGAGAATGGATGCTCTTAATCTGGAATTCCCTGACAATTTTTTTGATTTTATATTTTCTGCTTCTTCTATTGAGCATTTTGGAAACAAAAGAAAAATTTTAAGAGCAGTGAAAGAAATGTATAGAGTATTAAAGCCGGGTGGGGTAGCAGTTATAACCACCGAGCTCAAACTGAATATGCTTGCAACAGCTTCACCAGGAGTAAAATTATTTAAATTAGAGGAACTTTTAAAAATAACCCGGGAAGCAGGATTTACGATTCAAGACAATTTTGATTTAAGAATCGAAGAAGAATATCTTCGGAATTGGATTAAACTTCCAGAAGAAATTTATAAAAGACCTCATGTAATATTGAGATTTTTTAATTCAATTTTTACCTCCATAAATGTGGTTCTTCTAAAGGAGGGTAATATAGCAGTCAGAGGAGAAGAGATCTATTATCCTATTCCAGATTTCATTTACAAGGCAGATATTGAAATAATTCCGAAAAAATATTTTTTTAAACGAGGAGAAAAGATTAACCTTGAAATAATATTAAGAAATAAAGGGAATTTTGAATGGATAAACACTGGCTCGTCGCATAGAATTTCCTTAGGAGTTAAATTATTTAATTTAAATGGTGAGCTGATTAACAGAGATTTTTATACATTGCTCCTGCCTTCTAAGGTCAAACCTGGTGATACAATAAAATTTCATTCATCTATACCTTCGCCTGAAAGAGGCGAGTGGATTCTAAAATTTGATTTAAAAAAAGAACTCGTCTTCTGGTTCTCTGAAAAAGGAAACCCCCAAAAAGAATTAAGAATTAAAGTAATTTAAAAGAGTATAAACCTTTGATTTGTTGTTTTTAGAGTTTTTTATCTTCAGTAATTCGCTATTTTTAAGCTTTAATTTTACTCTTTTAAATTCTCCTCCAATTTATTTTTTCATTCGGAGCTCATTAATTAAATGAAAAATTTGAAAGTCAACGATATTTGTCTTTGAATATGATTATAAAGTAGTTTTTCTAATTTTAATATAATTATTTGGACACTTACTTTTTCTTTGGAACAATATTCACAATAACTTTAATTGGCTTACTTATACAAATTCCGTCAGTTACTGTAAAATGTAAAATATGTTTTCTTAAAAATCCAGGTCCAGGCATCCAGTAAAATACACCCTTTCTTCTATCAAGTGTTGAACCAATTGGTAATCTCTCATTTTTTGTTCTTCCCCATCCAATAAATTCTTTACCATTGCCTTTAAAATGAATCTCAATCCTTTCTAACTCCTTTATTTCAATCTCAATTGTGTCACCTTTCATTCTTACTGTCTCTAAACCCCTTTCTCTCCAAAAGGCACCCCTCAAACCCTTCTTAATACCTAAAACTTCTATTTTCAACTTCTCATTCTCCATATATTTTAATACTTTACCTCTTACTCCTTTAATCTTTACTCCACTTGTTCCTCCCCCTACATTTTGAATCTCAAAATACCTCGACCCTATTCCATCTATTTCCCCTTGATTGTCTGTTACACTCCATGCTATATTATGAACCCCATTCTCATACTTAGTCGTGTCTATATAAAAATACCCTACTGCGCCATCACTATTTAAATATTGCGGAAAAAGTTCAGCTATGTCCTTTCTGTATTGATTGTATACAGGATGCCCTACTGAAACTCCATCTATAAATACCCATATCGTTGAACCATCTCGTGGTATCTCCTTAGGTGGTGGCGTCAATGCCCACCCAAAATTTGTATATTGAGTGCCAGATGCAATACCTCCTTGTACAGGTATATCAATTGTTCCAAAAGGTTTTACTCTATTCTTATTATCGCAATGAATTGTTTTTCTTCCTAACTCAACTCTATGTCCTCTCTCATCATACGCAAATGCATATATCCTAAATGTGCCATTTCCTTGATTCGGTAACATGTTTGTCAATAGCATATAACCCCATCCCGCTCTGTCAGATTTCGGATATGTTGAATATGCATTCTCTATATCCGGCCTCGCACCTTTTACAAATACTCCATCCCCTATGTAAATTAATCCATCCGAACCTATCGCCTCAGGTGGATCTCCTGCCACTGGCTCCCTCTTTATCTCTACTCTCGTAACCTCTATATCATCTAATGCCCATCCTGACACTGGTATGTTACCTGATACTACTGAACTATCTATCGGTGTGTCAAAATAGCCAAATGGCCCCTTTTCTTGCCCTGATTCATATACTTTTAAAATTACTTCTACTTTCTCGCTGAGATTTGGATTATTTAAATCTTCAATAATTATTTCTCCCGCATGAGTTCCAACATTAAGTCCTGAAGGATTTATAGAAATTGTAATTAATGAATTATCTTTTCCAGATTGAGGTGTTATTTTTATCCAATCTTGTGTTTTTTTAGCCTGCCAATTCAAAGTTTCATCTCCAGTATTTGAAATTAATAGAGTTTGAGAGGAAGTATAAACTCCATTTCTTACTGCTCCAAAATAAATTTTTTGTTTGGATATTTCAATTATAGGACCAATAATTCCTTCTCCTGAAACTTGAAACTCAACTTCTGCTTCATCTGGATCATTTGAATTTATTTTAAAAAGTGCATTATATATTTTTCTTTCAGAAGGGAGAAAACTTATTATTGCTGTATTAGAATCTCCTGGTAATATTGAAGAAGGGAAAGCAACAATTAAGAATACATCATCTCCTGAAATTTTTGTAATTGAATTAATAATAAGTTCACTTGTGCCTTTATTTTCTATTATGAATTCTAAATCATAGCTTTTACCTATTTTCTTTTTACCAAATGAGAGTGAAATGGATGGAAGATTTATATCAGGTTCTGATGGAGGGGGTTGTGGTTTAATTTTTAAAGTCACCTCTCTTGTAGTATTACCACTTCCATTAGTAGTATTAGTAAAAGTCACAGTATCACTGTAATCGCCAGCAGGGAGATTGTTAGCATTGCTATTAATGGAAACAGTTACTGTAGTGCTTGCTCCTGGTGAAAGCGAACCTCCAGTTGATGAAAGACTTACCCAGTTTTGTGTCTTTGAAGCTGTCCAATTAATGGAAGTTCCTCCTGTGTTCTGAAGTGTGTAAGTTTTACTCGATGGACTAAACGGTCCTCCTTCCAGACCCGATGAGCTCAATCCATCTGCAGGAGTGACAGATAAAATTCCCGGCGTTGGAGGAGGATACACTGTTAAATTTACTTGGACTGTCTGAGGACTATTCGTTGCTCCCGAAGCAGTAATTGTGATTGTGGCATTATATGTGCCAGCTGATAGACCAGAGATATTCACTGAAACAGTGTGATTGTTTGTATTTCCAGTAGAAGTACCACTTGTAGGTGAAACACTCAACCAGGTAGCATTGTCAGATATGGAATAACTTAGAGTCCCACCACCTGAATTTTTTACCTGAAGTGTCTGCGAAGAAGGATTTGACCCTCCCTCTGTGGCTTCAAATGTCATTGATGAAGGTGAACGCCATATCTCTGGAGGTAGATTTATCGTAACAGTCAATCCAGAAGACCAATCAGAGACAATACTCGTGTCAACTGAACACCTTGCCTGAGCTTTTACTGTATATGTTCCAGCAGTGAACCACGAATGAGAAGCACTTGTTGAAGTTGACCAACTGGAATAAGTCCCATCTCCCCAGTCAAATCGATACTCTACATTGTGACCCTGGGAGCAGGAGGAACCTCCAGTTGTGTAAGTATAGGAGACATTTGTCTCACCGCTCGATGGTCCACTTGGTGTGTTAGGAGTTGAAACTGTGTGGAGACAGGCTGGATTTATCTCTATAGTTTCATATACATTATTACTACTTTGCCCACTGACATCTACTACCCAAATGGTATAAGTCCCTGTTGGGGTGTCACAGTGGCTGGTATAACTCCAACTAAGGTTTCCACTGCTGTCTACAGCTATAGGGCTCGTGTGATCAGTCCCGTCAGGGTATTTAATATGCTGAGTTGCTGTGCTATTTGGTGTAAATCCAGTACCTTGAAAGTAAAAAGTAGTACCTTGCTCCCCTGAAACATTGGTTGACCAAGGTCCTGAAGGATTAGTAGAAGCTTTTAGATCAGGATTTATTCCTCCGCATTGAATTATCATATTGTAATCAATTGGAGGTGTAATTTCTGGAATATTATTTACTGCTAAATCTGTATCATCAACAATACAATTCCAATTATAGCCCAACATATTAAATACAATATCGGTTGTAATCCATCTTTTTTTGCTGTTTGTTATTACATAGACATTAGTGTCACCATATTTTCTAATTAGAGTACCATCAGGATAAGGCGAATAAAGCTCAGGGCATACTGGGTCATCTGGATAATTATTTAGCTCGCTTTCTGGTATATTAATTATATCATTCCAATCGTATCCAAGACCTCTGAATACCTCAGGCGAAGTAAAATGCCGTTTATAGGTTTCATTAAAAATAAGATACACAGGCTTTGAACCATCTGGTTTAGTTACTGTCACTAACCTGGGGGGATAAACAATATCTTCCCCAGTTGGAAAACATTCGAGTTCTTCCGGTGCAACCTCTATTACATTGTTCCAATCGAAACCGTAATAATATTTATTAAGAAAGTCTCCATTGGTAATATGTTTCTTCTTTCCATCATGTATCAAATATACCTCAAATTGTCCTGAAGCTCTTATTAAGGTTCCATCTGGATGCCATCTAACTGAGGAATCAGAAGTTTCGTAGAAGCACTGATGAGTGTCAATAAAATTTGATGGTTCGAGATAATTTCCAGGGAAATTGTTTGAAGGAAGATATCCACATAACCAATCGGGATATCCAGTATAATTGCCGTATTGCCCATTGTAGATTCCGAAGTGTAAATGATCGGTCCAACCGGATGTACAGGTATAATCTTTAATAGAACCAATTATTTGCCCCTTTTTAACTTGATCCCCTTTTGCAACGTTAATATTTATATGACCATAAATTGAACAGATTTTACTTCCATTAGATAAAGTATGTTCAATGACTATAACATCTCCCCAATTACCATCACATACGCTTTTCCAAGGGCTTGCAAACTTGACAATCCCATTACCAACTGCCCGTACCACTTCCCCTATCGAGTTGCATCGGACATCTTCTCCTACATGACGACTAGTATCTTTCCAACCTCCCCAGTTAAAACATATTGACGTTTTATAGTTTTCAACGGGAAATCTAAAACTTGGTGCAGTTGGATAGCTTGAAGTAGATGAAATATTTAAATTGCAAAAATCTAATAACTTTTTAGAAAGTTTTAAATATTTCTGCAAAGCATATGTTCCAGCATTGTTAGGATAATGGATTATTCCATCTATAATTGTTGTTGGTTTATTTTCTTTAGAAGCATTTTTAAAATATTCAAAATCATAAGTTAACTTAGATACTAATCCTATTACTTGATTCAAAAATCCTTGATCGCTTAAGCTATAGAGTTTACCTTCGATTGAGTTAAATTTTAAAGCATTGTCAAGAGTATATTGATCTAACTTGGCTGAGTTTTCAATTAGACCTTGGTTAAGTTCTAAAAGGACGAGTAAAACCTGAGGATTTACGTGATTAGGCTTTTGTTCTGGGGTAATTTGGATACGACTTGAATAATAAATGATTTCTGCAGGAGAAGATTCTCGAGCTAATTTTCCATTTGGAAAAACTAAATTGTAAATCCTCATATCCGTGGGATAAGTCAAATAGTACTTTTGATATAACTCTTTATCCGCGAGTGGGCTATTTTTTGCTTCCAGAAATGCCTGAATTTGTTCAATTGTCATTGAATTAATATTTGTGAAGACCTCATCAGAAATAATAAAGTCAATATCAAATTCTGATTTTCCTGATTCATTAAATTGCTTTTCAATTCCAAGAGGCGCACTACAAATGAAAATAATCACCCCCACTATTAAAGCAGTCAATAATCTATTAAATTTTTTAAAATATGTTTTTTCAGAAAATACTTTTCTCATCTTTTCCCCTCGAATTTATAAATAATAGGCATTTTTAATTCACTTCAAATAAAGCTTATTATATTCTTTTTTCCTTAAACAAGACCAAAAACACCGGATTTTCCCTGCTTTTAATTAATTTAATATATCCTGTTCCTTTACTATTTCTTCATCTATTTGGGTCAAAGTTTAAAGAATATACCTTCTCATTCTCCCCTGTTAAAATGTGTATATTAACTTATCGTGTTTCAGTATTAAATTTCATCCTACTTCTTCCATAATAATAGACCCGGAAAAACCGAATTTATTCCCACTTTGGAAAAATTTTTCATAAAATTTCTAATTTTATTGACATGCTTAATTACATCTGATATTCTAGTAATAGAAATTTATTACTCAGGAGGAGAATAATGCCAAGGCAAACTCGAATAATAAATTTTTCTTTACTGCCTGAAATGGTTAAAGAAGTAGACAGATTGGCAAAAGAAAGGAAAGTTTCAAGAAGTGAAATCTTAAGGGAGGCTTTAGAACAATATATAAAATCTGAGAAACTTTGGCAAAAAATTTACAAAATTGGAGAAGAGACAGTAAAGGAATTGAAAATTAAAGAAGAGGATGTAGAAAGAATGATTCAGGAATTTAGGAAAGAGAAGAGATAGAATCTCAAATGACAAAAATAGTTTTAGATACAAATGTTTATATTTCAGGTATTTTATTTAAAGGGAAACCCAGAGAAATCCTGAATTTAGCCAGGATGGGGAAGGTTGAAATTTTAATTTCTGAAAAAATCATTAATGAAATTGAAAGAGTATTGAGACTAAAGTTTAAAAGAACTACTTTTGAGATTTTTCTCATTTTAACAGGAATAAGGAATATCACTACTTTTGTATCTCCGATTCTAAAGATTTCTGAAATAAAAAATGATGAACCAGATAATAGAGTTCTAGAATGTGCTATTGAGGGAAAAGCAAACTACATAATTTCCGGAGATAAACATCTTTTAAGTTTAAAAAAATATAAAGAAATAGAAATTCTAAACGCAGGAGAATTTTTAAATAGATTCAGATCGGATTGAAAATATAATTGATGGTGCCAGTAGGACAGGAAATTTGAACCGAGAAAGCAATAACATCAACCGTCACTGAACTATCGTAGTCAAAACTTGACCAATTGCCGGCTGAGTCTTTAATTTGATAGCGAAACTCATATTGATTACAATGAGAACCCGTATAGGTAAAATCATTAATAGTGGTGGCATAATCCTGCCAAGTGCCGTCATTGATCTGAACATCAACATTACCAGTCGCTACTCCGGAGCGATCATCAGACTCAGTTAATCTAACCCCAAATGGAAGTATTGCTTGAGTAACCATTTTCCTGATCTAAAGTAGCTGTCGGCTCGACCTCATCTTTTTTAACTAACCAATATTCTGTCCAGCCACTCCAGGCGCCAGCCTCATCCTGAGCATAGGCTCGCCACCACCACTGACCATCAGATAACCAAAAAGGCCGATACTCAGAAATGTCATTATTAGTAGAAACCCAAGTTCCCCAACCACTGGCATTAGAACCACCAATGCCCGAGCCATTAGGTAGAGAATAATAAGCTCGAGCGCTATCATTGAGAAAATCATTATCCCAGATCTTGGCTCTGAAATGAGGAGTATAATTTATCCAGACATTATGATAGGGTTCTTGGAGTTCAATGGAAGGAGCATCGTTAATTCTGACATTAAAGGTACAAGAATCACAAGCCTCTTTATAACCTGAATAAGCCTGAGCGCAAATCTTTACTGTATAACGCCGGTTGTCTTCCAGATTATTTATTCTCCTTTCTGTATCAAAATAACCTAACCATTCACGTCCCTCGCAATCTGTAGTACAATTACCATCCCATGCCGCCCTGGTTTCTCCCCACCTAAGAGTCCCGCTATCTATCTGACTCCCTCCCCTATATAGTCTCCACTCGACCCAGCTTACTGGATACTGATCATACCAACTAACACACGGCGACCCCGTGGGACAGGGCCTTTCTGTATAATCTCCTCTAAGATCACCAGTCAATTGAATAATTGAATATAAGTAGTATTTATAGTAGAAGGACAAGAATCAATGAAGACACTTGCTCCGTAAGAAACTTTAATTGAATAAAGAAAACTCACCCCAATAAAAAGTAGGAGGAAGATAAATTTTAATCCCAAAACCCATCTCTTCTCCATAACTTTATAAACTGACCATTTTAATTTAAATCTCCTAACATTTTTATTATAATCTAAAATTTTAAATCAAGACAATTAATATGTGGATAAAAGAAAGCAACCCTAATCTAAGGGTTGCTCTTTTAAAATATTTTTTCTTTTAAATTCTAATAATCCTTTATTATCCCTCCTTTAATGGTCCGGAAAACTGCCATCTTTGGTTCATACTGCGAAGGAAAATCAGGATTAGGTACTATGTGTTCAAGTTTTTTCACAAACCCTGTTTGTTTATTTCTCAAGATGATAACATCTCCAACGCTGTGAGGTTTTCCCCAAGTCTTTCCCGAAGGTTCGGTATAAACTTCTTCCCATCTTTTCGGATCAACTATGTAAATACTATTAAGTTTATAATCTCCCTTAATATGAATAGGAAGATTTTTGATTTCACCTATAAATTTATATTTATTTACTTGTTTTAAAGCAATAGTCCAAGTGTATAATCCTTTAACCTCAAGCGTAGCAAAATCAGGTTCCCAAGCAAAATCATAATTCACAATTTCCGGTCTTTGATAGATCAGTTCGTAATCATAATACTCTATTTCTTCAATATCAGGACTGGTTGGTGAATTCTTGCAATTTACTCCCGAAATCAAAAAACTCAGAATTATCAAAGAGCAAAAAATTTTTCTCTTTTTCTTTGAATCTATCAGATAGAATTTTAAAATCATTTCCATAATAATAGACTTTGAAACAATAAATTTTTTCCCACTTTAAAAAATTTTGATTAATTTTTTTCTGATTTTAAAGATTTTTAAGGGAGTATACATCTTCTAAATTTAAAAGAACTCCTTGACCTGATCCATCAGGCAAAGAATAATAAGCCCGAGCACTGTCATTAGGAAAATCATTATCCCAGATCTTGGCTCTGAAATGAGGAGTATAATTTATCTAGACATTATGAGCGGTTCCTGAAGTTGAATTGAGGGAGCATCATTTTTCTCAACTCTAAAGTTATATGAAATCTCATCATAATCCCATCCCCTTTTACATCTTATACCTGCTCGAAGAGTAATACTATGCCAACCCTCAGAAAGAGAACTGACATCAATATATTTATCGTATCTATAAACATACGGTTGACCTGAGCACTGTGCTTCGCCACAAGCACCATCTCGCCCTTGACTGACTATCTACCAATCGCTTCCATAAGAAAAACTCTTCCAGGTTTCGCTATCTATCCTATATTTAAGATTAGATAAAGGACTGGCGCAACATTCAACATCTAGCCCTACTTCACATCTTTGAATACCCATTGAGACTTCAATCCACCCTTCTGCCCTTACTCGTTGATTTGAAGAAGAATAATTAAAAGAATAATCTTTAAATGTCGGAAAACCAGGACAATTGGATGTTAGTCTATTTAAAACACAGTCTGCCTTTACAAAAAGAGGAAAGATTAAAATTAGAAAAATTAAAATAAGAAAGAGATATTTTTTCATAGATTTATAGATTTAATTAATGGCTATTTCTATTATAAAAAATTTTAAAAAAAATAAAGGATTGCTCCTAAAGAGCAATCCTTGTTAATTTAATAATCATTGGTGATATCTCCTTGACAATTTTTTCTAAACTTCAACATCTTTGCTCCCTCAAGGTCAGTAAACGAATTTCTCGCTAAGGTATCTGGAACATATTCCCTACCTGTTCGAAGATTATGGAAAATGATTTTATAACCTACTAACCGATATCCATAAGGGTCATTAGGATCATCGTGAGCTGCATCACTAACATAAATACAATGAGGAGCGACACTTTTGCTTTCATTTTTGGGAATTTTTATAGCTCCTTTCATCTTGAATTTGAAAAGATTTATCATTTCTACTTCATAATCCCCAGCAAATTGCCCACCAAAAAAGAAAAGGTATATTGTCATATATCGAGGATCACTATACTCTTTAGCTTTTTCTTTGCTAATTCCAATTCGTTCGTAATATATTTCATATAAATCCTCATCTCCTGGACAAGGCTCTGACTTAGCAGGGCTTTTACAGTTCATCCCTAAAATTAAAAGAACAATAACCAAAGAACAAAAAAATTAAATTCTTTTTCATTTTTTCACCTAATTAGTTATAAATTAATATACATAATCTTTTATAACTCTGAAATTTTGTATTCTATTCTTCACTATAATAGACTTAAAAATGCTGATTTTTTCCTTGATTGAAATTTATAAAATGAAGCTTAAAATTTCTTAATCTTTCTTGTTACTGGAAAACATTTAAAGATTGCATCCCATAATTTTTAAACCAAGGAAGCACTTTTTTAGAATTCTTGTAATATTTAAGTTTTTGAAAAATCGTCATGAAATATAAAAGGATTCATATATTTGACAAGGAATAACTTCGTAATATGTTTTCTTTATCGTTTTTATAAATTAAATAAATTTTTTCTATGAAGAAATTATTTGCTCTTATTCCATACCAATTCTTCAAATTTCTCGGTCTTCTTTTCGATAAAATCCGTGATAACTTCTTGGAGAGCAGATTCAAGTGCGGGCATTATTAACTCATTTAATTTTTCTATAAGCCTATTATTTTCATCATTAATTTTTTCGTCACGAATTTTTTGCTTAAGTTCAGGAATTTCTTTCGATACCACAAATATGTAATATCCAATTTCATTTGGTAGTTCATTAATTTCTTCAAGCATTTTAGATAATTTTATAATAGATTGAGAAGATTCTGAATCATTCAAAATTAAAATATTGCTTATATTCCCAAAAATAGTAGGATCTGAATATGTTATTAATACTTGTATTTCTGGTAAAGACTTAATCTTTCCTGATTCTTTATATTTAATTTCCTTTAATTTCTCTTGGAAAGTTTCACAAAACTCCCTAAATAACTTAAACATATGACGCCTATTATCTTTCCCTTCTCTTAATTTTATGAGAAACTTATTTAAATCCTTTTCTTCTATAGGAATTAATATAGATTTATTTATTTCATTAGCTATTTTTTGAAGTATTTTTTTTCTTATTTCTCTAAAATCAGCCTCTCTTTTCCATAATGAATGAGAATAAGACCTCCTATTTAGAATAATATCTGCAAACAATTTATTTTTATATTTTTTAGATATTTCTTTTAGAATATAAGCATCATCAAAATATAGTGAATTATCATCGGGATGTATAAAAAACTCAGGTTTAAAACGAAATAATTTTCCATTTTTATTTTTAATAATTAAAAAAGGACCTTCAATATCTTTAGAATTATTTTTCTCTTTTTCCTCATATTCGTCGAACATCTTTGTAATTATTTTGTCTTCGTCTAACATTTCCTTAAACAAGTCTTTTAATATTAAATTAAAAAAGATAACTTTATGATGATATGCTAAAGTTTTATAAACTTTATATCTTTCTACAAGAAGAGATTCGACTGCTCGTAAACCTTTCGAGTCAATACAAATTCCGTATTTCTTGTCCCCTTTCTGGAGTTTGAATGACCGAATTACTCGATCTATATCAAAAATACCAAAATTTGACCCACTCATATACCCGTCTCTCTGAGTAAAATCTCCTCTATCAATATCCACTTCTGAACTCACAATCTTTTTCAATGTAGCAAATATGGAATTTTCTAAGTTTTCTTTATATTCTGAAAGAAGACATAAAAGAGTTGCTTCTTTATAGTTTTTACTGTGAAACAGACCTGTTCCTTTTCCTGCTATAATTTCTAAAGAAAATAATTCATGATATTTGGTTTTAATAGTCTTATTCTCCACAATTTCATAATTGTATTTAGGATCTTCTAAAAATTCCTCAATTGCTGATTCTAATGTGTGAGAAAATGGAAGTTGTCCAATATCATGAAATAAAGCCAAATAACAAGATATTAATTTAAGAATCTTTCGTACTATAATAAATTTATTTGGAGTGTCAAATGTTTCTTTATCAAATATTTGTTTATCGATTAATTGCTTAACAGCATCTTCGACAAATTGTTTTATTGTTTCATCATCAGAATTGGTAAAGATTGAATCTATTACTTTTTTTGCTAACTGCATAGTTCCAATGCTATGTTCAAATCTTGTTGTATTTAAAGATGGATAAACTAAATAGGCTAAACCATTTTGTTTAATGTATCTCAATCGTTGAAGGAAAAGGACTTCTTCACTTGAAAAACGTGGATTTATTATTGGAGTTAATGGAGCATCAATTTCGATATAATTATATATAGGATCTCTAATATAAAGGGATTTCCCTAGATTTTCAAAGGTAACATCTTGATTATATTTCTTTCTTGTCCACTCTCTTAGCCGGTCTTTAACATCCTCTTTACTTGTTCCATAACATAGGAATCCTGGTAAATCTAATATTTCACCCCAGTATCCTTCCTCATCTTTATAAATAATAGCTTTTTTCTTATTTTCTTTTTTATTTTTCATTTCATTCTCTCCTCGTATAATGGACAGCCTCCTTTAAATAATCTCTCATAAGATTTTTTAACTTTTCTAAGATCATTAATAGAAGCACTTCTAAAAGGAGGAAGTTCAATTCCTACTCGAGCTTGGTTAGGTACAAGAATCCCTCTCTCTATGTTTGAATAATACCAGTAACCATCATTACCTTTTATTATGAGGTAATTTTCGTGACTTATCCAGTTGAACCATTCATCTCCTCCACGCATTGCTTTAAATTCAATTCCATTTGGTTGTTTTAAAATAATAGGAATGCGAGGGGCAGGAAGAGCAAAAATTATTGATTGAAATAAAATTAACAGAACCAGAAAAATCAAAAAATAGAAGAATTTAATTTGTTTGAAGAATTTTTTGTTAGTTCTAACTAAAATTTTCATTTATTCCTCCTACAAAATTCAAAACTCAATAATTCTCTCTCTTTTCTCCATCTTGCTGAATTTTCTGAAAAATTTGCATAACTTGTGTTCAGGACTTTGTAGTGTCTTCAGCCAGATACTCGGGTATATTCCGACCTTTTTTGTGAATAACAATGAGGGCATCTACTACCTGAATTAGACCCAGGACATTGATAACAATAATATCTGCCGCAGTCCTTACATTTATATATTGTAAAATAGGAACCGCTTCCTGGTTTACGATGACAATTTGGACATTCTTTAAGAGTTGACATTTTTTCCCTCCGATAAATTTATTTTAAATTTGGGTTTTTAATCAATAATTTCAACGAAACTCTGATGAATATAACCAGATATAGTAAATTGTCCTCTGTATCTAAAACTCACCTGATACCACTCACCTGTTTTTCCTTCTGCTTCTAAAATAGCTCTCATTGGCACCTTAGCTACAACTGAACTATTAATATTCGGCTCTGTTCTAATTTCAGCTTTATCTTTGATTACTCTGACTTTAAAATTACCCGGTTTATTAACCGAAGGTTGCGTCTCGATTCTATCAGGCTCTCGTGCAGACTCGAAGCGATCGAGAGTATAGAATTCAATATTAGGGTCAGTGGCCTGAGCATGAACATGGGGGTTAAAAATACCTTCGGAGAATTTCCACTCTACTATTTTATTTTCACCATTAATGTTATCCACATAGAAAGACCACTTACTGTAATTAAATTCTCCTGTGGAAATATAAACTTTTAATCCTTTATATGAAACAATTCTAGACTCGAGTTTGTCCAATTCTTTTTGTATTACTTTTCTAAATCTAATTCTCCCACCAAAGTCAAAAAATTTTGGATAGATAAGCTCCTCGGAAGATACTAATTCCTTAAGCACATCTTGTCTATTTGCCTTCATGGCATAATAGAACTTTCTCACAAGTTCCTTTGCTTGCTCCTTCCATGTCGTAAACCATTCTTCTGGATATTCTGATATACTTTCAAGAATAAAATTGTCTTGCTTAGTTCTAAAAACTAGAACCTGAGCATGTTCCTCCATTGGTTGGAAAAGAATCCTTATTCTTACTTCAAATCTATTATTTGGGCGTTCAATAATGCTTTCAATATAGTGAGCTCTGTAAGTGAATGGCTTACAAATTGTATCCAATATCTTAGAATTAGAAAATATATCAGGTGATATGAAAGAACTTGATGCGGAAAGATTTCCCTGATCAAAATCTTGATATATTTTGTTAAGAATAAGTGGAATTCTCTGTTTTGCTTCATCAAGATTTGGTTTGGAAATAGATGGTATTTGGATTCTTTCTTGTTTAGGAGTTGAAAACTCTATCAGTTCTCCATTTAAAAGGACAGGTTTAGGCTCCTTTTTTGTTTCAGAAATAAGAGGTTGTTTTTCTTTATCATAGGATAACCTTTCAAGATTAGTTTTGCTTTTTTGTGGTTTAGAAGTAAAAAATATTAAAATACCTATGAAAATAAGAAAGGAGGCAAAAGTTATCACAAGAGTTTTTGAACTCATCCCTGCTCGTTTTAAATATATTAAAAAAGTTACAATTCCTCCTCCTAACATTCCAAACATAATTGAGAGTGATGTTATGATAGAAATGTAAATTATACCAATCATTATCCAATATATAATGGGCATGATAACAAAGCATCCACCTGGTGTGATACTTGAAATAATTTTTTTAAATAGTCCGTGTAATACTTTCCATCCCCAATATGTTGACCAGAATATGTAAGCAAAGATAAAAGGAATTAAAGGTTTGGGATAATCACTAAATTCCTTGGATGATAGAGCAAAAAAGCCAACTATAATTCCGACAGCAGCCCATATTATAGAAATATATATACTTTTTCTCACCGTATCCATTTTTCACCTCCACTTCATACGATTTTACTTCTTAAATACGCGATTTTGTAGTTTTTTGGAAATGCTTTTTTATAATTTTAATAGTAGGAGTAATAATCAATAGCTTGATCATCTTTCTTAATATAGCATTTCGTTTGATTATTTCTGCAATAAAAGGTGATATTTTGTAATAGTTTCTAATTAAGCATCTACCAATCGCTTTTTTAGACAAATGAAAGTCTCGAAATTGTTTTAAGAGTAAGACTTCAGGAGCATACGAAGAACCATATACAGCGGTGGCAATAAAACACATTCCTCCTTTTTTCTCCTTTAATTTCTCAAGTTTTTTAGCAGCATCCATCCCAATAGGGTCGTCTACACCCAATAGGTTAACTGCCTGTTCAAAATTTTCAATTGCCTTCTCCTTCTCTCCCCATACTTGATACAGTCCTCCTAAATAGTATCTCACAAATCCTTGAATCTCTTTATTTGAAGTAAGTCTTAGCGCTTCTTCATAGCAAGCAATAGCCTCTTTTTTATGGTGAGCAATTCTAGTTATAGGGAATGTTTTGAGTTCGAGATAAATAGCATAAATTCTTCCTTTTACAGCGTTGAGAAAAGCCAATAACTCAGGATCGGAACCAATCTTCTTCTCAATAATCTTACAGTCCCTCAGCATGTCCTCCGCATCTGCTTGGATTCTTCCACCTTCCTCAGATGATATAATTCCTTTTGTAATATCATCGGGACGAAGTGCAAACCATTTTATTTCATCGAGTTGCTTAGTTATATCCTCTAACATACTTTTTGCTATTTTAATGTTTTGCTCTTCCTTCATATTTCATCCCACCTTTTAATTAAATTTTTATTATAAAACCCTTATATATCCAGTTCCTTTACAATTTTTTCATCTACCTATGTCATTACATTTTAAACATTTCACTTTATTGACAATTCATATTCTTAATTAAAGATTTTAGTAACTCCTTCTCCCAAAATGAACTGCAAAAATTGTACAAAGTGTATCTGCTAATTCTGTAAGAACCTGTTTCTCATTTCCAATTATCGTATGTTGTCCCAACCATATTTTTCTTCCATCTTTTCCTCTGTAGCAAGCTAATTTAATGCCCAATTTATTTTCTGTAACAAAATCCCAATATCCTCCTTTCCTCAGAAAATATTCCTTCCACACTTTCCTTTTATAAGAGCCAGCTGCTGTAATTTCGCCAAATAAAACAACATCCACTTTTAAAATTCTTTTTAACTTCATTAAAAAACTTTTGTTAGCCACTCCTGTATTAAGATAATCCCCCAAAAAAACATTGAAATCATCAGATAATCCAGCAGAATCAATTTTTGCTTTTACATCCTGAGGAGAGATTATTGAATATTCAGGATGCTTTTCTCTGAATTTTTCGAGTAATTTATTATAAAGTGTCCATGAAATGTTTTCATCGAATTGGACAGCATTACTGAATGGTAATAAAGCAATAATCCTTATTTTTGTTGTAGAAAATGCAGGATCGACCCATGCTTTTTGAATGGGAATTTGTTCGGGTAAAACTTTGGGTTTTGTTTCTTCAGGCAACGGAGGTAAACATGATAATACAAAAAATGTAGTAAAAATAATAATATAGCCATAAATTAAATGTTTTTTAATTATCATTTTTTCCTCCCCTTAGTGACTGAATTAATTATCTTGATTCACTTTAAAATCTGTAAATTACAGAGCCTATAACAATAAACATACTATCTTCCACCATATGGTACATTGCAACTACTTCTAAGTTTCTATATGCAATTCCTCCACCAATTCTTGGACCTATTCTAAGTTCAGACCCTGTCTCTTTCCACCACCATACCGTGATCTCTAATATATCAAGATAAAGTCCTAATCCTCCTTGAGCAAATACAGTAATTGGCTTAATATTAAAATTAAACCTACAGTCACCTGCTCCTATTATTCGTGTCCACGAAATATCTGCGTATCCAGCTTCTCTAAAGAAGATATGAGCTTCTAAACTTCCTAAAAGTTCCACATCAAACATGGGCTGACGAACAATTGTGTATCCATTGCCTACACTTAATCCCAGTCCGAGTCTGAAAAGTTCTGCCCAGTCGCCTGATGGAAAAGAAAGCCCTAAGCCAGCTCTAAAAGATAATTTTCTCATAGGCTCTTTTTTGGGAATATAAGTTTTTTGAGGTTCATATTTTTCTCCCATTTCTTTAATTTTTGTTGGCTTTTTAACAGGTTCTTGTATTGGAGGAGTTACCTCAGACGGTTTTTCCTCTTTAATCTGTGGAACTTTTGGAATTTCTTCTACTACTTCCACTACGCTCTCATGGATATATCCAGAGACAACAAATCCATATTCATCAGGGGGTAAATTAACTCTATACCATTCGCCGAATTTTCCTTCTGATTCTAAAATTGCACCAAGAGGAACTTTTGAAATAATCTGACTGTTTAATGAAGGCTTTAATCTAACATTAGCTTTATCCACTATTACTCGAACTTTTAAATTCCCCGCCTGAATTATTCCCCAAAAAAATAATAAAAAAACAAGCAATAAAGTGACGGAAATTGTTATCTGATTTGAATTTTTCTGTTTCATTTTTCCTCCCTCAATTTCACACTTACCCTCCATATTAATGGACTTAAAAAAACTAAATTTTTTCCCACTCTGGAAAAATTTTTTTTAAAAATTTTTAATTAATCGGAGTATAAAAAAGAAACTACTTAAAAGTTACCTCTCATCTGTAATTATTCCTCCTTTTTTAGTATAAAATTCGGCCATTGTTGACTCATATTCTTCTTCACCGGGTCTAGGAACAATTTTTTTCAATTCTTTTGTGTAGCCAGTCTGGATGTTTTTTAAAATAAACCTATCACTCATAGATTGAGGAATACCCGCACTTGATTATTCGGCATTTTAATCACCTTCCTCCATCTCCTTGGATCCACAACATAAATCCAGTTAGGCTTGTATTTCCTCCGCATATTAGTAGGAAGTTGTCTGATTATTCCTTTGAATTTCAATTCATTTATTTTAATTAAACTTATATGCCAAGTAGCCCCACCTTTTACCTGAAGAGATCCATATCGAGGATCACTATCTCTTACGTTGTTTATCTCTGTCCTTGTGTATGTCAATTCGTAATCATATAATTCAATTGTATCTGGCTCCTCTGGTCCAGTAACTCTGTTTTTACAATTCACCAAACCCCAGGCTACAACTAAAATTACCAAAGAGCAAAAAATAATTTTTCTCATTTTTTCACTTAATTAAATCTATAGATCAATGTGAATAAATTTTCTATTTGAATAAAAATTTAGAATTTTAATATTGCTTTTCACTATAGTAGACTCAAAAATAGTAAATTTTTTTCCTCTTTCGGTAATAAGATATATTTAACAAAGAAATCCAAAAATAAATTTGGAACTTATTTTACAAAATTAAATTTTCTGAGATAATTATGGGTTGAAATGAATTTAAAATTTATCTATATTGATATTAAGCAGAAATTAATCTTAATCGATTTCTAAATGGATCTAAAAAAATTTATTAAAACTAAACAATTCGTTGAAGAAATTTCAAATTCTATAAAAGTTATACTTTTGAAGACCTTTCCTGAAATAACTCGAGAGGAAAAGGAAGATATAGCCCAAGAAGTTAAATTAAAAATTTGGAAAATGATTTCGAGTGGGAAAAAAATTAAGAATTTAAAGTCTTATTTATGGAAGGTTGTTTATACAACTGCTCTAGACATTATAAAAGAGAGGGAAAATAAAGTGTCTCTGGAAAAGCTAATTGTAAATAACAAGTCAAATCCACTATCTCAATTTGAGATTATCACCTCTAAGTCAACCCTCAATAAAAAGGAATTAAAACTGATTATGCAAAAGGCAATAAATTCTCTTCCACAAAATAGAAGAGTAGTAATAAAACTTCACTTGGCAGGAATGAGTTTTGAAGAAATGGCTGAATTTTTAAAATGGAGTGAGAATAAAGTAAGACATTTGTATTATAGAGGGTTGAAAGATTTAAAGGAAAAATTGAAAGAATATGGAATAACTAATTATGAATTTTGAGTTTTTAATTTTTAATTTCGAATGAAGGAGTTGATAATGGGATTATTTAATAGAAATTTAGAAAATAAGTGTCTTGATAAGGATGTTTTTATCAAAACATTCTTAGATGAAATCAGTGTGGATGAGAAAGAAAAATTGATTGACCATGTCTTAACCTGTGAAAAATGCAGACATAAATTTAAAATTATGAAAGAGTTAATGAATGAACTTGCTAAAATACGAGGTGATTTAGAAAATATAGAACTTTCCCAAAATGAGATCAAACAATTTAGAAAATTAGCCAAGGAGAGGATAGGAGAAATTCAAAAAAGGGAGAGAAGAACTATTCTCAATTTTATGCCAATTAAAAATGCTTTAATTTTTACTGGTCTGATAATAATGATTTTAGGTACATATCTTTTGGTTTCACGATTTCATCAAAAGGAAGTTTATAGGGAAGCAGGAACAAAGCAGTTAGAATTACTTGAGCCTATAGGAAGAATATCAAAATCTCCTGTGGCTTTTATATGGACCTATTTGGAAGAAGCAGAAGGAGGACATTACAAATTCAAGTTGATTGATGACGAACTAAATACAATATGGGAAACAGGAACAAAAACTAATAGATTGACTCTCCCTGAAAATGTTAGGAAAAAATTAAAGAAAGGTAGAATTTACATCTGGAAAGTAGAAGCTTATAGTGATGATGGGCGAAAAATAGATTCAAAATCCAACTATTTTGAGATAAAGTAAATTAAAATAATGTTAAAAATGGAATAATTTTTCTAAAAAAGAGGGCTTTGATATTTTGATTGAAGAATTATAATCGCCGATTAGAATAAAGGGTGCCCAATAATAAGGGTGCTTATATCTTGAATTTAGCATTTTTAATTTAGTTTGTCTTAAAGCCTGTGTCTTTGTTTTACCTTGAGCTAAATATTGATAGAAATATTTCATAAATTTTACAGTTGATTTATCATTAACATTCCATAAGCTTGATATAACTGATTTTGCTCCTGCACAAAGGAAAGCACGAGACATTCCAATTATTCCTTCGCCCTTTTCTAATTTTCCTTTAGCTGTCTGACAAGCGGAAAGAACAACCAAATCTGCATTTAATCTTAAATTATAAATTTCTCTGACCTGAAGAAGCCCATCTTCACCAAATTCTTTTTCTTTAGAAAATACTAAGGCTGACCTCCACCAGTTTTCATTATCCAGCAAACCATGTGTAGCAATATGGATTATTTTAAAATCATTTAATTTTAATTTTTTTATATTTGTTTCTGTAGCGTTTTCTTTTAAGAATAATTTTTGAAGGTCTTTCTTGAAAAATCGTGAAATTGATTTGATCTCTTTATAAGCAAAAGAAAGCGGAAAAAATTTAAATTTTTTAATGTAATACTGTTTGTAATATAAGCTTAAATCACCAGTAATAAGTTGAGTATTCTTTGAGAGTAAAGGTGAACCCATTGCTAATAACTCTTTTTCTCTCTTCTTATCAAATTTTCTCTCTAAAAGGCGAGTTAAAGAAGAAGCTGAATAGGCGTAGGATATTTCATATTCTTCAATCAAAAATTTTGAGTTTTGATTTTTGAATTTTGATGGAATAAAGGTTTCAAAAGGCAAGTAATATAAATTTTTATCTGGAATAATGATTATTTTTTGTATTTTATTTAAATAATTTTCAAAAGGCTCAATAAGCAATTTATATAATTTTCTTCCGCCCTTTATTCCTTTGAATTCTTTTGTTTCTTTAACAATTAAAAAATTAATATAATTATTAATCATTTCAATAAGGGAAAAAGGTTCAATTAAACGTGCCATATATACATTCTTTTTGGTTAATAAAAGAGCAAATGAGTAATTTTCACCTATAAGGTATTCGAGAAGTGCTGTATTATTGCCCAGTAATTTTTTTTGAATTTGTTCTAATTTAAAAGGTTTAGAAGGCAAAAGATCGCGGAATAATAAATTTTTTCTTTTTATTTTAATTATTAAACTTTTATATTTTTCTTCTTTTTGTCTGAGTTCTTTTAAAAGCCTCTTTCTTTGCTCAGAGGGAAGTTCTCTTTGCAGTTTATTTATAATTAGAGAAATTTCCTGAGAAATTTTATCTCTGAGTTTTTGATATTTATAATTTAAATTTTTCTTAATTACTATCTCTGCTTCTTGTAAGCTATCAAGAAATGCTCTTGCTTTTGTCCTTTCTACTAAATAAAAAGCTTTTTTAATGTAATTTTTCTTAGAATTTTTCTTATAAAGTTTAAATAGCAAATTTATTGCTAATTCATAAATTTGCAATTTATCTTTTAAAAATCCAGATTTATATTCCGCTAAAGGCAATTTTTTTCGGATTTTTTCAATTATTTCTATCGCTCTATTACAAAAATCAAGAGCTTCTAAAAATTTTCCCATATTTTTATAGATTAATGCTAATCCATAATATGAATGTAAAATAATTTCCTTAGAATTTGTTTTTTTCCCAATAATAAGAGCTATTTTATAAAATCCTTCTGCCTTTGAATAATTCTTTAATTTAAAATAGATGTCTCCTACAATATTAAAAGTTAATCCTTCAACTGCACTATTGCGTTTTGAATTATTTTGATTATTTATTTTTGATATCATCAAAGGGTCAATTTGATTGTCATATACCAAAGAGTCAAGTATAAAAACATCAGGACTTAAATTAATTTCATTTGTCCTTGGAGGTAACTGTGGTGTAGAGCTTTTTATAATTATTTTTTTACAATTCCATATTTTTGTTTTTCTAACATTGAAGTAAAAATGATTTGACCCAGAAAAAGCAGTTGAACAATTTGTTATTAAAGATTCCTCAATTTCCAATCCAAAGGCATCATTTGTACTAAAAGCGCTTGAACAATTGTCAATAATAACATTATATAAATAACCCCGTCCGATATTTTTAAAAGCATCATTTATTGAGATTGCAGCTCTTTGCATATTTAAAATAGCTAAGTCATGAGCAATCCATTTAACATCCGGACTGAATCTTTGAAGTATTCCTATCCCAGCATTTTTTAAAATAAATCCTTGGATTTCTGCTTCAGCTTTGACTATGAATATAGCACTCCGTTGATCTCCAGAACCGTCTAACACTGCACCATACAAATTTTTAGATCTTAAAATAATTTTTTTATTAATTATTATATTTCTTTCAAAATAAAACCCGTCATCTACTTCTATTATGTCTCCATGTTGGGAAACTTTTATAGCCCCTTTTATGGTCGGATAATTATGGGGTACATTTATGATGGTAGAGTAAAGGAATGAAACCGAAATTATCATTATAACAATTATTATAATTATTGAGATTAATAAACCCTTCACCTTTCTCTTATTATTTATTTGATTTCTTTTACTGTGTCAAGCATTTTAGTTCTATTATTTAATTCGATATAAAAGTAAATTTTTCTTGACATTTAAGGTTAAATTGATTATTGGTAACAGGGAGGAGGAAAAATGATGAGAAAAATTGGGAAAAAAATTCTTTATTTATTAATTGGGTTATGTGCTTTAACTTCATTAAATTTTGGTTCAGGTTTTTTAATTTATGAATTTGGAACTGCAGCCACAGCTCAAGCGGGTGCTTTTGTTGCACGCGCCTATGATCCATCCGCTATTTTCTATAATCCTGCTGGTCTTGGCTGGCTCACAGGAACTCAGGTATCGTTTGGAACCACTTTAATCCTGCCCTCAAATTCTGTAACTCTTCCATACTATCCTGATCCAACCTGGCAAAGTGTTGATGGAGAAAAACAAGTTTTTTATCCTTCTCATGTTTATCTCACGCACCAATTAAACGACAAAATAGTATTTGGAATAGGCGTACATTCTCCCTATGGACTTGGAACAAAATGGCCAAAGGATTTTCCATTGAGATTTATCGCCTATTATACAAATATGAAAAGCTTCTTCATTAATCCAACTATTGCATATAAGGTGAATGAGAAATTCTCAATTGGATTTGGTTTGAGTTACATTTATTCTGATATAACAATTAGAAGAAAAAGTATAGCAGACTTATCAATGTATGGAGGACCTTCTTCATTTGAGTTTGGAATTGAATTAAAAGGGAAAGAAACATCAGCCTTTGGTGTTAATTTTGGAATTCTCTATAAGGAAGAAAAATGGTCAGTGGGTCTTGCTTATAGAAGTAGAGCAACCCTTGGATTTGAAGGAAATATAAATTATGAACTTCCTTATCAATTACCACCTCCTCTAAATTTAGCATTCACTGAAATGGAAGGTTCTGCTGATATGCCTCTGCCGGACATAATCACTGGTGGAGTAGCTTTCAAACCAACTGACGGATTAGAAGTTGAAGTTGATGTTCAATACACTATCTGGTCTGTTTACGATAAACTCGAGATTTACGGAGATGGAGAAAAACTCGATGAAGTAGAAGAGAACTGGAAAGATTCAATCATTTTCAGAGTTGGTGCAGAATATATGCTCAATGAGAAGGTTGCTTTAAGATTCGGCTATCTGTATGACCAGACTCCCCAACCAGTTGAAACAATGGACCCCATGCTCCCTGATGCAGATCGTCATGGCTTTACAGCAGGAATCGGATATAAAATGAATAACTTGATAATAGATTTTGCCTACTATTATGAGCTCTTTAAAGATAGAGAGTGCCCGAATAGAAACATATACTTCCCATTCAATTGGGCCACAGGGACCTATTCTACTTCTGCACATTTGATTGGAATTACCTTTACTTATAAATTTTAAACTAATCTTAAAAAATTTATTGATTTGAACTTAAAAACATAAAAATTGATATTTTTGTATGAGAAGTTTATTGATCCCCTTTTAAGTGATATAAGAAAGAAAATCTATGAGATAATAGATAAGTCATCCACAGTAATTGATATTGGTTTTGGAACAGGTGCTCTTGCATTTGAATTAGCGGATAAATGCAAAAAAGTAGTAGGTATTGAAACTTCAGAAAAATTAGTAAAACACGCTTCTTCTCTAAAGGAAAAGAAAGGAATCAATAATGTAGAATTTTTTCTTTCAAATCAAACTAAAAGTAAATTACCAGTAAAAAAATTTGATTATAGTGTATCATCCATGGTCCTTCATACAATTTGTGAAGAAGAAAGAATCCCTTTTTTAAATAGGATTAAATCTTTTGCCATAAAAATAATTCTTGTAGATTATGAAATCCCTCTTCCTAAAAATTCAACCAGTATTACAATAAAAACGATAGAATTTATTGCAGGAAGGAGACATTTTTTAAATTTTAAATCCTTTATTAAAAATGGGGGCTTATATCCTCTTATTGAAGAAACTGGCTTAAAAATTGAAGAAAAATATTTTTTTATGAATGGAGCTATAGTGCTATTAAAGATTGGCTAATCATTCCCTTTTAAATTTTCTATTAATTTCCTTACTTCTTTTTCCTTTTCCTTTCCATATTCAAGATATTTCTCCAAATATTTTATTGCTTTCTCCTTGTCCCCGAGTCCCATATAGAGTTTCCCCAATCTATAATAACAATAAGCTTCAGTTGGTGCTATTTTAAGTGCTTTATGATAATACTTAATTGCTTTTTCAATTTCTCCTGTTTGAGAATAAAGGTCTCCGAGTGAAATATAAGCCATCAAAGAAGGTCCCTTTTTCACAACAATAACATCTATCCTAAGACCTGACTTTGAACCTTTAACTGCTGTCTTTTCTCTTTCTTTTTTGTCATATTTTATAGCTTTTTTAAATTCCTCTTCTGCTTTCTTAAAATCCCGCATGTTAAAATATACACATCCTAAATTGTAATGTCCAATTGCATCTTCTGGGTCAATTTCGATCACCTTTTTAAAAGCCAAAAGAGCTTGCTCAAGATCTCCTTTTCTGAAATAAATATTTCCAAGAAGATCATATGCTCTTAAAAAATCATTTCCCCTTTTCAGAGCCAATTCAAAATTCCATTCCTGACTTGAAAGCACGCCTTTAACAGCCATCAGAGCATATTTTTCTGCTTCTGAATAATTCTTGATATTGAAATACATTAATGCAAGATTATAATTCATCTCGAGAGAATATGGATCTATTTCCACAGCCTTCTTGAGTTTTATAATTGCTTCCAATACCCTTCCTCTTCCCAACAGGTCAATTGCGACATTATTTATATTCTGGAGTACATATTTTTTATCATTTTTTAATTGATAATAATATTCGATAACAGGATTATCTACGAAATTTTTAATAGGATTTAATTTCTCAGGACAATTTTCTGGTTTAGGATTCTCACAGCATTGAATATAAAATTTTATTTTTTCATTTTCTGATGAAATGTCAAGAGCCTCTTTAAAATAAGCTTTTGCAATTTCAAAGTTTTTAAGATTATAATTTATAAAACCTAGATTCAAAAGAGCATCATAAAAATTTAATTTCATTTTTAGCGCTTCTTCCAAGAACTGGATGGAAGGATAAATCTCTTCATTTTTATAACTTCTTAGAGCCTCCATAAAAAGAAACTGAGGGTGAACCCCGTGAAATTGTACTGCCTCTTTTAAAGTCCTTTTATACTCTGACAAATTGTTCTGTGAAAGATAAATGTCAAGAAGCTGAGTATAACTGGAAACTGGATTATATCCAATACAAAGTGCTTTTTTAAAATATTTTTCTGCATCTTCAAAATTTTTTCTTTTTTTAAAACAAAATCCCAAAATAAAGAATCTAAGACCTGAATTTAAACTTTTATTTTCTGACTTTATCTCAATATTATATTCTCTAAGACATTGAAATATCTTATCTTTTCTTTTTCCTTTGTATAGAATAAAAAATAAAAGGTCCATTGCATCTTCATTTTTTGGAAACATGAACAATTCCTCTTCAAGATAATCAATTGATTTCTCATACATAGATGGTAATTTAGTCTGTTCCCAGAGCTTAAAATAGCTATATGCAATATCCTTTCTTATATCTTGCTGATAAGGATTTTCCTTTAAACCTTTAAGATAGTAATCAATTGCTGGTCTGTACTCTCGCATATCAAGAAAGAGATTAGCTTTCTCAAGCGCGGTACTTTCTCCTGTTTGAGAATAAACAACAAATATTAACAAAAAGGTAAGAAAAAATATATATAAAAATTTTTTAAAAATCATTTCTTTCTTTTTTCCACCAACTCATAGAAAAGTGGAATTAAAATAAGGGTTAGGAATGTAGCCAGGAGCAAACCTCCAATTACTGATATAGCCAAGGGTTTTTGTAATTCTGAACCTGGCCCAAGTCCTATTGCCATTGGCAATAACCCAAAAGCAGTTGTAACTGTAGTCATAAGAATTGGTCTTAATCTTACCCGACTTGCTTCTTTTACAGCTTCCCTTAAAGACAGTCCTTTCCTTCTCAACTGATTGGTATAGTCAATTTTTACAATAGCGTCATTAACAACAATGCCAGCGAGAACAACCATCCCAATAATTGAAATCACATTTATAGTTTGCCGTGTTAGAATAAGTGCCCATATAGAACCAGTGAGTCCCATTGGAAGTGTGAACATTATCAGAAAAGGATGAATTAAAGATTCAAATTGAGCAGCCATAATCATATAGACAAGAAACGCTGCCAGTATAAATGCGAAAATTAAACTTCTAAAAGACTTTTGGATTTCTTCTTGTTCACCCCCAAATGAGATACTATAATTTGGAGGTAATGAGATTTCATTTATCTTGTTTTTAATTTCAGGTATTACTTCACTTATTTTCTTTCCCAATAAATTTGCTGTTATTGATATTATTCTTTGCTGATTCTCCCTTCTAATCTCCTCAGGTCCACGAACTACTTCATAAGAGATTAAATCCCGAAGGGGAATTAAAGAATTATTAAAGACGAAATTTTTCCCGAGTATCTCATCAATCTCATCAATTGAATTTTTCTCCATTCTAACAAGAATATCGTATTTTCTTTCAAATTCTTTAAATTTAGTAGCTATCTTTCCTCTTATGGAATTTACAATAAAATTTCCCACTTCTCCTGGCGATATTCCATATTTTTCTATTGAATTTCTCTTCAATTTTATAAGAAATTGAGGCTTCCCCTGTTTATAAGAAGTACTTATATCTGCTAATCCCTCAATATTTTCCAATTTCTCAACCAATTGATTCGCAATGGAATTCAGTTTATCCAAATCATCTCCTTTTATTATAAGGCTTAACTCTTTACCACCTATCGCAAGCATTTCAGATAGGGTAGTTTGTTGCTGTACAATTGAAAAGTCAATTTCAGGAAACCTGCTAAGTTTTGTCCTCAATTCTTTTATTACCCTTTGAACATCCGAATGGCTTAAAAGCCTACAAAGAATTTTTGCTGAATTTACAGAAACTCTTGGATCATAAGCCTGCATTCCAGTTACAATTCCTATTTGAGAAAAAATTGTTTCCACAGAGCTATCACTTTTCAACCACTTCTCAATAATTGAAACAATTTCTTCTGTCTGTTCCAGGGAAAAATCTACTGGCGTGGTCAAATTTATCTCAAATGTATTGGTTTTTGGTTTTGGTATTAATTCTCTCCCTATTTGAGTCCCAGCTAAGAAAGTTATGACAAGAAAAAGAAGAGAACCTGTGAGTACTTTACCTTTATTATTGAGACTCCAATCAAGAAATCTATGATAAAAAACTGAAAATCCAGAGTAAATTTTATTAAACGTATTAAAGACGAATCTTATTATTGGTCTAATGGGCACCATTAAATAGTGGAGAATTAATAGAATGAACTGAGTTAAATATGAAATTAAAAAGTCTATAACAAAATAAATCCCTTTAAATATCCATCTCATAAGCCAAAGCAAACCATAATACGGGAATAGTAAAGGTTTCTTCGCTTTCCTGATTTCTTTTTTTTCAACTCTTTCTTCTTTTATTTCAAATTTAAATTCTCTTGAAGCTAACATTGGAAGAAGCGTAAGAGAAACAAACAGGGAACACAACAGAGAAAATGTTACTGTAAGAGCTTGATCTTTAAATAATTGGCCAGCAACTCCATGCACATAAATTACTGGAAGAAATACAGAAATAGTAGTTAAAGTAGAAGCTGTAACAGCCATTCCAACTTCTTTTGTGCCAATATATGCTGCCTCTATTAAATTTCCTTTTTCTTTCTGGTGCCTAAATATGCTTTCAGACACAACAATTGAACTATCCACAAGCATTCCAACACCCAGAGCAAGCCCTCCAAGGGACATAATATTCAGTGATATATTGCTGAAATATAGAATATTAAAGGTTGCAATAATAGAAATTGGAATCGAAATAGCAATGATTACTGGAGTTCTTAAATCTTGGAGGAAAAGAAATAAAACAAAAAATGCAAGTATTGCACCGATTATAATTGAATTTAAAACTGAATTTATTGAATTTTCAATGAATTCTGCCTGTTCCATTATAACTTCCAGATTTATTTGTGGATTTTCTTCTCTTATTTGTTTAAGAACTTCTCTTGTTTTCTTTGTTACTTTAACCGTATTTGTACCTGATTCTTTATAGACGAGCAAACCTATACTCTCTTTCCCATTCAGCCTTGTTAACCCTAATCTTTCTTTTATTGAATCTTTGATAAAAGCTATATCTTTTAATCTTATTACTCCACCTGGCACTGTTTTAAGAGGAATGTTACCTATCTCGTCTATTGACTCAAACTCTCCAACAACTCTTATTGCATATTTAAATCTTCCTTTCCTAATTGTTCCTCCTTGTAAATTTCTATTAAAGGAGTCTATTTTTCGTGCAATTTCATCTATGGATAGCTGATAGAGAGAAAGAAGTTCTGGTTTAATTTCTACCTGAATTTCTCGCTCGACTCCTCCAGCAATTTCAACAGATGCAATTCCTTCAATTTGTTCAAGTCGGGGTTTTATAAGTTCCTCTGCAAATTCTTTTAATTCTACAAGACTTCTTTCCCCAGATAAGGCTAATATCATAATTGGTTTGCTTTGAGGGTCAAGAAGAATAATTGTTGGTCTTCCAGCATCTTCTGGTAAAGAGTATCTTGCATTATCAAGTTTCTCTCTTGTATGGAGAATAGCAAAATCCATATCAGTTCCCCAGTCAAATTCAAGAGTCATAAAGGAAACACCCTCTTTTGAAATGGATTCTACTTTTCTTAAACCAGGAATTGTACTCACCACTGCCTCAAGAGGAGAGGTAATTAATGTCTCAATTTCCTCTGGTGCTACACCTGGATACTCTGTAATTACTGATATTTTTGGATAACTTATATCTGGGAGTAAATCAACACTCAATTCTCGAAGGGAAACAAACCCGAGAAGAACAATTGCTAAAAAGAACATAAAAGTCGTTACAGGACGATTAATTGTTAATTTTGTTATTTTCATTTTATTGCCAAATAACTTTATATCTTTTTATTACAGGAAAACCCTCTTCATCCTCTTCGATCGTATATAATTTTTCCTTTTTCCACACCCTTGGTATTATTTTTAAAGGAATTTTTGCAATATATCTGCCCTTGGGATCAAAAATATCATAGTAATAACCTTCTCCATCTTCTGTCTTTTCCCATGTTCTTACAAAAATTCGTCCTTCATCATCAACACTGAATATTTGAAAAGCAGAGTGATATTTTGAAAAAGCAAACTTAATTCCACGAGGAGCTCTTCTCATTACTTCTTTTTTCTCCTCTTCAGTGATTTCAACTGGTTCATATTCTTTTACTATTTTTTTAACTAAATTTCCTGAAGGGTCGAAAATCTTTATCTCATAATCTTCTGGATAAGAATAATAAATATAGTCATTTTCTGTTAAGATCCATTGATTAAAGGGCATGAAAGGATTAAATGCTTCAGGAGATGGAAAGGGACTTTGTGCAAATTTTTTTATAAGATTAAAATTTGAATCAAGTTTCTTCAATTCATACCTTGGGTTTTTAGGATCTGAAACTCCCTCAGTTACAATAAAATTACCTTTGGAATCGATTTTACATCTCAATGCCCATATTTTCCCAGGCGAAATTGATTTTATAAATTCTCCATTTAAATTGAAAAACGATATTCTCCTATTCCCTATGTCAATGACAACCAGTTTATTCTGTGGGATTATCTGAATAGAGAATATAAAATAAAATTCTCCGGGTCCTTTGCCCTTTTTCCCTATGGTTTTAATATAGTTGCCATTTTTATCAAAAATCTTTATATGCCCCTCTCTTGCATCTGCAGCATAAATTCTTTCCATATCATCAATAGCAATATCTATTATTCGAGAAAAAATATATTCATCTTTATCCTTATCACCTATCGTCAGCTCCTCTTTAAGGGTCAATTTATTAGGTACTCCTTCTATATGAGCCGGCTCTTTGGGATTAAATATGACCTCCACCCCATCAATATTCTTTACAATTATTTTTTCTTGTTTTTTACAGAAAAAACTAAAAAATAAAATTAGAGATAGTAAAAATAAAAAAAACTTTTTCATTACCATACCCCCTTTTTATTTTATTACATATAGCCCCCCTCTTTCAATATTTTATTTAAAAATATTATTCGTATCTTAAAGCAACAATTGGATCTAATTTTGCTGCTTTCCTTGCAGGAAACACTCCAAAAAACAATCCCACAGAAATTGAAACAAAGAATCCGAGTGCAACTGACCATAATGTTATTGATGCTGGTAATGGAGTCAATGCTTTAACCAGTAGGGCAATCATAAAACCAAAAAATATTCCTATAAGCCCTCCTGTACCAGTTAAGAATATTGCTTCAATTAAAAACTGGGTTAATATATCTGAATTCCGAGCTCCAATTGCTTTTCTTATTCCAATTTCTCTTGTCCTTTCCTTTACAGATACAAGCATAATATTCATGACTCCAATTCCACCCACTAAAAGACCGATTGAGGAAATTACTATCATAACCAAGTAGGCTGCTCCAGTAATCTGATTATATAAATCAAGGATTGTATCCTGCGTGTAGATTTCAAAGTCGTTTTCTTCTCCAACAGGCACTTTTCTTCTTTTTCTCAAAACATTTGTTATTTCCTCAATGGCTTCAAACATCAATTCATGCTCCACTGGAATTGCAAGAATCTCAATATTCTCCTTTTTATAAGGAAAATGCTTCATGAGGGTTGTTATTGGGATTGCAACAAAATTATCCCTACTTTGTCCAAATATCTCCCCTCTTTTACTCGCCACTCCAACAACCTTAAATTTCCTATTTCCTATCCTGATTTCTTTACCTATTGGGCTTGAATGGGGGAAAAGTATTTCTGCGGTTTCATAACCTAAAAGACAAACCTGTGCCTTATGAGTAACCTCAGCTCTAGTGAAGAACCTCCCCTCCTTAGGAAGATAAACTGAAACAACTTCAGGCCATCTTTCATTTATTCCTATAACTAAGGTGTCTTTGCTTTTAATATTTCTGTATTTAACAACTGGGTTTTGCCATATATTAACTATTAAATCAACTGCCACTGCTTTTACTGAAGGACATTCCTTTTCAATTGCAAGAGCATCTTCATAGGTCAAATCCTTTCTCTTTCTTTCCTCTTCACTTCGTCTGCCAACTTGAATAGGCTTATATTTACTTACTATGATCAAGTCAGACCCAGCGGATTCAAGCTCCCGTAAAAAACTTTTATTTAAACCCTGTATTATGGAAACCATACCTATAACAGTTAAAACTCCGATAGTTATTCCGAGCACTGTAAGAAAGGAACGAAGCTTATGACTCCTCAAGGACTCAAAAGCCATATTTACGACTTCTCTGATAATACCCCATCTCATTTTATCCTACCTCTCTCAATTTTAAACTTCCCACATTTCACCTTCACCCTTCACATTTTATATTTCACATTTCACTAATTACCAATTCATCATTGTTCAGCTCTCAAAGCCACACTTGGGTCCAACTTTGCTGCCTTATTAGCTGGATAAAGACCGAAAAATAAACCTACTGATGTTGACACAAGAATTGCAATTATTATTGCTATTGGATCAAGAGTTGATGGTAAGGAAGTGGTAGCAGAAACTATTTTGGCAATAATAAATCCTATTAAAATACCTATAATTCCTCCTGTTCCTGAGATTATTGAAGATTCAATTAAAAATTGTAATAAAATATCCTTTCTTCTTGCACCAACAGACATTCTTATACCAATTTCCTTAGTCCTTTCTGTAACAGAAACTAGCATAATATTCATTATTACTATTCCACCAACTAAAAGAGCTATTGACGAAATGGCAATCATTGCGAAATAAATGCTTGAAGTTGCATTTTTATAAAATTGAATAAATGTCTCTGAAGTACGAAAGGAAAAGTCATCTGGCTCATTAAATTTTAGATGCCTTCGTGCACGAAGAACAGTTCTTACCTCCTCTTGCGCTTCTCTCATTTTCTCTAAGGATGTGGTATGAACATTTATTGAAATACTTCTTTTCCTTCCATAAATCTTCTGAAAGGTGGTAATTGGAATGCGCACAAAATTATCTTGACTGAATCCTAATATTTTTCCGCGCTCCTTCGCAACTCCAATAATTAAAAAATACTTATTTCCAATTTTTAATCTTTTTCCTATAGGATCTATATAATGAAATAACTCTTTTCTAATATCAGCTCCAATAATACATACAAATCGGGAGCGGTCGACATCCTCCTTCAATATATGCCTTCCGCTTTCAAGTTCAATAACCGAGCCTATAAGGTGGTCTAAATGAGTAACTCCCCTTATCTCAACATTCTTCAAAAACTGACTTTTAAATTTAACATTTCTAGTTGTACTGACCGATGCTCCTACTAATTCACAACTTTTACAATATTTTCTTATTGCTTCCACATCTTCGAGCGTTAAATTTTTCCTTTTCATCTGTTCAATGTAATCCTTGTAGGAACTAAACATTGAAAATTTAGTAATGCTGAAATCACTTGCTCCATAAAATGACATTTTTTCATAGACATATTTATCAAGACCCTGGATCACTGAAACCACAGTTATTATTGTCATAACACCAATAATAACTCCTAAAAGGGTAAGGAAAGTCCTCAGCTTATTAGACCAGATAGAATCAAAAGCAACTGAAATCGCCTCTACTATGTTAATTCTTCCCATCTCAATAGATAATATTACGAAAGATAATTAAAAAAGTTTTATAGGGAAGATTACTAATCGCTCGTTGCAACTTTTTTTGGAATTAATCTTAAAAATTTTCTATTCTGGTAAAAGGAGAAGAATGCCATATAAAGATATCCTATTTGAAAAAGTAATAGAAAGGGTAGAGTCAAATAAATTCCTTCCTTAATTGAAACAGCAACTGTAATTGTGAAATATATTCCAAGTAGAAGCTCGATATATGCTAAATAACTTCTTTTGCCGAAATATTTTTTCAGTTTCCAGTTTCTTTTTGTATCCTTAATCCCAAATTTTGGGGTTCTTTCAAAATCAGATTTTTTATCCAATAAAGCTTCAATCACAGCCTTTGCATTATTTACCGCAAGCCCTATACCAAGTGCCATAAGAAAGGGTAAATATTTAAGCCTTGAAGGCCAGTCCAAATAGATCTCCTTTTGTGAATAGATGTAGAAGGCGCCCACAGATCCGGTAGCTAACAGGATAAGGGGAAAATCAATTAATACCATTTCATATAGGCCTAAATTTTTTCTTAATATTACAGTTGGAAAAATTGATATTGAAAGAGGTATCATAAGAAGATAAGCGAAATTATCACACAAATGAAAGAAGGCTTCCATTTTAACAGAAAAAGGCAAGGATGCTTTGAAAATTTTTCCTAAAAGCTTTTTTGCTGTTTGTATTGAACCCTTTGCCCAGCGATGTTGTTGACATTTAAAGGCATTTATTTCAACTGGAAGTTCAGCAGGAACAACTATGTTTGGGAGGTAAATGAATTTCCATCCTTTCATCTGAGCTCTGTAACTTATATCCAGATCTTCAGTTAAAGTATCATGTTGCCATCCTCCTGCAGAATATATGGTATCTTTTCTCCATATTCCTGCTGTGCCATTAAAATTGAAAAATTTACCAGACCGATTTCTAGCAGTATGCTCAATAACAAAATGTCCATCAAGGAGAATTGACTGAACTTGAGTAAGAAGGGAGAAGTTTCTATTTATATGTCCCCATCTTGCTTGAACCATTCCCACTTTTGGGTCTGTAAAATAATGAATTGTCTCAAGCAAAAAATCAGGATTTGGGATAAAATCTGCATCAAAGACTGCAATGAATTCACCTGATGCTTTTTTCAATCCTTCCTCTAAAGCACCGGCTTTGAAACCCCTTCTATTGTCTCGATGATAATAATGAATATTTATCCCTTTAGATCTATAAAATTTCACTCTCTCCTGAGCAATTTTCTGAGTAGCATCTGTTGAATCATCGAGAACCTGAATTTCAAGCAAATCTCTAGGGTATTTTAATTTACAAACTGAATCAATTAATCTTCTTACAACAAACATCTCATTATAAATTGGGAGCTGGACAGTTACTTTTGGAAGCTTTTTAAATTTTGATAAAGGTTTTGGAATTCTGTCTTTTGTTTTCAAATAAATATATAAAAGGATGTATCGATGAAGCCCAAAAATTGCAAGTATTGATAACACAAGGAAGTATGTAGATAATGCAACTATTGCCCACCAGCTCATTTTTTCCTACCTGTTTTGATTATAATATTTTAAAAATCTTTATTTGTCAACGAAAATCAAACTTTTTTGAAGAAGAAAAACAGTGAAATGTGGCAGGATATACGAATGATTGCATTTTTTTCAGATTATAAATGAATAGTATGGTTCCTGCCACATGAGAAATATAAATTAAAACTAAAGAATTTGCAAGATTTTTTCTTTTCATTTATTTTCTATTGACAAATTAATTTTTTAATATTATAATTAGGATTCCTAACTAATTGGGGAAACAGGAATGATGAGTAAAGAAAAGATTAAGAGAGATTTGGATGAAAAAATCGCCTTTAGCTTAGAGAGAATTTCACAGATTTTTAAAATTCTAATATGGGAGAAAGCAAAGAAAATTAATTTAAGTCCAATACAGATTCAATTTCTCCTCTATTTAAATAATCATGAATCTCTTCAATGTACAGTAACTAACTTGGCTCGGGAGTTTGCACTCACTCGAGCAACAGTCAGCGATGCTGTAAAATCTTTAATTAATAAGGGTTTGGTCTTAAAGAAAAGGTCAGCAAAGGATGGGCGCATTTATACTCTAAAATTGAGCAAGAAAGGGGAAAAAGCTGTCAATGAATTAACAAACTGGTTGAATCCTGTTAAAGAACAACTTGGAAAATTTCCAGAAGAAGTAAAAGATAGAGTTTTATTTTTTTTGATGAAATTTATAGCTTCTTTCCAGAAAATCGGCGTTATAAACACCGCGAGAATGTGTATAGTATGCATTTATTTTAAAGAGAATGCTTTTCCAGGAAGCGATAAGCCACATTACTGTCTTTTAACAAATCAACCCCTTGCTCTCTCTGATTTAAAAATTGATTGTGAAAACAATAGACCAAAAATAATGGATAAAAAATAAATAATAATGGAGGAAAAAATGAACAAGTTATTCACAAAGAAGGAAGCTTTAAAGGAGTTAATCAAAAGACTCCATAAAGGAGAAGACCCAAGAAAGATTAAACAGGAATTTAAAGAACTTTTAAAACAGACCGCACCTAATGAAATTGCAAAAGTTGAAGAAGAACTAATAAAGGAAGGGATGCCAAAAGAAGAAATTCACAAACTCTGTGATGTGCATTTAGCTCTTTTTCAAGAGTCTCTGGGCCAAGAAGAACATATTGCGCCAGAGGGACACCCTATACATATTCTTATGGAAGAACATAAAATGTTACTTAAATTTTCAGATGAATTGAAAAAAATAATTAATGAGATGAGAGCTTTTAAGGATTTAAACTCTGCTGGTGAAAAAAGAGAACACTTAATCCATATCATTGAACACTTAAAAAGTTCCGAGAGCCATTATGAAAGAGAGGAAAATGTTCTCTTCCCATATCTTGAGAAACATGGAGTCACTCAACCTCCTGCAATTATGTGGATGGAACATAATAAAATAAGAGAAATCAAGAAAGGAATTTACAAGCTTGTTGATGAATACAAAAAGTTAGTATTCGAAGATTTTGTAAAGAGGTTAGAGGAAAGCGCAATGTCTCTTGCTGAAATATTTTCAAACCATTTTCTTAAAGAAAACAAAATTCTTTTCCCTACTGCTCTGAATGTAATAAAAGAGGATGAGTGGATAGAAATAAGAAAGGAATTTGATGAACTTGGTTATTGCTGTTTCACTCCTGAAGTGAAAACATGGGGTCCTGAAATAAAAGCCGGAGAAATTACATCAGAGGAGAAAGAAAATTTAATTAAGTTTGAAACAGGTTCCTTATCTCGTGAAGAAATAGAGGGAATTTTTAATACCCTTCCAATTGACATTACCTTTGTGGATAAGGAAGATACAGTGCGATATTTCAGTCAATCTAAGGAAAGAATTTTCACAAGAACCAAAGCAGTAATAGGTCGAAAAGTTCAGCAATGTCATCCTCAAAAGAGTATTCATATAGTAAATCAGATACTTGAAGATTTCAAAAAAGGAAAAAGAGAAGTAGCAGAATTCTGGATAAATTTTCAGGGACGACTTATTTACATTCGCTATTTTCCTGTTCGAAATGAAAAAGGAGAATATCTTGGCTGTCTTGAAGTCACCCAGGATATCTCAGACATAAAAAAGATTGAAGGCGAAAAAAGATTACTTTAAAAAATTAAAATCAAAAGAACTACTTTTTTTAATCCAATAAATTCGCTTAATTATTATTGGAATAGCTAAAAATAAAGGTAAAAAACTTATCCATAGATTTTTTCCTGTAAGAAGCATAATTATAATATAAATACTTCCTCCAAAGAAAACAGCTAATTCCATTGCTATAAGAGAGTTTAGAATTAATCCTATAATTAGTGAAATAAGCAAATAAATGGGGTAAAACATAAATAGAATTCCAATAGAAGTAGCTAAACCAGTACCTCCTTTAAAACCTAAAAAAATTGACCAATTATGCCCACAAATACAAAGAATTGCTCCCAAAATAAAGAAAATATTATTTACTTCATTTAATCCTAAATTTAATCCTATTGCACGAGCTAAAAGTACTATGGAGACTCCTTTAGCAAAATCCATTATTCCAACCAAAATTCCCCATTTCCATCCAAGAATATCTCCTACATTTCCTGCTCCAGCATTTCCTGAGCCTAAAGTAAATATACTTTTTTTCATTTTCCAATAAACAATGAAAAAGGAAAATGAAATAGAACCTATTAGATAAGATATAAATGGGAATAAATAAACCATTTTATTAAAAAAAGATTTCCGAGGCCGGGAGGACAAATTCACTCTTTTTTAAAAGCTGACCAGAACCCCAAAATGCCAATAATTACCCCCACAATAATAAAGTGAATTGGGCTCATCCAAATCTTTGCAATTCCATTAATAATTAGCCACAATCCGAGAATACCAATTATTATGCCCTTCCACATATTTTCTCACCTCCTTTCTTTTAAAAATTAATTTAAGGATTTTCCTCTTTTTACTCCCGGCCTCCTTAGAATTTAGAGCAAGAAATGTGCCAGAATAGAAGGATTTTTGCCTTTATTTGTATGTAATTGATTGTAAATAAATTATAAATAATTAGGGAGTTTTTATTTAATAGAATCTGTTTTTATTAGTTGAAAAGTGCTAATAAAATATTAGCAGTTTAAAATCAATTTTTATAATCTTCAGGAAAAATTTTGTTTCTTTTAAGAAGAGCTTGAAACTGCCTTCTATTCATTCCTATCTCTCGAGCTGCTCTTGATATATTTCCTTTATGTTTACTTAATAAGCTTATAGCAAATTTCCTTTCTACTTCTGAAGCTGCTCTTTGGCGTGCTATTTTTTTTGCTTTATTAAGTTCCTCTTTTGAGAAAGGAAATTTTACTTGTTCCTCAACAGCACTTAAAATTTCAGATGGAATATCTCTTATAGTCAAGTTTCCATCAGGAGAAAGAATGAGCATACGCTTAATACAATTTTCAAGTTCGCGAACATTTCCTGGCCAATGATAGAGAGAAAAAACACTCAATATCTCTGGAGATACATTTATATTTGCATATCTCGTTAAACTTTTATATTTCTCAATGAAATGATTAACGAGTAAGGGAATATCTTCTAATCTTTCCCTTAATGGAGGAATTTTGATATTTAAAACGTTCAGTCTATAATACAAATCCATTCTAAAATTCCCTTTTTCTACCTCTTCTTTTAAATTTCGATTAGATGTGCATATTAATCTTATATTTAAATTTATAGGATTTACTCCTCCAATTCTCGTTATTTCATACTGCTCAATTGCTCTGAGAATCTTGGATTGAAGATTAAGAGGCATTTCAGCTATCTCATCTAAAAGGAGGGTGCCATTTTCAGCAATTTCGAATTTTCCTTTTTTAGTATAAATTGCTCCTGTAAAGGCGCCTCGTTCATGACCAAATAGTTCGCTTTCAAGCAGTTCTTTAGGAATGGCAGCACAATTAATAGCAACAAAAGGTCCATTAGCTCGAGGACTGTTTTTATGAATGCCTCTTGCAATTAATTCTTTCCCTGTTCCACTTTCTCCCTCAATTAATACTGGCTCATTAGTTTGAGAAATTTGAGCACAAAGTCGAATAATTCTTTCCATCTCAGGGTTAGCAGTAATAATTTGTTCAAAACCATAATGTTTATCGAGTTCTTTTTTAAGCCTTATATTTTCCTTAATTAAGTTATGATAAGTCAAGCCTCTTTCAATTATTAATTCAACCTCTTTTATTTTAATTGGTTTTAGTAAATAATCATAAGCCCCTTTTTTCATTGCTTCCACAGCTGATTCAATTGTTCCATAAGCTGTCATAATAATTATTGGTATATTAGGATTAATTGCTTTTATTTCTTCTAATAAACTTATACCATTTATTCCTGGCAATCTTAAGTCAGTTAAAACAAGATCTATTTCAAAAGACTTTATAATATTTAGAGCTTCTTTACCATTTGTGGATATTATTATTTCATATCTATCCTTCAAATTAATTTCCAAAAGTTTACAAAGTTTAATTTCATCATCCACAATAAGAATTTTTTGTTTATTAGTGTTCATGTTTTATTGGAAGATAAATTCTAAATACAGTTCCTTTTCCTTCAATACTATCAAATGATAGCATGCCACCCAAGTTTTGTGCAATCCTACTTGCCACTGATAAACCCAAACCAGTTCCTTTTTCTTTAGTAGTAAAAAACGGATTAAAAATTTTCTCTTTTATCTCGGGTGAGATTCCACATCCAGTATCCCTTATTTCAATAACTATCTTATTTTTTTCTGAAACACGCGAAACAATTTTCATCTCACCACCATCAGGCATTGCCTCAATAGCATTTAACATCAAATTAATTAAAAGTTGTTCTAATTGATGTTGATCTGAATTTATAGAAGAAATTTTAGGGTCGCAATCTACTACAATTTTAATTTTTTGCTTAGAAGCTCTATCATGTATGAGAGCAACACATTTATCAATTATATTTTTAATGTTACATAAAGAAAAATGTGGTTTAGAAGGTCTTGCAAAACTTAGGAAATTATTAATGAATTTATTCAATCTATTAACTTCCTCAAGAATGAATTTTGAAATTTCTTTTCTTGTTTTACTATTTATATGATTTTTTTGAAGTGTCTCGGCTGAAGCTGAAATAATGCCAAGTGGATTTCTTATTTCATGAGCTATTCCTGCTGAAAGTTCTCCTAAGGCAATTAGTTTTTGAGAACGAGCCATTATCCTTTCTGCTTCTTTTAATTCTTCAGCCATGACCGCTCTTGAAAGAGCAGCAGAAACATGCTTTGAAAATAAAAATAAAAGATCTAATTCTTTTTGACTCCAACCCTTCTTAGACAATTTATTACCTAATAGAATTATACCTTCAACTTGGTCTTTATGTAACAAAGGAAGAATTAAGGAAATCTCTTCCTTGAATAACAATTGAACGATTTGCGATTTTTCGTAAAAAGATTTTAAAAATTCTATTTCAATTGGCAACCTATATTTTTTGATAAAATTCATTATTTGATCCGAGTTTGAAATTTTAAACTCGGAATAAAAATTAAAAGAACTCACAATTTCATATTTTTTATTTTTTTTATTCAAAAGAAAAATAGCTACCTTTTTTACATTCAATTGTTTTTTTAGAAAGCTTACAATTTCTGTGGTAATCTCATTTAAGTTTATATTATCAACTAGAAATTCATAAAATTCTTCTATTTTTCTTTTCAAACTGTATCTTCCTCTGTAAAAAATCCTATCCACTCCGTACTCCGTGGCTTTCACGAGAGGTCTAGAAAGGATTACAATTAATATAATCAAAAGACTTTCTACAATAATTGAACCTTCATGGGTTTTCTTTCCTATCATCTCACCTAAATTCTTTATTAATAAGACATAGATAGCCATAACTATTCCAGATAAAATAAAATATGATATTCCCCCTCTAATTATGAAGTAAATATCAAGAAGATGTAATCTTAAAACCGCGATAGCGAAGAAAAGACTTATTAATATGGAATATGTACTAAAAAGATAAAGTAATGGAAGACCTAATTTAAGAAAATGATTTGTCAAATCTATTCCAAGTCCAAAAAGTACCATTAAGGTAATACCTGTAATGAGATATTTTATCTGGGTTTTCTCGCGTGCTGTATTGATTCGTTTTAATGAAGATATAAGATTGCTTATTCCGATTAAAGAAAATATTAAGATAAATGATGACAATGCAATATAAGAAATATAGAAAGATAAAGGTTGATCAGCTACTACATGATGATAATAATAAATATTTCCGAATTCTTTAATTTTTTCGAGCCTTATCTCCATAGAGGAGAAAACAAAAGTTAAAAAGAGTGTTGGTAACAAGTAGAAAAGTACAACTCTTTTTTTACTGTTAAAAAAGTTCGAAATTTTTCTTGGAAATATTGCAGAAAAATGCAGAAAAAAAACTGAGCTGAAGAAAAAGCCAGCTAATCCAATTTTTGCTCCTATATCAGCAAGATAGTGTGTTTTACTATTGATCATTATAAAATCTCCAATATCCCATACAGCAAATGAAAAAATATAAAGAAATAAAAGGATATTCTCTGTTTTTTTAAAATTGTGTGATAGAACAATAAAAGCAATACTTAAATTTATGGTGAAAGCTATAATTGAAGGTATAGAATAATAATTCATTTTAATTATACGATTTTAAAGTGGTTTATCCCTCCTACAGAAATTGATAATTTGAAATATAAACATTTTTATTGATCTTATAACCCTATTTTCTTTTATATCAGATTATCGAAATATTTTTTGCTATAATGACGAATCACTTATACCTTTTTCTTTTACATTGAGAGGTATAACATAGCTAAAATATTAATGTCAAATATCAAAGATTTTTTGAAAGTTTTTTCCTATATTGTTACCTTTTTACCCATTTTTATAAAATTTTTTCTAATTATTTAAATTTTCCATAATTTAATCTATTGACAGATAAATAAATTCTAAAAACTTTGTAAAAAAAATGGCATAAATTTTGCATATAAAGATTAGGAGGCAACAATGAAAAAAATAGTATTTCTTACTTCAATATTAGTCATTTTAATCACCTTAACTATTATTTATTGTTCCTTGTCTAAGTCCAGACAAATAGGGAATTTGCAGATTTATTTGAAAGATACACCAGTTGAGAATGCGGATAGTATTTATGTCACAATAAACCAAGTAAGAGTTCAAAAGACTGGTGGAGGTTTTATCACAGTTTCACAAAGCATCCGAACCTATGATTTATTAAAATTGAGTCAAAAACAAGAACTTCTATTAGATACTAATTTAGAAGAAGGCATGTATACCCAAATTCGTCTTTCCATTAGCTCAGGTGAAATTATAATCCAAGGAAAATCCTACCAGATGATTGTTCCTAGTGAAGAGATAAAAATTCCGGTAGTTTTTGAGATCGAAGAGAAAGAAAAGACTAAAATAGTATTAGATTTTGAAGTTGAAAACTCGATTTTAGTTACAGGCACAGGAGAGAATAAAGTTTATATCCTTAGACCTGTGATAAGAGTAGAAAGCGTAAGTTAAAAAAATTCTAAAAACTTCTTTTATATTTTTTTAGCTCTGCTTCCATTTCTCTGCGACGGTCCCTCTCCCTGAGAGCTTCTCTTTTCTGATAAACCTTTTTCCCTTTTGCAAGAGCAAGCTCTACCTTTACAAGACCTTTTTTATTAAAATACATTCTCACTGGAATCAATGTGAGGCCCTTTTCTTTTACCCTTCCCATAAGTTTTTTAATTTCCTGTTTATGGAGGAGCAACTTCCTGGGTCTCTTTGGCTCGTGATTTAGATATGTAGCTGCGCTATAAGGTGCAATATGACAATTTATCAAAAAAACCTCTCCATCCTTTATTTCAGCATAACTTTCTTTCAAGCTCACCTTCCCCTCTCTTATTGACTTTACCTCGCTTCCGAGTAAAGAGATTCCTGCCTCAAGGGTTTCAATAATTTCATAATTAAAAAAGGCTTTTTTATTTGTCGCTATGATTCTCTCAGCTTGTACCGTCATTTTGTTCCTTTAATTTGACCTTCACTAATTTAATCTGCGTGCCTTTCATTTTATAAACGGATATCTTTATTCCATTATATAATATTTCTTCATTTTCCTTTGGAATTTTTCTTATTTGCGAAAGGATAAATCCCGCAATTGTTGTATAATCACCTCTTTCTGGAATATTTATTTTTAATCTTCTATTTACTTCTTTCACAGGTGTATGGCCCTGAATGAGATAAACATTTTTATCTATTTCACGAACGAGTTCTTCCTCCCTAATATCATATTCGTCTCTTATTTCTCCAACAATTTCCTCAAGAATATCTTCAAGAGTTATAATCCCCTTCATACTTCCATATTCATCAACTACAATAGCAAGATGCATATTGTTCTCCTGCATCTGACGGAGAATATTCTCAAGCCTTGCAGATTCTGGAACGAATAGGGGTTTTCTTAAAATCTCATGAATATTGAATTTGTTTTTTCTCACAAGATAGGGAATGATATCTTTTGCATGGATAATACCTTTGACTTCATCCAATCTATCCTGATAAACAGGAAATCTTGAATACTCAGAGGACAAGATTGTCTTAACGATTTTTTTAAAAGATGATTTTATTTCTATTGCAACGACATTGGTACGAGGAATCATAACTTCTTTTGCAGATAAATCCCTTATCTCTAAAATGCTTTTTAGCATCTTTTTTTGATGCAATGGCAAATCACTTCTCTCCATTCTGCTTGTAAGAATAATTCTTATTTCATCTTCGCTCAATGGAGGGGGAAAAGCCGCCTTCTCCTGCCCGAATATTTTCAAAATGAGATTTGAAATCATTGTTAGGCCTTTAACAAAAGGATACAATAAAAAAATAAAAATTTTTAATGGATATATATAGAAAAAAGAAAGCTTCTTCGGTTGTTGAGCAGCATATATTTTTGGTGTTATTTCAGAAAAAAGCAATATCATAAAAGTTGTTGTAAGAGTGGCATATAGAACAGCTTCATCATTTTTTAATAGGGTCACAAACAGGAAGGTTGCTATAGAAGCTGCAGCAGCATTGACAAATGTATTCCCTACCAAAATTGTCGCAAGCAATCTATCAGGTGGAGAGAGAAGACCTTGAATTGCTTTTGCTTTTTTATTCCCTTTTCTTATCAAGTAATCCAGATGATAACGATCAAGAGCAACAAATGCAGTTTCTGAAGAGGAAAAAAAAGCACTCAATATAAGACACACGAAAAATGCAATTATGGATAAAAGTAGCATCTTGTCTATTAATTAAAATTCCGAAGGGGGCTTAAAGTCTTTAAAACATTCTTCTAAAATTTCGTCAATTTTCTTCTCAATTTCAGAACATGGAATGTTTTTCACTTCAGAAATTTCCCATGCTATAAGGCTTCTTGCTCTTTCCATCATTTTCTTCTCTCTAAATGAAAGAGGTTTTATCAGACTCAAGTAAAACAAGTTTTTCAAAACAGTAATTGTGTCATAAATTGAACCTGAGCGCATTTTTTCAAGATGTTCCTTATATCTTCCTTTCCAGTTCTTAATAAGTTCAGTATCTCCGTTTCTTAGAAAGTTAAAAACTTCTTCCACTTCATCCTCCATAATGGGTCTCCTTATACCCATCTCATCTGCATTTTCAGCAGGCACAAGAACAATTGTATTGTTAGCTATTATTCTTACATGGTAAAAAATTGTCTTTTCCCCCAATATTGTTTTTTCCTCTATTTTTTCTATAACTGCTAATCCATGACTTGGATAAATGATTTTTTCCCCGACCTTAAAGTCCAAAGTCATCTTTAATCTCATAATACAAGAAAAAATTTGATATGTCAATTTAATCAAGAAGAATAAAAAAGTTCTGATTTAATTAGAAATAATATCTAATACCAATACCTACTGTGATGCCGAATTCTGTGGCTGGAATTAAATCCAGAAGAGGACCTAATTCAAAAAAAACATCCAATGGCACCTTTTCAAATATATAACTTACACCAATAGGAATTCGAATTCCCAACCTGCTTTTCTTATCCATTTTAATTCTACATCCTATTCCGTAATAAAATGGGAGCTTGCCTTTATTCTTTTTAAATAAATTGAAATTATGAAATAGATAATCAATATGTAAATGGAAGGAACCTTCTTTCATAAAAGACCATGCAATTCCACCATCAATTGCAGTTGTGCTTCCTATCCATTTCTTAAAATTTATACCAGTGGGTTCACCAAAAATGATACCTGCACCAAAATCCAGTTCTTCTGCAGAAGCAGGATTTAGGATAATCAAGAAAATTAAAATAAGAAAGCAGAATCCCATAAAAAAGATTTTTCCAAAAAAATGTAAATACTCTCTTTTTTTAAACATTTTCGTTAGAATTATAAAGTAAAAACAATTGAAAAGCAAAATATATTATTGTTTTAAATATATTTTCTTGGATCTGTTATTTTACCATTTAGAGCAGAAGCAGCCACTGTAGCTGGGGAGGCTAAATAAATCTCTGCTTCCCTGCTCCCCATTCTTCCTTTAAAATTACGATTAGCAGTGCTCAGTGCTACCTCTCCTGGTGCTAAAACACCCTCATGAGCACCAAGACACGGACCACACCCAGGATTTAAGATCATACATCCTGCATCAATTAATGTTTCAATAATGCCTCTTTTTGTAGCCTCAAGCAGAACTTCTCTTGATGCAGGAAACACTAAGGCTCTCACTTCAGGATGAATTTTCTTCCCTTTTAATATTTTTGCTACAATTTCTAAGTCTTCAAGTCTTCCATTAGTGCAGGTTCCAATTAATGCCTGATTGAATTCCTTTCCTTCGAGTTCCTGAACTGATCGGACATTATCAACATTGTGGGGACATGCTATCTGTGGATCTAAATTTGTAACATTAAATTCAACAATATTTTCATAGCAAGCATCGGGATCAGACTTGATTATTTCAAATGACTGTTTTGTTCTTTTCTCAAGCCAGGTTAAAGTCTTATCATCAGGCTCAAAGTAACCAATTTTTGCACCCATTTCAGCTGACATATTAGCAACCACCATTCTTGAAGAAACAGAAAATTCCTTTGCCACTTCCCCTGTAAATTCTACTGCCTTATAATTTGCTCCATCTGCTCCAAGAGTTCCAATAATGTGCAGAATAATATCCTTAGCATAAACTCCCTTTGGAATTTTACCCTTTATAACAACTTTTATTGTCTCCGGTACTCTTAGCCAGATTTCATCAGTTGCCCAGATAACTGCTGCTTCGGAACGACCAATACCTGCTGAAAAGGCTCCAAAAGCTCCATAAGTAGTTGTATGTGAATCACTTCCAAGTATAAGCTTACCCGGTAATGCGAATCCCTTTTCAGGCAAGACCTGATGACATATTCCATGATTTATATCATAAAAATTCGGGATTCCCTGCTCTTTAACAAATTCCCTTATTATTTTATGATTCAATGCATATTGTTCTGTGGATGGAGGCACTACATGGTCCAGAATGATTATAATTTTTTCCGGTGATTTTACTTTTTTTACCCCAAGTTTTTTAAACTCTCGAGAAATTGCAGCAGAATTATCATGCGACATTACAAGATCCGGACAAACTGTAACAATTTCTCCAGCTGAAACCTCTCTTCCTGCTTTTAAACTCAATATTATCTCCGCAAATGTCTTCCCCATTTTAAGCCTCCATTACTCTCTTTATATAAGCTAAAAACTTACAACTAAAATTTAAAATTATTTTTTCATTAATACTCAAAATATAATTTGATATCTTTGAAATTTTTTTACATTTTACCATTTACTAGTTCACTTAAATGGCTCGAAATTTACGAAATCAGCATGATGCACGATGATTGCTTCTACTGTTCTTTTTACTATTTCCCCCTCTTTAGAATGAGCTGCTATTATATGAACTATTTCCTCAGGAATACCAAATTTATAGGCGAGAGCAGCTCCAGATACTGGATGCCTTATTATCTTCCCCATTTTACTTTTAATAAATTTTTCTCCTTCCTTTTTAAATTCGTATAATTTTCCCACATCATGAAGGAGTGCACCTGCTATTAAATAATCCTGATTTATATGAATTTTTTCTTTATACACATCTATCATTGCATCAGCAATCCTCAAACAAGTAAGAGTTACTGCTCTCGTATGGTTTATTATGTTTGCAGGAGGATCATCTATTAAAAGAGTAAATGGCATTTCTAGTAAATCTTCTATTTTCCAGTTATTTTCCCTTAAGGCATATTCCCATACCTTAAGAGTCTTTTCCAATAAATCTTTATCCTGAATCAAATTAAACTCTGGTATTAATTCCATTAATTCCTTTCTCATTTTTTACTCCTTATAATTTTCTCTCCTCAGGCCCATCATATTCGTGATCAGTTGGATGTATTTTTCTCATGGGCTTCATTCTCGTTTTTTCCTCATAGATATGAGCTATTAATCCTGGAACTCTTGCCATTATGAAAAAGGAATTCCCCAGTTCCTTAGGTATTCCAAGCTCACACAAGAGGGCTGCTATTGCTCCATCAACATTAATTGGTAAAGTCTTTCCTAGCACTTTTTCAAGGCCTTTCTCAAAGGCTTTTGCAATACTAACATATTTGCCTGAAAACCCGAGTTCTTTAGCTAGAGAAAATAACTTTTGAGTCCTAGGATCCTTTGTATGAATTCGATGTCCGAATCCGGATATTCTCTCACCTTTTTCTTTCTTTTCTTTTATAATCTCCGATACAACCTCTTCCTCTGAAAGTCCTTTCTCTCCCATTCTCTTCAAGGCATCCTCAAAAACTCCCATTGCCTCTTCTATTGCCCCACCATGATATTTGGAAATAGCAAGAATTCCTGCAGAAACCGCACTATTTAAATCTGCACCAGTTGACACAACTGTTCGAGCAGTGAGAACAGATGGTGGTGTTGCGCCATGGTCAATTGATGAAACTAATATAGCGTCAATTAACTTCCCAACCTTTTCTGAAGGAAGTTCTCCCTTTAAAGCGAGATAAATTGCCTGAGAAAATGTAATTCTTCCCATTAATTCATGAAGGGGATAGCCTCTCAGAAAAATTTTATTAGGTTCTATTTTAGTAATTGCTGTTTTCCAGTGAAGTTCGGACATTTTACCTCCTTACCGATTTTTATTTTTTATTATTTCTTTTATTTTAAATTCTGGGAGATTTCAAAGGCTTTTTCCGGTATATCCATAAATGAATCTACTACATGAACTCCTGCTTCTCTCAATCTTTTTACTTTACTTTCATATGAGCCCCTTAAACCTTCAATTATTGCACCAGCATGGGAGAATCTGGTGCCTGATTTTGCAGCTTTTCCCCCTATAAAAGCTACTATTGGCTTTGTTACCTCTCCTTTTTCAATCAATTCAGCGACCCTTTCCTCTTGGGTTGTTCCTATTTCACCAAACATTGCAATTAATTTTGTCTGTTCATCTTCTTCGAAAAGTTTTATAACTTCTGGAAGAGATAATCCAATTACTGGATCACCTCCAACATGAATAATTGTGCTCTGACCCAATCCCTTTTGGGTCAAATAGTAAGATATTGCAGAAGTAATACCTCCACTTCTTGAACAAACGCCAACAAAACCCGGCCTAAACCACTGGCGGGCTGTCTCAGCTCTTCCTCCAATCATTCCTAAAATAGCCTTTCCAGGGGCCAGAAGACCGAGTGTATTTGGCCCAACAAACTTTGCATTTGTTTGACGTGCATATTCTACTATTTCAAGAACATCATAAATCGGGACTCTATCAGGAATTAAAACGAGAAGTTTCACTCCTGCCTCTAAAGCCTCAAGAGCAGCATCCTTAACAAGAGGAGCAGGAACAAAAATTACGCTTGCATCAAATGGTCCTTTCTCCTCCCATGCCTCCTCAACAGTATCAAAGACTGGCACTCCGAGAACCTCCTCCCCACCTCTTCCAGGTGTTACTCCTGCAACAATATTCGTTCCGTAATCCTTCATTAATTTTGTTCGTGTTCTTCCCTCTCTACCCGTAATTCCTTGAACCAAAACCCTTGTTTTTTCATTTACTAATATTCCCATTTTACTCTCTTCCCTTTATAAGATTTTCCCTGTATTCCTTCAGTCCGAGAATCGGCAGATAGATATATATTGCTTTCTGTTCATGAAATTGACAGAATATTTCACAGGCCAAACATTCAGTGCACCGACCTTTCCTCACCTCCTCTGCATCCATTGATAGAACTGGTTTTCCGTCATCTAATTTCAGAACACCATAAATACATTCTTCAACACATCCTTTAGTTTTACACTTTCCGCATCTCTCATGCTCAATAAATACTTTCCCAGTCAATGTTTCAAATGAATATGCATTTTCAGGTTCTTTAAATTCTTCAATTGGATTAATCTTGTGAATGACTCTTTCTCCCTCCTCAACCAATTTTCTTAACCGTTCAGCACAAAAATCAGGAGAATCATCCCTTCCATATCCTTCAACTTTCCCTGGAATATTTTTTAAATAAGTATTTAAGATCTCGATTGCTTTTTCCTCGTAATTTCCTCCGAGTCTGATTACTGCAGGAATTGAGAGCTTTTCCTCTATAAAAGCTTTAACAAACCCGCGTGCAGAGTGGAACTGTTCCTGAGAAGCAACCCCTGAACCAGATGCAAAATAACCAATTATATTTGGTTGAGAGAGAATTATTTTTGCTGCTCGATAGACTTTGGAGGCTGGTGGATTTCCGCTAGTATCACAATAATTTGCTAATCTGAAACCTTTATTTAAAACAGCATCCATTGACATCATTGAACCTCCACCTCCTGCCCCATGAAAGCCTATATAATTACCTTCTGGGTCAGGGCTTTCAGTCATTTGAAAGAAATAAAACGTCCCTCTGTAATCCTTTTCTTCCACTTGATACGCAATTTTTTCAAGTTCAGTTGCAGGACGATCAAATTCTCTTGCTATTTCGATACCAAGTTCTGGATGACGGAATACTGCATAATCATCTACGACCAAATGACAATCTGCTGCAAATATCTCGCCATCTGAAGTTAAAACTAAAGGATTAACTTCAATAGAGCGTGCATCATATTCAACTGCTAATTCATAGAGCTTCACTAAAAAGCTCGAAAGTTTTAATAATAGTTTTCCCTTTATCCCTGTTTTTCTTATTAGATTTCTTGCCTCATATGTTTTAAATCCCTTTAATAAATTGATATAATGCTTGGAAATTCTGGAAGGATGTTCTCTGGCAATTTCTTCGATTCCACTTCCACCTACTGAGCTAAAAATTACCAAAGGGGATTTCCTAGAATCATCAATAACCAGACCAGCGAAGAACTCTCTTTCAATATCGAGCTTCTCCTCCACTAGAATCTTCTCAACTTTAAAATTTTTAACCTCCATCCCAAATAGTTCTTTGGACAATTCTCGAGCTTCTTCTGGCTTTTCAGCAAATTTAATTCCTCCTAAGGTTGCCCTACCTGTTGTCCATACCTGAATTTTTAACACAACAGGTTTAGCTATCTCTTTTGCAATCTGATAAACTTCATCAGGACTTGATGCAACTCTTCCGTGAGGAACTTTAATTCCCTTACTTCTCAGTAATTCCTTACTCTGGTATTCATATAGCCTTGCCACTTTTCCCTCCCCTAAAATATTAGGAAATAATTATTATAATTGTCAATAAAAAAAACCCAATAAAATTTTTAAAAAATCCGACATATATATATAGAGGGGAAAAATGGGAAGGTATGTGAGAAGGTAAAAGGCGGGGGTGAGTAGGGCAGGCCCTCTTCCTACCTTTATTCCCTCTCCAGATCCAGGGCCTGCCCGATTTTTAAAACTATTCAACCCAAATTTTCACTGTTTCATTTTCTTCATTTATTTCAATCAAACAGAGAGGACCTAATTTTTTTAATTCATAAAAAAACTTCTTTAATTCTATCTTACAATTATCCTCCATTCGAAACTTAGCTTCAGGACAGGAATTCACAATCAATTCCATGAGTGAAATTGGAATAGTGATTCTAACCTTCGGCTTCTGAGTTCTGGTATCAACTACTAAAATTTTGAACCATTTTACTTCTTCTCTCTTTATTTTCTCCTTTCCAATAGCCTTTTTAATAATCTTGTAATCTTCCTTTGAAGGGGAATTTAAAACCGAGGACAAACTAACACTATAAACAAGACCAAGAATTAAAATAAAAAGAGATAATTTTTTCATGGTAAATCCTCCTTTTTTATTTTCTCAATCCAGATTTTAATAATTTCTTTTTCGTCCTCTATTTCAATTGAAAGTCCAGAAGATAAATCTTTAAGAATTTTATCTATATCATAGCCCTTTTCTCTAATAATTTCCTTCTGTTTGTCAGAAAGAGCTTTAAATGCTAAATCAGCCAAGGAGAAAGGAATATTTATCGATACTACTGGCTTACTCTTCCCTTTTTCATAAACTCTAATTTTTAATATTTCTTTCTTATATTCTTCTTTCTCCTGAATTTCTTTTAGTAAATACGGGTCTATTCGTAGAAGAGCTATTTTTGCCCTGTCTTTCAATTCCTCATTCCTCTCTTTTGAGATAATTTCCTTAAGAATTGGAACACCTTTTTTTGCTATTTTTTTATCCTTGAAATAACTGAACTTAAAGGCAGTATAATATCGAACTAATTTATTTGGACTTTTTAAATAACCTTCTAATTTTTTAAAATATCCCGTGTAACCTTCATGATACAAATCAAACATTATATCAATTATTGATATCTCAGCTTCTTCTTTTAAATTTTTATTTTTATTTACTTTTATAAATTCTTCATATGTGCTTAGAGCCTCTTTCCTCTTCCCGAGTTCCTCAAGACATTTCCCTTTATAAAAGAGAGCAATTGAATAATACCTGCTGTTTCTGTAATTCCTTAATAATTCATTTAATTTTTTAAGAGCTTTTTCCCACTCTTCATCGAACATCAAAATCTTGGCTTGATTTAGCAATTCCTTATCTTTTGATTGGGATAAGGAAGAGAAGCCGAGTATAAAGTTAACCATAAAGAGAATTAATGTGAAAATTATTATTTTCCTCATTTTCCCCTCATTTAACTTAATTCTTTTTCAATTAGTCTGATTCTAAATAGTAATTGTTCTTTTTCTATAATTTGTTGAATTTTCTTAATATTTTCAAAATCAGGTTGTTCTTTCAACTGAATAACATCATAAAATAGAAATTCTATTTGATTGCAAATTCTCCTCGCCTTCATTAAACTCAAACTATCCAGTTTTTCATCGAAATATTTTTTTTGAATCAAAAGGTCTTTTGCCCTTTTTGAGGTAAGATCAATTGTCCATGGATCAACTTCCTCTGGTGAGGTGAATTTCATTAAATCCGTAAGCAATAACTGACTTTGTTTTAAATATTCAACTGTTTCTTTCCTTGCGACAGAATATTCCATATTTTCAAAAGAGGATGACGAAACAAAAAATTCATTCTTTGCAAAATGTTTTTTCGACCAGGGTTGAAATAGAATTAATATTGTTATTCCTATTATGATAATTAAGGATATAACTGCAGTTAAAATCGGATTTAATTTCATGATTTTAAGGTGATACACCCTTTTCTCACGGATAATCTCTCTCTCAATTCTTCTCATAATCATTGAAGGAATATTTTCCCAGTTAATTGTATTTATTGTTTCATTAATTTCCCTTTTATTATCTTCCAGATTTTCAAATAAAATTTTTAAATTTTTAAATTCTTTGAAACAGTCCTCACATTCTTTCAAGTGATTTTTTACAAAATTAATTTTCTTATACGACAATTCTTCAAGATAAAATGAAATCAATAATTTTCTAATTTTTCTGCATTTTCTCATTTTTATTTCCCCTTATAAATCTATTAACTATGCTCTGTAAACTTTTAATAGCTCTATGATTCAGGGATTTTGCTGTGCCAATAGAGATTTTCATAATTTTGGAAATTTCATTGTATTTAAGTCCTTCATAATACTTCATAATAAAAACCATCTTTTGTTTGTAAGGTAAGTACTGAATGGATTTTTTAAGAATTTCTTTAAAATCAGAAGCAGAACTCTGTCTTTCATCCAGTGTATGAACCGTATGATTTTCCTTTAATTTATTTATCAACTTATTAGTTCTATGTAATTTCCGATAATGATCGATACACAAATTAGATGCTATCTTATAAATCCAGTTTTGAAAGTTTCTTCCTTCTGTAAAATATTTTATTTTCTGATAAACTCTTAAAAATGTTTCCTGAACTATCTCCATAGCCTCTTCCTCATCCTGAAAATAACAATAGGCGAGTCTAAATATCTTTTTCTGATAAAGTTTGATGAGAAAATTAAATGCTTCTTTATCCCCGCATTTAATTCTTCTGATAATTTCTTTCTCTGGTTCATTTTTCTTTTTTATTTCCTTTCCTGACTGCATTAATTGACTTACTCAAGCCAGATTAAAATGCTAGTATTTTCTTCGAGATCTTCAACTTCTAACAATAAACCTGGGCCAAGCTCTGATAAATTGGTGAACTTACTCCAGTCAATATCGAAATAAGAAGAAGTAGAATTTTCAATCTCATATTTTGCATGTTTCAAACCCATTTTCAGGATAAGCTCTACAAGCCACATTGGTGCTGAAATTCTTATTAGATCCCTGGACTCTCCATCATAGACTAATAAGTTCAGTTTATGAGCTATATGCTTTCTCTCAGGATACTTTTCATGTATTTTCTGAATTTCATTTTTCGCCTTTTCAATTACTCTTGAAGGATATTTAACATTTTCCTGAATTTGAAGAACAAAACATCCATTTAAAATAAAAAGACTTAAAATAACAATCAGTATAAAAATTTTTTTAGTCATTCTTTCTCTCCAATATTCATATTTTCTTCACTATTATTTACGAAATGAAAAACGAAAAGGTTCACCTGAAACTAAAAGCTAAGAATTAAAAACGAAAAATTAATAGATTCTAAACCGGGAAAATAGTTTTTAATTTTAAATTGTAATTTTTAATTTTTCGCTTTTAGCTTTTAATTTTTAGAATCTCCACCAATAGGAAAATTTCACGAAAAAGTATCTGCTTGAACGGTGATAAACCCCCATTTCATCACCAACTTGTGTGTCATCAATCCCAATATAGAAAACCGTTCCTGGTCGATATTCATAACTGAATAGGAAACTATTATATATTTTCCTGTCATAGCTATTGTAATCTGTAATTAACCTAATTGAAAGGGTCTTACTTATCTGATAATTTATTCTTTGTGTAAAAAGATTAACCTTATATACCCTTTCTCCCCCTTTCCGTTTATAAAATCGTGTGCTATCAAACTTATAAAAAATTCTTAAATTCGTTAAAGGTCTTAATTCTGCCTGTATTTCATTACCGACTTTATAGCCAAGATATGGAGGATTTCCCCAATAATATATGCCATCTCCCATAGAGAATTCCACTCTTCCATTAAGCCATTTAAACGGTTCAATAGAAAAATTGAATCTGAATTCTTTCTTATGAAAATCAATTCCCCTATATTTTTCAAATGCTTTTGAAAACACAAACCACAGGTGAGATTGTCTCCATCCATTGAGAAACCCAAAAAAGCTTATTACCTCATCTGTAAGAGTATTTTTGAAATCATAAATTCTTCTATATGAAATTGAAGGAGTTATTGAGATTAAATATTCCTTTTCAGGCAAAAAAGTATATCCAAATCTTGTGTTGAAACTTTTGATATCCTTTCTTCTAATAAATCCACTTGATGCTTCAAATTCAGGATGAATGGATGTCCATTCAATATTAAACCTTATGTGTCTAGAAGATTGATTCAAACTTATATTGAAAGCAGGAGCTAATGCTGTTTTAGTCTCTCCTACTTTGCTCTGAGACCCTAAAAATTGAAACGAAAGCCTGTAATATTTATGAAATTTAAAATGTCCATCAATCCCAAATACACGATTATAATTTTTATTCAGATAACCTGATGGGCCCATTTCTTTATCTGTTAGAGAAAAACCTATATAAGACTCTGAAAATATATCCTGCCGTAGTCTCAATATATTGATTAATGCCTTCTCAGAACCGCCTGTTCTATCCTTTTCCATATAAGGAATATCAATTCTAGTTGGATTCTCATCATAAGAGCTCATAAATCCAATTGTTGTTTTTCCTAGTTTCCCTGTCAATTTAATACCCCACAGAGGATCAATAATCTTTCTAGTATAAACAATATTTATGGGAGTGGAAAAATAATCACTTCCTTCTAAAAAGAAAGGTCTTTTCTCAGGATAATAAATAGCATATCTCTGATTCACCTCATTTTGTGGTATGTCAGATTCTACCTGGCTAAAATCAGGATTTATAGTTAAATCAGCGGTCAAATTCGAGGTAATACCGTATTTCAAATTTGTCCCAAATTCAGGGTTAATTTTGCCTCCATCTGATTGTAAAGCAGTAATGACAGGCATTAATTCAAAATTTCTCCCTTTTTCTATTTCCCCATCAATTATTATTATTCCTGATTGTATCAAAAAACCATTTACATCTCTTGAACGAGGATACCAATATATTTCCTCATTCTTCCTTCTTATTGTTCTGTTAATCTGTAAGCCCCATTTCTGAACTGGCGAATTCGGGAATCTCAAACTCTTGAAAGGGACAGCAATTTCAATTACATATCCATCTTTATTGATTTTTCCATCAGACAGAAAATAAGTGTCCCAGTTAAAATCTATTTTTTCCCAGCCTCCTCGTCTTCTTCCTCTTCCGCTTTCCGTAAATATCCCGTCACTCTGTATTCCCTTGGGATTTATTCTAAATACAAATGCCCTTTTTTTATCATTAAAAGTGTCCAGGTAAATCGTGATAAAATCATCACCTCTGGCTTTATCCCTTTTTGTAAGAGAAGCTCTAATCTTATTAGGTTCAGAATCATAACAGTAAAAAGCAAAATAAAGAAATTTGCTATCATACCCAATATAAGCAACAGTTTTCTCACTCGGTTCTGCACCTTCCTTTGGCTCATATTGAGTGAAATTCTCGAGTTTGACAGCCTCCTCCCATATTGGATTCTCCAGCACTCCATCTATTTTTGGTTTATGAGAAAGTCTGGGAATTTTAATTGTGTAAATATCTTTTGAATTTAGTTGAGAAAAACACAATTGTGGAATCAAAAAAATTAAAAAAACAAAAATCAAAGAGAACTTCTTGAGTCTCAACACCTCTACCATTTGGTTATATATTTAAAAACTGAGTCTTTCCCAATTCCGTTGCATTCCTCAAAGAAAAAATCCTTAGAATAAAATTATAAAATACACTACTACCTTTAACAAATGTTTTTTTCATTTTCAATTAGTAGCGAGGAAGGCGTTCAGTCAAATTATCGCAGACCTTCTATTAACTATTCAGAATCTTTTGAATTTTCTCTTATCTTTTCTCTGGGGTCTTGCCTTATCTACTATAATTTTTCTTCCGTCGAGTTCGTATCCATTTAAACCACTTATCGCTTCTTGTGCTGATTCACTAGTTTTCATTTCAACAAAACCAAATCCTCTTCCTTCAATAATCTTAACTGAGCTTACTTCGCCAAACTTTTCGAATACTTCTCTTAATTGTTCTTCCCTTGTCCGGTAATTTAAGTTACCCACATAAAGCTTGTTTGTCATTACGGAATCCTCCTTATCAAATTATCGAACGCCTTACCCCTCGAATCCCTCGGAGAGTCTGCGATAATTTGACAACCCTATTATTCCATAAAAGATACTTTTTTGCAAATAAAATATTTTTCAGACTATGAATTACGAAGTTATTGGCTGAGTTATAATTTTTAATTTGATAAATTCTATAAAAATGTTATATTAAATCTCGTCTATTTTTAGATAGATTGGGAGAAAGTCAAAATGGAAAACTTTAAAAATGCGAAAATTGTATGCTCCATAATACTTTTTACAGAATTCTTTTATGGGATAATTATTATTATCCTTAATAAATTTTCAATCATTCAGTTAAAGCCTTCTCAGATTTTAATCAAATCCTTATATTTTATATCTGCTTTAATTATTATCTCTCTTTTTATTTTGAAAAAGTTTATATTTTATTCAAAATCAATGTTAAAACTCTCAAATGATGAATTACGGAGGAAAATGTCGGGCATATTTATACTTCTATGCGCTATTTCAGAGATTATTTCAATTCTCGGATTGATTCTATATTTTATAACCGGTGTTTTTCAAGCCTCCATTCTGCTTGTAGGAGTTTCGATCCTCTCCACTCTTCTTGTGTTTCCCTTTGATGCAATAGTTTCAAATTACATTGAAGAAATAAGAAGAAGACGAGAATTTGATTAATAGAAGAAGATTATTTTTTTGCGTACTTAAATAAATTCCCTGCTTTATAAATTTCGTATTGAACTTTGCTCACTGGATTTGCCTGAAACTTCATTTTCTTTGTAAGATTCTCAATCTCTCCTGTCAGAAGATCTACTTCTACTTTATCTCCATTTTCAAAACAACTCAGTTTTTCATCAAGCTCTGGGAATGTCAAAATAGCGAGACCTGAATTAATTGCATTTCTTTTGTAAATAGCTCCGAAGGACTGTGCAATTATTAATGAAATCCCCAATGAAATAAAACAATCTACTGCCTGCTGGCGGGAGGACCCTGCACCAAAGTTCTTACCTGCTAAAATAATGTCTCCTTTTTTAGCTTTTTTAGAAAAATCCTCCCATCCTTTTAAATTTCCAAGTGCATATTTTCCCATTTCATTTATATCAGTTATGTGCAAGTAAGCATTATGATAAATCTGATCTGTATCTATATCATTTATTAATTTTCCCTTTTCATCTATTAAAATCCAGATTCTTCCTTTTATCTTTTCCATTTTTATTCCTAAATTTTATTCGGATTTATTATCTCTCCTGCAATACATGATGAGGCTACAACTGCTGGACTCGCCAAATAAGTCATTCCCTTCCCCTGTTTTCCAGCAAAATTTCTGTTTCCAGTGCTTATCTGAACCTCTCCTCTTCCTGTAAGACCAGCATGCCCTTCTGCACATCCTCCACAGCCCGGATTTAAAATTATCGCACCTGCTTTAAATAAAATTTCAATTATCCCCTTTTCCAACAATTTTTTGTAAACTCTTTTTGTTGCAGGAACAATGACTAGCCTGACCCCTTGCCTTATTTTCTTTCCTTGGAGGATTTTTGATGCTAATTCTATATCCTCTACTCGTCCATTCGTGCACGAACCAATAAATCCAGAATCAATTTTTATATTTCTTAAATCAGAGACGTCTTTAACATTAGACGGAGAAAAAGGAACAGCCACGTGAGGAGTCAAGCCCTCTATATCAATTTCAATTATTTCACTATAATTAGCGTCCTGATCAGCCTTTACTGGTTCAATATCTTTTCCAATAAAATCCTTTAACTCTGAAAGTCTTTTCTGATTAAAGGAAGTAAATCCAATTATGCCTCCCATCTCTGTTACCATGCTGCAAAGGGTGATTCTTTCAGCAATGGATAAGTTTTCTATGGCTTCTCCATAAAATTCAATTGCCTTACCAAGAGCTTTTTCAGTGCCAAGATTTTTTAATATGAATAATGTTAAGTCTTTCGCAGTTGCAGGATAGTTAAATTTACCATTAATAATCACTTTTAATGTTTCTGGAACTTCAAACCATGTCTTTCCAGTTCTAAAGGCGAAGGTAATATCAACATCGCCCATTCCCTGTCCAAAACAACCAACTGCACCTAAAATATTTAAATGGCTGTCTGTCCCAACAACTGTGGTATTTGGAAGAGCTAAACCCTCCTCCATTAGAACATGGGAACCAATGCCCATATCAACATCAAAGATTTTAATACCGTGTTTCTTAGCAAATTCTCTGCAAATTTGTTGGTTGTCAGCATATTTAAGTGTTTTTGCAGGTGCAACCAAGTCAAAGGTGAAAAAAGTTTTTTCAGGATCTGCAACCCGTTGATCACCATACTCTCTTTCGTAATTCTTTACCACATTTGCTCCACCAAAATCCCGGGCTGAACGAATATCAAGATCCATCCAGACAATTTTTCCAGGACTTACTTCTTCATTCGTGTGTAATTGAATTATTTTTTCGATTATTGTCTTTCCCATTTTTTCTTAAAGTTTATCAGCAACTGCTTTTGCAACATCTAGAGTTGAAGCATTACCTCCCATATCATAGGTGCGAACTTTTCCCTCCTTAATTACTTCAGCAATTGCATTCTCCAGTCTCTGAGCTTTTTCATTTTCGCCGAGCCAGTCGAGCATCATCTTTGTTGCCAAAAGCATTGCAATTGGATTCACCTTATATTGACCAGCATATTTTGGTGCAGAGCCATGGGTTGGTTCAAAAACAGCATAATTATCACCTATATTACCTGCACATGCAAAACCCAGACCACCCACTAACTGTGCTGCTAAATCAGAAATAATATCACCAAAAAGATTCTCAGCTACAAGCACATCATAGTCCTCTGGATTTTTTACAAGCCACATTGCCATGGCATCTACATTTGCCTCCCATAATTCCACATCTGGATATTCCTTTGCAATTTCTCTTGCAACTTTTAGCATCAAACCTCCTGTTTCTCTTAAAACATTTGGCTTTTCAACAACTGTTACTGACTTTCTTTTGTATTTTCTTGCATATTCAAAAGCTTGTCTTACAATTCTCTCACAACCTTTTTTTGTCATAATCCTTGTTGAAATTGCTATTTCATCAGCTGGAACATCCTTAAATTTTTCCATCTTTGGATGAATTAGTAGAGCCTCTCTCACCTTATCAGGAAGAGGATGAAACTCAACACCAGCATACATTCCTTCTGTATTTTCTCTGAATATCACCAAATCTATTCCATCTCTGTAATTAAGGGGATTTCCTGAATAGGCTTTACAAGGTCTTAAATTTGTATAAAGATCAAATTCCTGACGAAGTCTCACGATTGGGCTGAAATAGGTATAGCCTTTTCCACGCAATGAAGGATCAAGCTCCTTCTCAGCATCTTCCTTTGGCTTCGAAGTTATAGCTCCAAATAAGCAGACATCGGTTTCTCTCAATAACTCAAGAGTTCTATCCGGGAGAGGATTTCCCTCTGTACACCAGTATTTCCATCCGATCTCTCCTTCAAAGTATTCAGCGTCAAGTTCGATTTTTTCAAGAACAATTTTCGCCGCATCCATAACATCATTTCCTATTCCATCTCCCGGTAAAAGGGCTATTTTATATTTAGCCATTAATCCCTCCAATTTATGAAATTTGAAATTTGAATAATGTGTTTAATTTCTATTTTCCAGCTTCTAATTTCTTCTTAGTATAGGCTATCAGTCCTCCTTCTTTTAGAATCTGAACAACTGATTCCGGAAGTGGAGGAAAATTAAATGTTCTCTTTTCTGTGATTATTTTCCCTTCATTAAAATCTATTTCGATTTCCTCTCCATTTTGTATAGCATCAACTGCCTGTGCACATTGAATAACTGGTAAACCCTGGTTTATCGCATTTCTAAAAAATATTCGTGCAAATGATTTAGCAATAATTGCTCCGACTCCTGCGTATTTCAAACAAGTTGCTGCCTGTTCACGTGAACTCCCGCAACCAAAATTTTTTCCAGCTACTATAATATCTCCCTTCTTCACATTTTTAGAAAAATCAGGGTCAAGGTCTTCGAGAGCATGCTTTGCCATTTCTTCTGGATCTGTTATGGAATAAGTGTATTTACCAGGGAAAATTACATCCGTGTTGATATTATCACCATATTTCCAGACCTTACCCCTAATCATGGCAAATTGATTTTACCAATTTCTCGTTTATGAATCAATATTCAAAAATTGTAGAAAAAACCGCATCTATATGATAACAGTTACTAGATTTTTAAAGAAAAATTTATTTATTCTTTCTTCTTGTAAGCTGGATTAACCTGAAATTCCTCGTCTCCAATTTTGGCAGTAGAAAATTCAATCAATTCAGTATAATAACTGAATGCAGGAGTATTTTCCTTCTCGCTCTTTGATTTCTTTTTAACGGCTTTTTTAAGAAATCCTCCAAACTTTTTCTTTATATTTGGAGTTTCCGTGGTTTCACTTTCTCCCTCTGGTTTTTGGCGTGTTATATAATACTTCCCATCAATTATGACTGGATAACCTTCTATTTTTTTCATTTCCTTAACAAATTGAGAAGACTCCTGTTGTTTAGGTTTACCATTTTCTTTATTCATATTACTGAATAAAGCAATCCAGGTGGTACCAAGGATTTCCTGCTGAAGATTGTCAACATCAATTCCTATTGCTTTCATATATTCTCTTGAGAAATTGATTTCATCTTCTCGAGCTTGTCTTATCTCATCAGTAATTGGAGTTGTCCATACTTCAGTATAAAGCCTATCAGTGCCCTTTTCTCCTGTGCGAATGTTTTCCCATTTGGTAAACCAGTTTATAGTATATTTTTTACATGGAAATTTATTTATTTCTTTTGTTTCTCCAGTACCATTTACTTTAAACTCGCTTCGAATAATTTTTATATTACTTTCTTCTTTCTTCTCTTGTTCTTCCTGGTAGGATGTCTCACCAGTTTTTTCAACCTCTTCTCTTTCTTCAAATAATTTTTCAATGGGAACTACTCGATATTCCTTTTTCTTGTGATCCAATTTGTAAATAACCATTGATTGCAAATTAATAATTTCCCCTTTTTCTCCAGATTTTAGAAATAATTTTCCTGTTAATCCTCCAATTAAACCTTTACCTTTAAATTCAGTGCTTGAATCTACCCGTTTCATCTTTCCATTTATGATCTCGCTTTTAACCACTGTATATTTTCCAAATTTTTTAAAATTGATTTCTGACCTTGTTTTCTTTACCATTCCGGAAAAAACTAAAGTCACAGCAATCATAATAGTGAAGATGACCAAGAAACTTTTGACTATCTTTTTCATAAAAATAAACCTCCTCTTTATATTCTCTACTATTTTTATAGTTTTTGTAGAGTAGGAATTCAAAGTATAACCCTTTATTCTATTAATGTCAAACATAAATTCCATATAATTTGAATTTTCTAAGACTATTTTAATCCTAAAGAGCGGAATTTATTGATTATAATTCAATAAATTTTGACAGGCTAACTCTAAATTCATATTTTATTCTACCAGGTGGACCAAATCTGTTCTTAGCAATTACTAAATCTATTCTTTCAGATTCCTGAACAAGAATTAACTCTCCTGAATTTTCATCGAATTCAAATTCGGGAATAATAAATCTTTTTTCCTTTTCTTTCGCCTTTCTTTCCTCTTCAGTCTCCAAGATGAAAATTGAATCAACACTGTATTCAATTTCAGGACACCCCAGAATACTTTCAAAAATGTTGTTACCACCTATTACCTTATGGCTTATAAGAAGAACTGTTGCATTCAAATCTTCTTGAATTCTTCTAAAATGGGTAACAAGATAGTTGATTTTTTCACTTTGACTAGAAAAATTTTTTTCATTTAGAGGAAAAACCTGCAAATAGTCAATTATAATAAAAATTCTTTCTGTTCCAGTTTTATCCTTCAATTTTTTACCAATTCCCTCTATTGCTTTTAAATCAAAGAAAACTGTCTCCCGGTCAGCTATTATTATGTATTTACCAAACTCTTTGAGTTCTTCTATTGCCTGCTTATATTTCTTTTCATCTATTAATCTTATATCCATTAATTTTAAGTCATGATTTGAAATTCCACTCAATCGAGAAAGAAGTTTCAAATATAATTCCCTCCTATTCATTTCCAAGGAACAATATAATAAAGAAATTTTATTAAGCTTAACTGCTTCATATCCAATCTGAAGTGCAAAACTAGTTTTTCCCTTTCCAGGCAAACCACTTAACACAACAAGACCATCTATTCCTTTTGTTGCTCTATCAAATTTAGGAAAACCTGTTTTCAGACCAATTAATTCCTTTTGCTTTCCCTTTTCAAGAAAGGATATATAACTATCAAATTCCTCGGATAGAGTTTTTAAATCCATGTCCTGTTTTTTCATAACAAACTCCTTGTTTTATTTTTAATGACTCCCTTACTATAAAATTTTTTCTCTTTTGTATCAATAAAAATTAATAAAGCAAACATCTGATTTTTCGTTTGTCAGGCAACTCTACCAGCTCAGGCTTATTAAATTTGCAATCCTTTTTTCTTTTTGGACATTTTGAATAAAAAGAGCAGCACTTTTCTCCATTTTCCAGATTATCCAAAGTTTCAATAAAAGATTTTGTTTTCTTCATCCTTGAAGATTCTATAAGTAGAATTGTATAAGGATGCAGAGGACTGTTATAAATTTCTTCGGTCTTCCCGTATTCTACGAATTGACCCGCATACATTACAGCAACTTCGTCGCTCAGATGTTTAACAACTGCTAAGTCATGGGATATAAATAGATAAGTTAGATTAAATTTTTGTTGAAGTTCTAATAATAAATTTAAAATCTGCGCCTGGATGGATACATCAAGAGACGATACAGGCTCATCTGCTACTATAAATTCTGGAGAAGTTGCAAGTGCTCTACAGATAGCTATTCTTTGTCTCTGACCCCCACTAAACTCATGAGGATATTTTCTTTTCAGGGAGGGGTCTATCCCAACAAGATTTAACAGTTCATCCACACTCTCCTTTCTTTTTTTCTTGTTTCCCATCCTGTGAATTTTCAGAGGCTCTTCAACAATCTCTTCAATTTTAAAACGCGGATTCAATGAACTATAAGGATCCTGGAAGATTATTTGCATTTTTTTTCTTAAATTTCGTAATCTTGTCGAGGATATGTTTACCAAATCCTCTCCTTCAAAATATATCTTCCCTTCCGTAGGTTTGATCAATCTCAATATTAGCCTGCCCAACGTTGTTTTCCCTGAACCAGATTCACCTACCAGACCAAGAGTCTTTCCCTTTTCAATTTTAAAATCAACGCCATTCACAGCCTTTAGAACTCCTTTCTGAAGGATTAAGCCAGTCTTGAGATAGAAATATTTTTTTAAATTTTCAACAGTAATAAAACCCTGATTTTTTTTGTCCATAACTCTCTCAGAAATAATAAAAGAAAGAAATTTATTCGTCAATTTTAATTATATAAGTTGATTTCCTTAAAGGAGAACAAATTATTATACAAAATATCTATAAAATTCTATTTCAGAGGCAAAAAAGATTAATCTTACCCACAATCTTCCAAAAATATAAATTTGCTGAAAAATAAAAATCAGGAATATGAAAAACATAGTATTTTTAGGCATTATATGTGCAGTTTCAAGATAAATAATAGTAATTATCAGGAACAATAAACATATCAGCAAATATAGTGCCCAAACCTTAAAAAATCTTCTCCTAAGGAAATTCAAAGTGAATAAAGTCTCTCTTAATACTTTTTTACTATTTGAAATAACGAGTCTGATTTTAGCATAATCAAAAAACATATTAATTATTGTGAAAAGTAAGAGGAAAATTATAATTTTTAAATTGCTTACAATGATTAAGGGCCATTCAGTGACTGCTCTTTTTGTAAAAATTTCCAAAATAGAACCAATAATTTTGTAAATCAAGCCTACGAAAATTATATATACAATTATTGAAATCAAAAATAATTTAAAAAATCTCCAGAAAAATTGCCCACAATCCGAGAAAAAGTTTTTCAAATTTACTTTTTCGAAATTGACGCTTAGTCTTCCAATAATTCCACCATTGAGGAAAATATAAAGTAACAGATAAATAAGAGCAGGAAAAATCACCCATCCAATTAGAGCCAGTGAGATATGTCGGAATTTATATATAAAATCACCGAGCCAGAATAAATCAAATCCCTGTGCCATTCTTTCTCCCATTAGAGATTTAGAAATATCCATATTAATCAGAAAGTAGATTGGAACAACTAGCATAAATGAATAAAGAAAATTAATAACCCATAAATAAATGATTATTTTGTAATTGTTATTTGCTGTTAAAATTCCATTTATAAATACTTTGAAAATTCTCATTATTTACCCCCTTAACTGAAAATACTCACGTACTGGAGAAAATTCTGAATCCAGAATAAAACTTTATTTGACCACCTCAAAGCCCCTTTTCTACTTGGTTTGAGTTTTAGGCTATTATTAGTTATATTCGAATCAATCAGAAAAATGTTTTCTGGATCAATTACTGCATACTTTGCTTTTGTTTTTTTAATAAATCTGAATTCATTCCATCGGGATTTTCCATCCCAATATTTTATTTCTTCTGTACCATCTTCAAAAACTACTTTTACCTTTAATTTCACATCCCCGCCAAGTTTCGCCTCTCCAAATCGCTTTACTTTAACTATTGTAAGATATCTTGGTTCCTTTATCTTTTTATCAATCTCTTTTGCCATTTTGCTCGTAATTTCCTCTTTTTTGCCATTTTTGTCAAAAACACCACGAGCTGTCTTAATTTTCTTTGAAATTAAAGAGGAAACTCCATAATCAAACTCATTTGCTTTAAAGAATAATTCATTAAAAAACCATCTCATATCCCTTCCTGATACTTCATTTACAACACTAATAAAATCCTGTGTATTTGGATGTTTAAACCTGTATTTCATATGGAAGGTTCTAAGAACTTTAAGCATTATATCTTCACCAAGTAATCTTTCAAGTGTGTGAAGACATGTAGAGGCTCGCTGATATACATTCAGACCATAGCTTGCGCTATTATAGAATTTCCAGGATTTTTTAACTATTGGATCAAACTTTACAATCTGAATCCCCAATATTCTGTCAAGCTGGAAATCATAGTATTTTACACTATCAATATAACGGGTATAAGGTATTCCTCCAATTCTAATAAAAAAGGATGAAGGTCCATAAGCCTTTGCCAATATTTTCCCTGTTGAATAGGTATTAATCCCTTCATCAAGCCATGCTTCCTCAAATTCATTGTTTGCACACATTCCATACCAGTATCCATGTCCAAATTCATGAACAATCACTCCTTCAGGACTAAGAACTTTCTTACTTTGAAAAATTCTTGTGCCAGCTGTAAACAATGTAGGATATTCCATTCCCCCGCATCTGCTCCTGAAAGGAGGATCAACCATTGTTATAGTCTCATATGGATATGGACCATACCATAACCCATGATATTTTATTGCTATTCTGAGTGCCTTAAAATGTCTTTCTATCTGATTTTTATGCTCCGGATTTATCAAAAGTATCATTTTTACATCCTTTAATTTAATATCTTCAAGTGGTAGATTCAAAATTTTTGCTACTTCTCTATATTCTTCTTTACTTACTTCCTTATCTGCAATAAAAAGTCTTTCGATTTTAATGTAATCTGGGTCAGCAGTCCATGCAAAATCGTGGATATGATTTTGCCAATATATATATGTAACTGTTCCTTTTTCCTTATTTTCTTTTAAAGATATCAATTTTCCCGATGCTCCAACCACAAATTCCTGGGGAACAGTAATATGCACCTTAAATTCTGCAAAATCCGCGTAAAATTCGCTTGTTAAATGGTATTGATGACAGTTCCAGCCTTTCCCTTCTTCATACACTCCTGGTTTTGGAAACCATTGGGCAATAAAATATGCATTGTGATAGTAACCTGCTCTTAAAACTGTCCGAGGAATTTTAGCTTCAAAGATAATTTCAAAGTTTATCCATTCTCCTGGTTTCAGGGGCTTTGGAAGAATAACCTTTATAACTGTCTGATCGTCTATTCTTTTTGGCTCATCAGGAGAAACGAATTGAATAGTTGGCGTGAGATCTGCCCCGTCAACTATTCTTATATTTCTAACATCAATCCATCCCCATTCTCCATCTTTAACTTTTATTCTATAAAATTGCTCTTCTCTCGACTCCTCCAATACCGCGCTTTTTTCATTCTTAAAAGCATTCCAATACAAATGAAACCAGAAATCAGAAATCTCATCTTCTGTATCATTCAACCAGCTAATAATTTCCCTTCCATAAAGCATTCTATTTTGATGGTCAAGTTCCACCCATATTTCATATTTCACTTTATCTATTAATTTCTTATCCTGGGAGTACAGGATTAATGGATGCATTAGAAAGATGGAAATTAAAATATGAATTATTTTTATTCTCATTTAAACCCCCTTCAGATAAAAAACATTTTTTTTCTTCTATTTACATTTACTTTTAAGGCTTTTATCATGAAATAAAATCATTGTCAATCAGAATACTGCAATCAAAATTGGACATGTGACCATAAATTGAAACATCTGATAATTTTAAAACCTGCAAAAATAATAAATGAAAAGTTGGCATGATTTTTGCTACACTATGAAAAGGAGGTGAAAAGAAATGAAAAAGTTCATAATTATGATGGTTGTTTTAACTCTATTATGTCCCTTATTTGTTTTTTCCCATTCAATAAAAGTGAAATTTGGAATGTTTTTCCCAAACGCGAGCAGTGATTTGTGGGAAGTGGAATTTGAAAATATGACTTTTTCAAAAGAAGATTTCACTGATGGTGTTATAGGCTTTGAATACGAATACGAGATAAATCCATTTTTGAGTTTTCTCCTTGGTGTAACTCCTTATACCAAAAATAAGGTTGGCGATTATAAAGACTGGGAAGGAGAATATATTCCTGGCTATGGAGATTTTGCCTATCCAAAGGGAGTGATTAGTGGATATCCCATTTCTCATATGTTTGGAGTGAGTATTACTCCTTTACAATTTTCTTTTAAATTCAATCCATTGGGTAGAAGATCTCCTATAAAGCCTTATTTTGGTGGAGGAATAGGAATATATTTTTGGAGATGCAAACTTGAGGGACAGACTCCTCTCTTTGACGAAGAACACGAATGGTATGATACTGATTATAATGTTTATATTTATGAGATATGGGAGTCGTATATTCGAGACGAGAATAATGTTAGTTTTGGGTGGCATGTTATGGCTGGTATAATGTTTCCCCTTGGACATAGAACATCAGTATTCGGTGAATTTAAATATAATAAAGCCCAAGGTGAATTAGATGAATTTATAGGTTTTGAACCTCTTGATTTAAGTGGTTATCAAATCAGCCTTGGTTTTGCTTATAGATTTTAATTCATCTAAAATTAACCTTTTCCTGATTGGCAATATCCATTACAGAAAGAAATACAAGTTGAGCAAGGTCTTCAAGGATTTCAGGAGTGATTGTTTCTGGAGAATCTTTAGTAATGTGGTAATAGGAGCGTGCTCCAAAAACACTGAAGGACAGAGTCGGAATTCCTTTCCACATGAATCGAGCAGCATCGAGGCGGGGTCTAGTAATGTTAGCAAAATACGGGGCTTTTATAATTCTATGAATATATTTTTCATTATTCTTTTTAAAGAAGCTCCAAAGAGAAGGAAAATTCTTTCCTGCAAGAGCTCTTATTTTATCTCCACATCCTACTCCATCCAAATTAATAAAACATAAGGTTTTTTCTAGAGGAAAAACAGGATGTTCTAAATAAAATTTTGAGCCAAATACTCCTTGTTCCTCTGCTCCAAAACATATAAATACTATGGTTCTCTTTGGTTTTATAGCACATTTAGCTATTGCCTCTGCTACTCCAAGAACAACCGCGACACCTGACGCATTATCATTAGCTCCTGGCATTATTTCAGGACATCGGCCACAATGATCAAGATGAGCTCCTATTATAATAAATTCATTTTTTAATTCAGGGTCTGTACCTTCTATATAACCAATAACATTGTATCCTATTCCATCAGGATGATGCTCTGTTATATTTTTTATTGTGAAAATTTTTCCAGTCGAAAAGGACTGGGGTCTTCTTGTCTCCCTAATTTTCTTAATAATTCCTTCATGAGTCCTTCCTGTTCCAGCAAATAAATCTTTTATGACTTCTTTACCAATATGAGTGTATATAAATCCCTTTATAAATGCATTATTTGGATTTGCAATAGGACCATAATTATAAAGCATTCCCACAGCGCCATGCTCATATGCATTTTTTAATTTATATTGATGAAAGGAATATGGTCTCCATTTTTTAAATTCCTCTGGCTCCTTGTCAGGTGAAATTGGAACTTCTCTTTCCATTAAAACAATTTTGCCTTTCACATCCACATTCTTGTAATCATCGTAATTCAGCTCAGGTGCAGTGATCCCATAGCCTACATATACAACCTCAGCAGTTACTTCCCCTGAATCTGAAGTGGAACCAGGAATAAAATCTTTTTCATACTGATAAAACTTCTTAATTACTGAGTTTTTATATGGTATGTGAAGATAAGCCTGACAACCTTTAAAAACTAAAGTATATGGATTAGGAAATGACTGTAAATAACTACCATTATCACCCCCTGGTTTTAATCCCCACTCCCTGAAGCATTTAGCAACCCATTCCGCAACTTTCTTATATTCTTCTGTTCCACTGAGACGGCCTCCATATTTTGGTGAGGTTAATTCAACCACATATTGAAAAAGAGTATGGCTGGAAATTGAGTGAGAAGTTTGAACTAAAATTTTTTCCTGAGATAGAGTATCCTTTTGAGCAATAGTATATGAAGATATTATTAAAAAAAGTCCCATTAAAAGATAGATTTTAAAATTTCTTTTCATTTCTTCCTCCTCCCATCTGATTTTATTCATATAGTTCTAAAATGTCAAAGCGGTAATGTTTTTTGACTCCAATTTTTTAGTCTGTTATTTTAATTAACAAATGAATTTTTACATCGGAACAAGCGGTTATAATTATAAACACTGGATGGACGGAGTCTTTTACCCTCCTGGAATTAAGAAAGACGAACTTTTATCATATTATCAAAAATATTTTAATTCTGTTGAATTAAATGTAACCTTCTACAGACTTCCCTCTCAAAAAGTTTTTGAATCATGGTACAGAAAGTCAAACAAGGACTTTGGCTTTGTTTTAAAAGGCTCAAGATTTATTACACATGTAAAAAGACTCAAAGAAATCGAAGAACCCCTTAAACTCTTCTCTCAAAGATGTAGCTCTCTAAAAGAGAAACTGCTCTGCATTCTATGGCAATTACCACCTTCCTTTAGAAAAGATTTAACGAGACTTTCTAATTTCATTAATTATATAAAAATGAATGAAATTTTTAAATCTATAGATCACAGCATCGAGTTCAGACATAAAAGCTGGTTTGAAAAAGATGTGCTTAAAATTTTAAAAGAGAATAATATAAATCTATGCATAGCTCATTCATTAAGATGGCCAATGTGTGAAGCAATAACCTCTGATTTTTTATATTTAAGATTTCATGGAGGAGAAATCCTATATGGAACAGAATATTCAGTGGATGAGTTAAAAGAATGGGCAGAAAAAATAAAGAATTGGATAGAAAATTATGAAATGAAAAAAGTCTATATCTTTTTCAATAATGATGCTTATGGATTTGCAATAAAAAATGCCTTGCAAATTAAGGAATTATTAGGATTAAATCAATAGCTTGCTCATTGATGATTTTCACAGAATCTGTGGAAAACCCTGTGGAAATCTTGATGAAAATTCTCGTAAGTTTTAATAAAATTTGAATTTATGGAATTTTGAACACAAATCTGTGCAATTTAAGTGATTGATAATAAACAAATTAAAAAATTATTTTTTCTTAAATTTTTTAAATTATAATCTTAATTAATTGATATATCAAAAATTATTCTGGAAAAAATGTTTATTTATATGAGAAATTTTTCTATTGACTTCAATTTTTTATTTTAATATTATAACTCCAAAAAGGAGGAAATAATGAGAAGGCTTTTCAGTATCCTGATTATCTTTGTTTTGGTCTTATATGCATTCAGCATTCCTCAATATGAAGAAATTTTAAAGCTGAAAGAGAAAATAATTGATTTGCAAAATAAAGGCAAGCTAGGGATTAAGGATCTGACTTTATGTTCCAAGATTATTTCTTTCGGCGCTTATGTTCCATTACAGGAGCCGAAAATAAAAAGAGGCGGGATCTTACTGGTTTATTATGAACCAGTAAATGTCTTCACAAATCGCAAAAAAGGAACTTATGAAATTTGGTATACTCAAGATATGATTCTTCTTAATTCCAAGAGGAAAGTTCTATTTAAAAAAGAAGATGCTCTGAACTTTCATTATACTTTCACCTCTCCCGTAATGGATTTATACGCAACAAATAGTTTGGAATTAGGAAATCTTCCTCCAGGCAAATACATTTATAAAATTGTATTAAAAGATAGACTAAAGGATGAAGTAGTTGTCAAAGAAATTCCATTTGAAATAATAGACTGATGTCTCCTATTGAAATAAAATTACCTGAAAATTGTGAGAATTTTGCCAAAACAAACAAATGCCATAGATGGTTAAAGGAGAGTTTTAGAAAAAATAAATTATCAAAGGAAGAATTATACCTCCTTTCCTCAGAGGAACAGAGAAAAGCAATCCAGATCTGCGCAAAATGTCCCTTTTATAAAAAAGTGGAAAGGGATATGTTCGAATTTTAAAATGAAAGCAGCCATTTTATATAATCAGCAACCAATTGAAAATAATCCTTTAAAAATTGAAGAAATTGAAATTCCTCAAATAAATGAAAATGAAATTTTAATTAAAGTTAATGCATGTGGAATTTGTCATACAGATTTGCATATTATAGAAGGAGAACTTCCTCCTGTTAAAATGCCAGTAATTCCAGGTCATCAAATTGTGGGGATTGTTGAGAAAATAGGTGGCAAAGTTACTAAATTCAAAGTGGGAGATAAAGTGGGTGTGCCTTGGCTTCACTCTACATGCGGTAAATGCGAGTTTTGCAAACGGGGGAAAGAAAATTTATGCAATAATGCAAAGTTTACCGGATATCATGTGAATGGAGGATTTGCTGAATATAGTAAAGTCTCGGAAGATTTCGCCTATCGCTTACCAGAAAATTTATCTAACTTAAATATCGCACCTTTGCTGTGTGGAGGTGTTATTGGTTATAGAGCATTGAAGCTTTCAGAAATAAAGCCTGGCGAAAGATTAGGACTTTATGGCTTTGGAGCTTCTGCGCATATTGTGATTCAGATAGCCCTCTACTGGAATTGTGAGGTTTATGTTTTTACTCGCAGTGAAGCTCATAGGACTCTTGCTTCTAAACTGGGTGCAGTATGGACTGGAAGAGCTGAAGATAATCCTCCAAAAAAAATGCACACCTCAATTATCTTTGCACCTGCAGGTTATCTTGTCAGAGAAGCTTTGAGAGTTCTGGAAAAAGGAGGAACAATTGCACTGGCTGGAATATACATGACTCCAATACCAGAAATTGATTACTCTCTAATCTATCATGAAAGAAAAATAACAAGTGTCGCAAACAGCACAAGAGAAGATGTTATAGAACTTTTGAAGCTGGCAAAGGAAATTCCCCTTAAAACAGAAATTCAAATTTTTTCTTTGGAAGAAGTAAATAAAGCTCTTCAACTTTTAAAAAGAAGTGAAATAAAAGGAGGGGCAGGAGTTTTAAAAATTCATTAGGGAGAAAATGAAAACAAATAAAAAAAACGAAATATGCGAACCCCATACTCTTAATAGAGAAAAAATTGAAGAAGTAAAAAAATTAATGATTTCTGATGAAAAAGTAAAAGCTTTAGCAGAGACCTTCAAGACACTTTCTGACCCAACAAGAACAAAAATTATTTATGCTCTTTTTCTGAGTGAATTATGCGTCTGCGATTTAGCTAATGTTATTAATTTATCCGTTTCAGCAGTTTCCCATCATCTCAGAGTCTTGAGAAATCTGAAATTGGTGAAATTTCGAAAAGAAGGTCGTGTAGTTTATTATTCGCTTGATGATGAACATATCTCAAATCTATTTCACGAAGGACTCGAACATATTCTGGAATAAAGATTAGGAATTTTTTATTAATTTGTAAAATCCTAATGTAAAGAGGGGAATTATGTATATAAAGAAGAATCCCCAACTAATACCTCCATAACCTTTAGCAATCAATTTAATAAGTCCAAAAGTGGAAATACCCAGCCCTCCTGATAAAAGTATTAAAGCAATGAGTGGCCTGAGCCATTGAGGTAAAATTTTGCCTTTTGAGAGGAGGGAGGACTGAATTCTTTCATTAACAGCATGAATGAATCCTGTGCCTGTTTCAATTAAGGTCCCAAAGAGAACGATTTGGAAAACTATTAAAAGAAAAGGAGAGCCTATTTTTTGAAGAACATATACTGCAGGAATTTCAACTGGCAAAATTTCAGGATAGAAGCCAACCACACTTATGAAAAATAGAAGACCTGGAAATATTCCTATCAATCCACCCAGAAAACCTGCTATAATTGCCTCTTTTCTCTTTTCTATGTGATTCAAGCAAAAAAGAACTGCTGGAATAATTCCCATATTGTAAAGAGCATATTTGAACCCACCTAAAGCCCATTTCGAATTAATAATTGCCTGGGAAAAATTCCTCTGAATTACTGGCCCGAATTTTATAAGAGCAGTAATTAAAAAAACTCCATAAACTGTATATAGAACTATTGACCAACCTGAGAGAAATTTCTCAATTAAACTGCTACCTTTAAATGTTAAAAAGCCAATTGCACCTAACATTATTGAAACTCCAGCCATATAAGGCAAGCCAAAGTTATCTCTTAATAAAACTCCGGCTGCAGAACCTATTACAGCTAAAACAATAAATAGAAGAATAAAATAAATAATTTCAAATAAAAACCAAAAGGATCCAAGCAATTTTAAAAAGAAAGTTCGATAATCATAGGCTTTAAAAAACCGAGAAAACTCGAAAGTGAGAGCTAATATGAGCGACCACATAACAGTTGTAATTAAAAGCATTCCAAGAAGTCCTCCAAGGGGACCGTAATTTAAAAAGAACTCAACCAATTCTCTACCTGTGCCATAACCTCCTGCAATAACCACTGACTGAAAGACAAATCCGGGCAATAAATATTTTTTAAAAAAGGTAGAATTAAAAAAATGCATTATTTTATATTACTCCATTTTTTTGCTATTTTCTCCACTGCATCTAAGGAAGACTGGATCTCTTCTTCTGTATGAGCAAATGAAATTGCTCCGAAACCATGGAAAATATTAATACCTTCATTTAACATAGCTAATTTGAAAATTTTCTCTCTTAACTCCACATCGCAGATTTCAGGATTCCAGACCTGCTCAGGAGCGGTAATCTTCTCAATTTCCTCATTTAAAAAATGAACACCAACGCATGAGCTGTGTTTAACTATTGAATTTCCATACCCGGTGCATTTAACATTTATTCCATAATTTTTGAATATCCCCTCGATTTCTACTCTTACTTTTTCTCCAAGTTTTCCAATTTTTGGATAAATCTTGTTCTCATTTTCGATTAGATATTTTAAATATGTAAAACCAGCAAGCATTGAAGCAGGGTGTGCAGAAAAAGTCCCTCCTGAAAATTTGACCTTTTCCTCTGGTTTCCCACCTGGACTGCATAATTCGAGAATATCCTCTCTCCCAGCTACAGCACTAACTGGCATGCCTCCTCCTACAGCTTTTCCTAAAACACACAGATCTGGTTTGATTCCATATAGAGTGTAAACCGCTCCTGCGTGAAAACGGAAGCCTGAAACAACTTCGTCAAATATGAGAAGGGACCCATATTCTTTGGTTAATTTTCTTGCTTTCTTAAGATATTCTTTATTTGCAAAAATAAACCCCCCGGCTCCAATGAAAGGTTCAATAATAAAACAAGCAATTTGCTCGCCATATTTTTTAAATTTTTCTTCAAGGTCTTCCACGTCATTAAATCGGGTTATTATTATTTGAGATTCCATATGGGAAGGAAGACCAGCAGATTCAATTTTATTTAATGTTCTCTCATAAGTTGTGATTCCCTTTAAAACATATGGCTGAGCCCCATGCCATCCTCCAAAAACTTTAAGTACGAGCTCTCTTTTTGTATAAGCCTTTGCTAACATAATTGCATACATGGTGGATAAAGTTCCACTTGTAGTAAATCGAATTTTTTCTAATTTAATTCGTTTAAGAATTAATTTTGCAAGTTCCTTTTGATAAATACTTGGAAAACCCGTCTGCAAACCCTGACCTTTATTAAAAAAATCTATAAGTGTTTTTATTACTATGTCTGGATTATGACCAAGAATATTTGCAAAATGTCCCTGCCAGAAGTCAATATAAACATTTCCATCAATATCAATTACCTTTGAACCCTTACATTCAGCATCGTAAAAGGGAAAAGGCTCAAAAAGTCTGAGGTTATGACTTCCTCCCCTGATTAAGTATTTGGAGGCTTCTTTAAAAAGTGTCTCTGAATTTTTATGATTTTTCCTGTAATTTTTTATTAATTCATCCATTATCGCTTTTTTATCCATTATTACGCCTCCTCAAAAAAAATTACATCACCTAATGCATATTTCGTCTAAACTTATAACAAATTGAAAAATTAGTGTCAAAAATACTAAGCTTGAAAAGAATCATGATTTTGGATATATAATAATAACTGAAACTCTTTAGAAGGTGAGATAAATGAAACTCGTGAGTGAGATTTTTAAATTTATCATTGAAAATGTTTATCTAAAATTCCTGCTCACTTTATTGATATCTCTTGTTGTTGCCTATTTAACTAAAATTACATTTAAAAAAATCTTATTACCTATTACAAAAAAGACTAAAACAGTAATTGATGATTTAATTGTAAAAAGTTCTGCATCAATAATTTTCTGGGTTATTCTTATTCTTGGGGTTAAAATTGGAATTGAATATTTTAAATTTGGAACAGGAATTTATAATAGCATTGTAAGTACTCTGCTTGTTCTGGCTATAAGCATATTAATTTTTAAAATTATCAATAATCTCTCCCAGCAATGGCTAAGAGAATGGGCATTTAAAACTAAATCAACTGCAGACGATAGATTAATTCCTTTGATTGAAAAAATTTTAAAAGCCCTTGTTATCATATTAGCTATTATTTTTATATTTGATGCGTGGAATATAAACATAGGGCCTATTCTTGCAACTGCAGGAATAGCAGGCGTGGCACTTGCTCTTGCTGTAAAGGAGTCTTTAGCAAATATTATTGGAGGTGTCCAACTCGTTTTGGATAAAACTTTTAAAGTCGGGGATAAAGTTCAATTGGAGTCAGGGGAAGTAGGGGTAATTCTTGATATAGGTTTGAGAACAACTAAATTAAAAACCTATGATAATGAAGTTATATACATACCAAATTCATACTTAGCTAATTCCAAAATAAAAAATTACAGTCAGCCAGATCTGTCTCAGAGAGTGAATGTTGAATTTGGTGTTGAATATGGTTCAGATCCAGAAAAAGTGAAGAAAGTTGTAGTTGACGCTATAAAAAAGATTAATACAGTTCTTGAAGATCCTCCACCTGAAGTTATATTCACCAATTTATCCGATTTCTCACTCGATTTTATCGCACGCGCTTGGGTGAAAAACTACAATGATGCTTTCTCTACTTCTTTAAAAATGCGGGAAGCAATTTATGATGCTCTGAATAAGGCGAATATTGGAATTCCCTTTCCTACCAGAACAATATACGTGAAACAAAGCAAAGAGTGAAATTATCAGGCTGTCAAGAGGGTGAGATTTCTCCTCCCTGTTTCAAAATTCAATTTGAGTTGCTCAGGAATAGAATAAGACTTTCCATTTATCAAAATAAAAGGCAAAGCTCTTTTCACAATTACTCCAACGTTTTTTAAGTCCTCAATAGAATGAAATCTGAATTTCTTTCTTTCAACTATAATTTTCTTAGCAGTCTTTGGCCCAATCCCAGGAACTTTAATCAATTCTTCATAGTCAGCTTTATTAATTTCAATGGGAAATCGCTCTGGTGAATTAATTGCCCAATTCATTTTCGGATCTACCTCGAGCGACAAATTACCATTTTTATCAAAAACAAATTGTTTAAGAGAAAATCCATAATATCGAATCAAAAAATCAGCCTGATAAAGTCTGTGTTCACGAAGAAGATTGGTTGGAGGATGCCCCTCCAAAGGAGTTTTTGGGACTGGCTGAAAAGCAGAAAAATAAACCCTCCATAAATTAAAATTTCGATATAACCAATCCGTAGTATTCAAGATTTCATAATCCGTATCTCCACTTGCACCCACCACAAATTGAGTTGTTTGAGTCTTCCTTTCAGGATTTTTCTTTATTAAAGCGTGTATCCATTTTATCTTTTGAATTAAATCATTCTCAAAATCTTTCTCAGGTGCTATCCTTTTCAGTTTCTTTTTATTAGGTGCTTCAAGATTAATAGAAACCCTGTTTGCCAGTTCAACAGCTTTCTCAACATACTCATACTTTACTCCTGGGAGAATTTTTAAATGTATATAGCCATGATAACGGTATTTTTTCCTAATTATTTCAACAGTTTTCAACATTTCTTCCATGGTTCTGTTTGGGTCATTTCCCATTCCAGAACTTAAAAACAATCCATGCACCATTCTTCTATTTGCTAAATTAATAAAGAATTTGCTCAATTCTTCAGGCAAAAAATTAGTTAAGACTCTATTATCTAATACAGGATTGATACAATAGAAGCAGTTCTTCTCACAATAATTTTTTAAAAGGACTTTAAGTATAAGAATTTTTGAACCATTTGGTAAAGCTACAGGATAAATCCATTTATAATACGGATTTCTCGGATCTCTAATTCTGCCTTTACCAAAACATGAAGAGAGACAGATATCGTATTTTGCAGCATCTCCCAGTATTTTTACTTTCTCAAGGATATCAATACCCTTTTTAATGAGCATGATTAGAACAACTTTAGATTAAGTTGATTCTCGTGTGCTATTTTCCTTTCCTTTTCTATCCTCTCAAGCATCTCTGGAGTCACATCTCCAGTTGGATATTTTCCGTCAAAACAGGCGCCACAGAAATGAGTGAGCTCAGGATTTCCCATTTGAACAGCTTTTTTTAGGGATTCAAGCGTTTGATAAATTACTTTATCTGCACCAATTTTACGAGCAATTTCTTCAAAGGTGGCATTACGGGCTACAAATTCAGTTTTAGTTTGCATATCTATACCATATACACAGGGATATTTTAAAGGAGGAGAATAGGCTGCAAAGTAAACTTTTTTTGCCCCGCACTGGCGAGCAAGTTCGATTATTTTCCTCGATGTATTTCCCCTTACTATGCTGTCATCAACAATTAGTACATTTTTTCCCTTAAATTCAGAAGCAATAGGATTAAGTTTTTGCCTTACTGAACTCTTTCTTGCCTCATCCACTGGCATAATAAAAGTTCTTCCAATATATCTATTCTTTACCAGCGCCTCCCTGTATTTTAAATTCAGTTCTCGAGCAAGCTCAATAGCTGCATCTCGAGCTGAATCAGGAACAGGCACTACGACATCAATATCAATATTTGCTTTTTTCACTTCTTTTGCAAGAAATCTTCCCAGTATCACCCTTGTCTTGTAAACATTTACTTTATCTATGAAGGAATCTGGGCGGGCAAAATAAACCCACTCGAAAAGACACGGAGTATGCGTGGCATTGGTTAATTTTTTTGAATGAACCTTTTTCTGATGGTCAACATAAATCACTTCACCTGGTTTAACATCTCTTATTTCATCAAAATTAAGGATATTCAAACTTACTGATTCAGAGGCAAAAGCATAGGAAACACTTAACCCCTCCTTCCTTATTCCGAAAACAAGGGGCTTAATTCCATGAGGATCCCTGAATCCAAAAAGACCCTGATTGGCTAAATAGCCGATTACAGAATAACTTCCCTTTACCTTTTTAAAAACACCCTCAACTGCTCGAAAAATGTGCTCTGGTTTAAGAGTTGTTGTTTCCTGCTCTGCAAGCTCTTCAGCAAAAACATTTAATATAGCTTCAGCATCATTATCAGAGTTTAAAAGTCTATGATATTTTCTGAAAAGTTCCTCTTTTAACTCTTTATAATTTATAACATTTCCATTGTGAGCCATTATTATTCCAAAGGGTGAATTCACCATAAAAGGCTGAGCATCTTCTCCTCCACCACTTCCTACTGTTGGATAACGAACGTGTCCAATTCCTATATTTCCTCTAAGACGAAGGATATTCTCATAACTAAAAATATCCCTTACCAGACCATTGCCCTTTTTAATATGAAATTTTCCATCAAAGGTTATAATACCTGCAGAATCCTGTCCTCTGTGCTGAATTGACAAAAGTCCATTATATATTTCCTGAACAACATCAGAATTTCCGAAGATTCCAATTACACCACACATTTTATTTGTTCACACTTTTATTAAAATACATTTTCAGGATTAGGTCAACTTAATATACTTGAATACCCTTTCCTAATGTTTTAATTTTTCCTTAAAAATCCCCGCTTTTTGGTTTTCGTTTTCCGATTTCCGTATATAAAAAAATGGCTGGGGTGGGAGGATTCGAACCTCCGAATGGCGGATCCAAAGTCCGCTGCCTTACCGCTTGGCTACACCCCAGCAATAATTTTGTTTTCGATCCAGTATTCTTCTCTCGATAAAGGAGAAACTATAATGCAGCTAAATCCTTTATTCTCAAGATTTCTTTTCGCTCTTTTAATTTTTTCTTTATCAAAATAAATACCAAAAACCGAAGAACCCGAGCCACTAATCATAGCAGTAACTGCGCCTTCTTTTAGAAGCTCTCTTTTAATATCTTCGAGTTGCGGATATAACTCGAAGACAACCTCTTCAAGTTCATTTTTCAGAGAACCAAAATCTTTATTCCTCAGGAACGAATAAATTTTACTTTCTTTATTTTTTGAAGTCAAGATTAGCTCATCCCATTTATTGTAAACCTCTTTTGTGGATATAGAAAAGTCTGGAAGAATTAGTAAAATATCATATGAAGTTTCATAATCCAATATTCGAATTTCATCACCTCTACCAAGTCCCAGTGCTGTCCCTCCATAGAAGAAATATGGAATATCTGCTCCTAAGTTTTTAGCAAGATTTATTAATTCTGATTTTTTCACGGATAAATTCCAGATTTTTTTCAATGCAAGGAAAGTCATGGCAGAATTACTACTTCCACCACCAAGACCTTTACCAGGAGGAATATTCTTTTCAACCTCTATTTTAATCCCTTTTTTAATAGAGAAATGATCTTTTAAAAGCTGTGCAGTTTTATAAATTAGATTTCTACTATCCCATGGAATTGACCTCTCATTTCCAATTAAAATAATCTTTTCTTCATCTATTTCATTGAATTTAAGCCTGTCATAAAGGTCAATTGATTGAAAAATGGTCCTTATTTCATGATAACCATTCTCTAATCTTCTTACTATTTCCAGCCCAAGATTAATTTTTGCAAATGACTTAATTTCCATTTTTAATCAATTCCATAATTTCATCCAATGTTTTTCTCTCGTAATATTCTAAAAAGAGTTTGCTAAAAGCGCCTGGATTGACAGGTTGATTAAATTTTATTTTAAGTACTTTTATTTTTCCATTGCCTTCAGCATAGGAAAAATTTATTATTTTGGGAAGAGATGTGTCTCTGAAAAATTCTTTTATTTCAAAAATAACATTTTCTCTTCTTCCTCCCTTTATTCTATTATCTTTATTCCTAAAAAATTTCCAATCCTTAAGATTTCCATCCCATTTCCCAATTAAAAGAGCCTTTATCTCCTCAATATTGAGGTGAAATCCAAGAAAAACTTTCATAATTTCCTCGGTTGAGCCTTCCCAGTAAACCTTTTTTCCTGGAATTGTAAGATAAGAAACGTCAGAAAATATGAGAATTTGAGCTTTTGTATTTCCAAAGGGATTAAGAATATCGATTCTTCCTCTTCTTCCTTCGAATAAAAAAGCGATTTTTGATTTTAAAATTTGAGAATTTTTTATATTTATTCTTGCATATCCCTCAAAACTCTTGACTAAGGATGGAACTATTTGAGGAGCATAATGACAATTCTGATTAAAAATTATAAGGAAAATTAGGAAAGTAAAAAGATACTTTTCAAAAGAATTCAGGTTTAGCATTCAAGATACTCTTTCGAGAATTAGCGAAGACGAAAGCCATAATCTTCTGTTTTTCTCTTTTTTGCCTTTTTTCTTCTCATGGGATAGAAAGGAGATCTAATTATCCGGCCAAAGCATGACATTCGAGGATTAGTCACCAGTAGAACTATAAAAATCGCAAATAAAATGAGTAAAATCCACAATCCTAAATTCATTTCATTTCTCCTGCTTATTTATCATTATAATTTATTGTCGTTTTTCCGTCAATTTTCGAGACAAAAAGCCCCTTTCTATTATAATTCCCATCAAAAATCCAGTAAGACTTAAGATTAATCCATAGGGAAGGGAAAAAGGCCAAGATGGAAGATTAAGGGGTATTATATTAACCTCGCTCAGAAAGCTTGTAAAGGAGAATCCTCCTCCTAAAATTAAGCTTAATAAAGCTGCTAATGGATAATATCTTTTCATGAATACCATTGCAACCCCAGGTATAAAAAGTCCTTCCGCCATTATTTCAGAGGAAAGTCCAAGGGTTTTTAAGATACTCTGGAATTGTGTTGCCACTAAAAAAGCTATTAATCCCACAAAAATTGTGGAAATGCGACCTATTGCAATAATTCCTTTTATTCTATTAAAGGCAAAATATCTCTGATAAAAATCCCTTGTAATTGTAAGTGCTCCAGTATTGATTGCAGTATCCATTGTTGACATTATTGCAGCGCAGATAGCAACGAATAAAAATCCTCCAAAGACAATTCCGAGTTTTGTAGAAATCAGTTCCGATAATACTGGATTTTCTGTTCTATGAGAAAAAAGTGGAAGGGAAAGCATTCCAATAATTACAACTATGGAATAGAGAATTGTAAAAATTATTGCACAAAAGAACATTCCCCTCTGGGCTTTTCTCTCGTCTTGAGCAGCATGAATTCTCTGCCAGGCAATGGGTGAGATCGTCCAGGCAAGGGTAAAGGAAAGGGTTATAAGAAGATTTTTCTTCATATCAAAGAAAAAATTTAAATAATGCTTTTTCCCAAGTGAAGAAGCAATACTAATGGTCTGGGAGAAATCTGAAATATTAAAAAGAAAGATCAGTAGAACAAATATTCCTATTGAAAGAAGGAAAAACTGGAAGACATCGGTTAAAACCACTGATCGAAAGCCTCCAAAAGTTGAATATAAAAGTACAATTGCTGTTCCAATTGCAAGGCTTAACACATATTCTGTGCCAAGAAACTTTTTTAAAAATAATCCAAGGGCAACCATCTGGGATGCTGTCAACATTATCATATACCAGAGAATCAGTAATGCTGATACATTTCTCACGAGTTTACCGTATCTTATTTCAACAAGATCGGGGAGGGAAATTATCGGAAATTTTCTAACAGGTTTGGAAAAGAAAATTCCAAGAATTAAAACAGTTAAAATGGTTGGCATGCCAATTACCCAGAATGAACTTATTCCCTTTTCAAAAGCTTCATCCACAGAAACAAGGGTAGAAGTTGCACCAAACCAGGATGCAGAAAGGGTTAAGGTTACCAAGATTGCGGAGAGATTTCGGGATGCGAGGAAAAAATCCTCAACGCTTTTCATTTTTCGTGAGAAAAGAAATGTTAGGATAAGTAAACCAACAAGATAAATCAGGAAAAATAAAAGAAACAACGTATTCATTCCCTCAAATTAGATAACACTTGACTTCCAAATTTTCAAGTAGAAAATCTCAAAAATTCCCTATTCTTGGATAAACAGAATTATAAAGATAAGAACTTCAATAATTATCAAACTTGCCCTTGCCGTCACCATAATTAATTAATTATAATATTTAAGAATTTTTAAAAGGAGGCTTGAATGAAGAGAATTTCAATTCTTCTAATTTTGCTTCTAATAATTTCCATGATATTTTCTCAATCAACTGATCTCGAAAAGGTTTTAGAGAAGAATATCAAAGCGGTTGGGGGAAAAGAAAAAATAGAATCAATTAAAAATTACTCTTTCAGATTGAACTCAGAAAATTATTATATTTCCTGTGATGGAATTATGAAAATTACAAAAGGGAAAAAGCCTATTATTGTTGAAACAATTATTGCTAATGAGAACTCAGTTAAAAGAAATTGTTTTAATAAAATAAGTGAATTTAAAGATTTTAGAAAAGCTCTTTACCAGTGTTTAGCAAAATTATATAGTGGAATCTTCACCTTATCTAAATTTAAGGGCGAACTCATTTATCATGGATTGAAAAAATTCGGTATAGAAAAGCTTCACTGTCTAAGTGTTAAAAAAGAAGATATAAGAGCTAATTTTTATATTGACTCACAAGAATTCATTCTGAAAAGAATTGTTTTTGAAGGATATGAAAACGGAGAGAAGGTTGAAATTAATTATGACTTTGGACCTTATAAGGAAGTAAATGGAATAAGAATTCCCTCGTCCTGGTATGTATCACAAATTGGTGCAAGAGGAAAGGTATATAAAATTTCAAAATTTAAAATAAATCTCGATCTTTCAGAAGATTATTTTAAAAAACTTGAAATTAATGCAGGAAAGGTTGAAATCTCGGACGGGGAATTAAAGGGAAATATTATAGATTTCAATTTTTCAAGGGGAAGACTAATAATTCAGACAAATTGGATTGGCGAACATTTTGAAAAAGCAGGTTTCAAATCCGATGAAAATTTAATTCTCAAAATAAATAATGAAAATATTGAAGTTACTCTTTTCAAGTTTCAACCGCCTCGAAATGCATTTGGTCGAGGGAAGAGACTTATTTTACCAAATAGAGCCGGAGAAAATTATTTGATTTATCTGTGGACAGAACAGGCGCAATCCCTTGCAGAAAAACTTTCTATCCTGTCACTAATTAAATTAAAAAGAAAATAGGGAGGAAATGATGGGTATAAATCGAAGGAATTTTTTATCAGTTTTTACTTCAGGAATTTTGGGTTTTGGATTTTTCAAAAATCTTAAAGCAAATTCATATCAGGAAAGGTCTGGTGAGGAAACTCAGTCATTTAAAATAAAAAAATATAATCCTCTTGGAAACACTGGACTTAAAGTTTCTGATGTGAGTTGCGGTGCGATTTCCTTGTTCAATCCAAATGTGCTGAGATATGCTTATGAGTGCGGAGTAAATTATTTTGATACTGCAGAAAGTTATTTGAGAACAAAAAGTGAAACTTTTATAGGTCAGGCTTTAAAAGATGTTAGAGAGAAGGTTATAATCACCACTAAACATGCTTATCGAGATAAAGAGAAAATCGAAAAATCTTCAATTATTAAAAGAATTGAGGCAAGTTTGAGGCGCCTTCAGACCGATTATATTGATATAGCTTTAGTTCACAATATAGATGACCTTTCTACTTTGAAAAATGAAGAGCTTTTATCCGCCTATTACCAATTGAGAAAGGAAGGTAAAATCAGATTTACTGGATTTTCAACTCACAATATGAAAGTAACTTTAAAGCAGGCGCTTGATGATGATTATAAAGACTTTGTCCAGGTTATTCTTTTTATATATAATCATCTTGAAGGTAAAGAAATTGAACCATTAATTGAAAAAGTTCGGAAAAGGGGAATTGGAACAATTGCAATGAAAGTGTTTGCAGGAGGGAAACAGGGGAATCTGAAAAAATTCATTAGTAAAAAGGTAAGCTATCCTCAGGCAGCTATTCGATGGGTTTTAAGCAATCCTTACATTGACTGCTGTATTGTTACGATGAGTAGTTATTCCCATGTTGAAGAATATGTCGCATCATCAGGAAAACCTCTTCAGAGAGCAGATTTAAAAATTATTTCCAAATATCAGCGAGAAGTAAGTAGTCTCTATTGTAGAGTAAGCTGTGATAAATGTCTTTCATCCTGTCCTAATAATGTGGCTATTAATGAAATTCTACGCTATGGAATGTATTTTGAGGATTACGGAATGGAAAAGGAAGCAGTTCGTTATTATGCAGAATTAGAAGAGAAAAAGAAACCTCTTTTGTGCAGTAATTGTCCAGGATACTGCGAGAGAGCTTGTCCATATGGATTAAAAGTCAAAGATAGACTTCTTAATGTTCATGAAATACTCACAGTGTAATTAGTCTTAAAAATAAATTTATGGCAAAGGGATTAGAAATGCGTAGTCGTTATCTTATTTTTGTAATTATATTATTACTATTTTTTAACTTCTGCAGTAAAAAACAGGATACAGAAACAGAAATTTTTACTTTTCAAAAAGACCTTGAAATTGGAGTTCTTGAAGGAAATGAAAATTACATGTTTGGTTCAATTAGTGAGATTGATTTGGATAAAAATGGAAATATTTATGTTCTTGACCCAAAATTCTCAAGGATTCAGAAATATAATGAAAATGGAAAATTTCTTTTTTCTCTGCTTATAAAAGAGGGAGACGGACCTGATGAAGCTCATTACATTTTAAGTATGGCTGTAACAAAAAATGGAAATATCTGGATATTAGGAGGGGATAGAAAAATTTTAATTTTTAATAGAGAAGGAAAATTTCTAAAATCTTTTATCCTGGATTTCGATGCAACTCATATTTTACCTTTCAATGAAAATGTCATTTTCCTGGGATTAAGAAAAAATTATATTCTTCATGAGATTAATAATGAAGGAAAAATTATAAAGTCATTTGCAGAGCCATATAAAATTCCCTCAAAATATTCTTCTTATAAAGAAATTCCATCCCTTAAAAGACCAATAAGAGCTGATAGTTCATGGGATAGGGAAATATTTTTAATCAGTCCTTATGGCTATGAAATAAGAATTTATAGAAATTATAAAATAAAGAAAATATTGAAATGGGAAAATGAGGCTTTTATACCCCTATTAATAACGCGGGCAAATGTGGGAATAGGAATTGTATTTCCTTATATTTCAGTTCTTAAACATAAAAATAGATTATTTGTAACAATTAGAGGTTTAGGAAGAGAAGCAATAAATCATTTTGATATATTTGAAAATTTTAGTCATATATATTCCCTAAAAGTGAAAGGCTTTCCATACGCAATTGATAAAATAGGAAGATTTTATTTTGCAGAGGAAGAAGATTTTCCAAAAGTAGTAAGGTATGTATTAAATAGAAAACCCAAATGATAAAATCCAAAATTCAAATAACAAAAATTTCTGAGAAAGGGGGAAATGATGAAGAAAATAAAAATTTTTGTTTTATTTCTAATAATTATTTCGTTCTTTTTTACATGTAAAAAGGGATGGCAGGGAAAAATTTACACTGAAAATGGAGTTGAAGTAATCGAGAATACAGGAGAAGGTTTATGGGGAAGGAAAATTAATGAGAAAATAAAATTCGTGGAAACGCTTTCTCTTGGAAAAGAAGAAGGGGAAGATTATCTGATGTTCCACAGATTCATCCGTGTTGCAGTTGACTCTGATTTAAATATTTATGTTCTTGATGCAATGAATCATAGACTTTTAAAATTCGATAAAAATGGAAATTTTATTTGGAAGGCTGGGAGAAAAGGTCAGGGGCCAGGAGAATTTCAGTATCCAAGCGGAATAGGAATTAGTTCAGCAGGAGAAGTTGCTGTAATAGATGAGCGTTCTATTATCTTTTTTAATGATAAAGGAGAATATCAAAGAACAATAAAATTAGATAAGTCCATGCGTAATATTCAATTTCTTCCAGATGAAAGGTTGATGATAAATATATTTGTTCTTGGACAACCAGGGGTAGCAGCTGAATTTTTTTCGAAAGATGGTGAATTTCTTTCAAAATTTCCCGATGAGTATCGCTATGGTCCTAAATTATCTCCAAGAGTTGGAGTATCAATAGTGGATAGTGGTTTTAAATTTTTTAACAATAAGATTTACCTCAGTATTCCAGATAAATATGAAATAAGAGAATATGATTTAAAAGGGAATCTGCTCAGAAAAATTAGGAGAAATGTTAAATTAAAACCTCCAAATATAAAACTCACGGCTGGTGGAAGAGGAGTTAGTGTCTTTCCATCGGATAGCTCAGGACCTTGCTTTTTATATAAGGAAAAGTTTCTTATTAATAAACTAACACTTGTGGAAAAGAAAGGAAAGGACTATGAATCAAAATCATTTCTTGATTTTTTCAATGAAAAAGGACAATTCCTTGGCTCATATCCATTACCAAAAAATACCTATATTCAGACCATTGACCATTTGGGTAATTTTTATTTTGTTAAATACGAACCATACCCACAAGTGATCCGTGTTACACCTGAAATACATTGATTTATGCGGGCGATTAAAATTTTAAAAAGATTTTGTTTCCTCTTCCCTGTACTTTTCATTTTGAATAAGAACCTGCTTGAAAGCTTTGACTACATCTGGATGAAATTGTTTGCCCGACTCCTTTTCTATTTCTTCAAATGCTTTCCAAGGTGGTTTTCCTGCTCGATATGGTCTATCAGTTACCAAAGCATCATATGCATCAGCAACAGCAATAATTGCAGCTCCTATGGGAATTTTTTCCATTTCTTCAGATGAAAACTTTTTAGGTTCAAAATAGTACTTATGATGAGCTAAAACAATTGGTACTGCCTCTTTTAATACACTTCCTACTAAAGATAAAATTTTAGCCCCTTTTTCTGAATGGGATGAAATAAGTTCTTTTTCAGTTGAGGTGAGGGAGGCCGCTTTATTAACAATTTCCATACTTATTTCTGTCTTTCCAATGTCATGCAAAAGAGCTGCTGTTTTTATGTTTTCGATTTCCATTTTGGGTAATTCCATAGCAAGGGCAATGTCTTCAGATAAATGAGCAACTCTCACAGAATGACCTTTTGTATATCTATCAGCTGATTCTAAGTATTTGGATAAAATTTCTAAAACTCCAATATACACAGCCTTTAAGTCTTTTATCCGTTTTTCTTTCTCTTCATATAAATAACCTAAAGCAGCACTTGTTAATATTAAAAAACAACTCCAAGCAATGAGACTAACTATTACATAGGTTCTACCCATTTCAGAAATAAAAAAAGAGGAAGGGTAAAGCATAATAAATAGAACCACCACTACAATGCAAAAAACAGCAGTAAGAACAGCCATTCTTCTTCCCAGATAATACCCAGCAATGATTATAGGAAGATAAAAGAAATTCAGAAAGGCAATTTTATAAAAGACAAAATAATTGATTATAATTATCCCAATTAAAATTGAGAGCACAATAATTTTTTCAAAATGTTTAATGAAAAACTCTTTTAATTTTTCCATGGATTTGTCGCTATTTTTATAAATTAGAAATGGAAATAAGTCAAGTATTTAGTCTGGTTAGAACCAAGAAAAAATTAATCAGATATTTTAAACGTTACTGTTATTGTAAAAATTACTGAATGCGGTTTTCCATCAATTATATAAGGTTCATATTTCCACTTTTTCACTGCATTAATTGCAGCTTTATCAAGCTCGGGATGAGCAGATTTCAAAACTTTTACTTTTTTAATATTTCCCTTTTTATCTAGAGTTGCTTCTAAAATAACAGTCCCTTCAATTCCTTTTTCTTTACAATCTTTCGGATATACTGGTATAACCTTCTTAATTAGCTTTGGGGGCTTTAGTGCTACATTTATTCTAACTGGTTCTTTCAATTCAACTTTTTTCTTCTTTTTTGCTTCTTTGGTTAATTTGAAACTAACAGTTATTGTAAAGGTTCCAGGTCGTGGTTTTCCATCTTTAATGTAAGGCTCGTATACCCATTGTTTAACAGCTTTAATTGCAGCTTTATTAAGTTTAGGATGAGCAGGTCTCAAGATTTTTACTTTTTCCACTTTCCCATATATATCTGTTGTTGCTTCTAAAATAACTATCCCTTCAATACCTTTCTCTTTGCATTCCTTTGGATAAATAGGTATAACTTTTTTTATTAGTTTTGGAGGCTTTATTTCTCCACCTACTCTTAAAGGCTTTTCAATTTCTTTCTTAACCCCCCCTATCACTCCTCCTACCACTCCTTTAACTTCACCTTTTACTCCCTTTTTAACTCCTCCTCTTACTCTTTTATCACCACTTTTTTCTTCTCCTAAGAGTCCAATTGCTCCTATTACTAGGCTAGGTCGTGTTCTTGTAACTCTAAATGAAAGAAAATATGGTATTTCCTTTGAATCTGAAAATCCAATGACAGCTATGTTATCTCTTGGCAAAGTTAATTCTACATTCAATAAATTCTTTTGGGGTTTTTGCTTTATCCCTTCATAGACTTCAACTTTGAATTTGTATCCACCTTTTATTAATTTTGGAGACAGAATAATTAGATAATTTCCGCTGTTAATACTGATAACCTGAAAAACTTTTTCTGTCATTAAAGAATCGTGTCTCAAATCTACTTCATTCAAGAGCTCCACATCCTTTAAGTTAAATATCCTCTTTAATTCTTTTTCTTCTTCCATTTTTTTAGATTTTGGTATTATTTTTCCCGTAAAAAAGGGGGTTAAAGTGTAAGAAGTAATGACTCTAGATTCTTTTTTTTCTACACTTTCCTTTACTCCTCTAAACAATTTCAATTTTATGTCTATAACTTGTATCGCTCCTAAATAATTTGATAGAAAGAATAAAATTGAAATAAAAATCATCAATTTTTTAGTTTTTCTCATTTTTAACCTCCTGTATTTTTATAAGGCTCTACCCAGATAATTGTCATTTTATGATTTTTTCCCTGAAAAATATAAATATTTGCCGGTTTATTTTTAATTTTAGCAGATTCAACTTTGAGTTTTATTTCTAATGGAGATGTTATTTTTTGATTATATTTTGACGTTTTCTTGAGGAATAATCCGCTAATATAACTGATTGAAATAATTATAACTACAAAAATTAAAGAAATAGCAAAGGCCCATTGCCATTTTAATTTCCATTTTTTTCTTGAAATTAATCTTTCTTGTTGCGTAATTCTTTGTTTAACTAAGGGCCATACGCTCTGCTTTATCTCAATTTTTTCAGGAGCCAATAATATATTTTTCATATATGACTCTATCTCATTTGGATCATGACATTTGGGACAGTTGCCAAAATGCTTCTCTATAAGTAAGGATTTAACTTTTTTAACAGGAATCAGGGAATAGACTAATTTATAAATTTTACACATTCTCTTCCTCCAAAAGTTTTTTTAATTTTCTCCTTGCATTAAATAAATGCACTCTAGCAGTGCTTTCAGCGCAATTAAGTACTTCAGCTATTTCCTTGGCTGAATAACCTTCATTTATTTTCAAAATTATTGCTGTTCGCTCCTTTTCATTTAATTTTGACAAAAGAGGAGCAAATCTCTCTGAATATTCAATTCCTTCTTTCTCAATATTAATTCTTAACTTTTCTCCATAAATGAATTTTTTTACAAATTTATAGAATGATTTTTCTTTCCTTTTTCTATCTATGCATCTTTTATAGGCGATTGAATAAAGCCAGTTTTTAAAGCTTCTTTTCGTATCAAATCTATTTAAACTTAAATATGCTTGAATAAAAGTTTCCTGTGTGACATCTTCTGCTTCTTCTCTGTTACCAAGGATATTCCAAGCTAAACAAAGAACGTTTTTTTCATATTTTTTTACTAACATTTCAAAAGCTTCAATTTCTCCTTTTAAACATCTTGAAATAATTTCTTTATCCTGCATAACATAAATGAATTTATAATTTAGACCTTCATTTTACAATACCTAATATTAAATACGACTCGCTTTTTAGAAACGTTTAGTAATTTATTTTGAGAATAAATTTCTTGACAGGTTAATTTTATTGAAATAAGGATTAAAAGAGAAATCCTAATGAAGAGTATTTTTACTTTCAGAAATTTTATAATTTCAATAGCGGGTGGAATTCTAACCATTATTTTTTCTGGAACTTTATTTTTCTTTCTATTTGCAATTACTAAATTTCAACCTGTTTTAGGTTTATTTGATTTCTCAGTAACGGGTTTAGTTCTTGTAATTCCTTCTTTTATAGCAGGATGGTTGGGAGCAATTTTAAGTGGTAAAAAACGCTTTAAAGCTCTACCTCCATCTATTGGAATTGGTTTAATAAGTGTAATTGTTATATTAATTATAAAACAGGCATTATTTAGCAATAGTGGAAATCTTCTTATATTCAGCTGGAAAGGAATGCTTTTAATGGTATTTTCTGCAATTTTGGGAGGAAGTTTATTTATTAGGAATTTTTCTCTTTCAGTTTTTTGTTTTGTTTTAATATTAATTATTTTACTTATTCCTTATAAAGAATCAATATCTGTAAATGATATAGAATCGCAAGAAGTAATTATTTCAAGTAAAGAAATTTCTCTTGGAGCAACTCTAACCTTGCCAGCAAATCGAAAGAGAAAGATTCCTGGAGTTCTTCTCGTTCCTGGTTCCGGACCTCAGAACAGAGATGAAACTTTTGGTATTTTGAATGCCACTTTTCGTGAGCTTGCCTTATATCTTTCAAAAAACGGATTTGCAGTACTCCGTTACGATAAGAGAGGGGTGGGAAAAAGCACAGGTGTTTTCACTGAATCAGGTCTTTATGATTTTGCTGAAGATGCTGAAAATGCTTATCTCTATCTTCGAACTCTTCCGGAAATAGATTCATCAAAAATCTTTCTTATAGGTCACAGTTATGGTGGGAAAGTAGCGACAATTGTTGCTTCTCAGCATCAAGAAATTGCAGGTTTAATACTTCTCGCATGTGTAGCGAGTAAAGAACCTGATAATCTTTTAAGACAGCATCATTTTATAGCTAATGCAAGAGGAATGGATTTAAGTGAGAAAATAAAATATTTTAAAGAATTAGAAGAGTGGTTTGTAGGTGTCCGGGAAAACAAATATAAAAATTATGAGGATTATTTTAGTCCTGAAGGCCTCTCCAAAAGATTAAAAAAATTAATGAGAATAAATCCCCTTCCACCTGTCTGGCTACGACAGGCAATGGAATATGACCAGTTAAAAACCTTGGCAAAAATTAAAACCCCTATTTTAATACTTTCTGGAGATTCTGACTGGTTGGTTCCTCCTTCTGAAACCAAATTACTCGAAAAAGCACTTCAGGAAGCAGGTCATCCTAACTTCATAGTAAGGATTTTTCCAAAACTCGACCATCGATTTACAAGGGTTGAATCAATGATGGAAAGTTTTAAATCTATGACTTCAATTAAATATATTTTTGAACGACATCCAATTGACCCTCTTGTTCTGAAAACAATTTTAGATTGGATAAAAGATAAATCCTACAATTAATGGAATTCCGTGCTTTCTTGATTTGAAAAAGGGCATTTGTTATATTTCTATATGTGCCTACCAAAGAAAGGATTGAAAAGGTTAAAAGAGTCCTCTCATATAGACAGCCTGATTTAAGAATTGTTCTTGAAGAAATTAGAAATACACATAATGCTCATGCTGTATTAAGGACCTGCGAAGCAGCTGGTGTTTTGAATATAGATATAATCAGCACTGAAAATTTTTTCCCTATTAATGAAGCAATTTCAACAAGAGCTGAGAAATGGTTGAATCTGAACTTCTATTCTTCAACTTCTGAATGCTTGGGCAAATTAAAAGATTTAGGATTTAAAATTGCTGTTACCTATATTGGCGAAGATGCGATTTATTATAGGGATATAGATTATACTCAGCCAATTGCAATTGTTTTTGGAAATGAATCAGAAGGAGTTTCGGAAAAGGCAATATCCTTTGCTGATTGGAAGATTAAAATTCCAATGGTTGGAATGGTGAGAAGCCTGAATCTTTCTGTTTCAGTTGGAATAATCTTATATGAAGCCTTTCACCAGAGATGGTGTAAAGGGTTATATAGTAAAAGGAGATTAAGTGACGAAGAATTCAACAAATTTTATGAAAAGTGGCTCTTTCCTAAATAAGAATAGTATAGCTTTTAGATTTTTCTTTTAAATATTTGATTTTCTTCAATGATTTTTCTGCTATTTCTTTACTTTTCTTTGTGAATTCTCTGTAATATTTATCCAAAAATTCTTTATATTTTTTAAACTCTTCAGAGAATCTATATTTTTCCAGTTCTTTCTGAAGTTTTGCCATTTCTTCCTCTAAATCTTTTAACTTGAAAACCTTTATATATTCCTCTTCATCTACTTTAACTTCTATCGTTATTCTCTTCTTGTTTCTAACAAGTTCTATTTTCACTATTTCACCAACATCTTTCTTTTTAATAATCGAAACTAATTTATCTATTGAATCCAGAATTTTCCCATCAGCTTTAATCAAGACATCCCCTACTTTTATTCCTGCCTTTTCAGCAGGACTGTTCTTCACCACTTTTGTTACAAGTAAACCCTTTCCTTCTTTGACTCCAAAATATTCTGCAAGTTCTTCAGTGCATTCTTCCACATAAATTCCAATGTATTTTCTACCTTTTGCATAAATCTTAAATCTTTTCTTGAATCCATGTCTGAAGGGTTCAATCAATCTTTTATAAGGAATATATAACCCGGGATATTTTCTCTCAAAAAATGAATAAACTTCCCTTTCAGGAAGCTTTCCAAGTTCAACTTTAACTTTTTTAATTTCAGAATCTCTTTTTATTTCTAAGAAAACCTTTTCTCCAGGCTTTCTCTTCCTAATTTCTGAAGCTAAAAAGGAGGTACTTTTTACCTCTTTTCCATTAATCTTCAATATTACATCACCAACTTTTAAACCAGCCTTCCATGCAGGACTATCTTCTTCAACTTCTAATATCTCTATTTCTCCTATAGAATTTTTTTGAATATAAACACCAAGCCATCCTCTCTCCACTTTTCCTTTTTCTTTAATTTCTTTAAAAACCCTAACAACTCTTTCAATTGGAATAGCAAGAGCCATCCCTGAAGAAGGAGCCTCAGCTTTACCAAAAACATAACCTGTGCCTACAACCTCCTTTTCTTCAAACTCAAAAATAATTGGTTTTTCTTCAGAATAGATTCCTCTTATTATTCCAATAATCTTACCTTCTCTGTTTACCACAGGGCTCCCGCTTGTTCCAGGAGTTATCCATGCATTTACCCTGAAAAATAATTTTGAAACAGAGTTTATAATACCCTGAGTTATTGCTGGAGAAAGTTCAGGGGAAAGACTTATGACACCCACCCATGCTCCAGGAAATAAGTCTTTTTCTGTCCCGAACTCGAGGCGCTGAAAACCTTTCCCTTTAATTCTGAACACTGCAATACGTGTCTCAAAATCCATACCAACTAATTCAGCCTCATACTTTTTACCATCAATTGTTCTAACCCTTGTCTTTTTATTTTTTCCTGCAACAAGAGCTGTGGTGATTAAATAACCATCTTTATCAATCACTATTCCAGTAGCAATCCTCCTTGCTCCATTTTCTGATTCCACCCTTACAACATTTGGAGAAACTTTTTTTATTATTTCCTTAATATCCTTTTCAAAGTCCTTTATTCCCTGAGGATTTGGTGCACCATAAATAAGTCCAAAACATACTAATAAAACCATAAAATTGAATAATATTTTAATTTTTCTCATTTTCTCCACCTCCTCTAAAAATAAGCTCCTTCCCTATCGCTAACTTGTTCTAAAATGTATATTGTTTTCTTTCCATTGGAAACCTCACTCAATTCCCCTGGATATTCAATAATTTCAGTTACTGGAAGAACATTCTCTTCTTGCTGTATTTTTGTAGTAAATAAATTTTTATTATTTGCTCTAAAATCTATAAAATTAAAACCAATGTAAATAAGAATAAGAATTGTAGCAGTTGCCACACATACTCTTAAAATCCTAAGTCTTCTCTCCCTTTTTCTTTTATAAAAAGTCAATTTTCCCATTAATTTTATTTCAAAGTCTCTCGGAGCCCTGACTTTTTCTAATTCATCAAAAATATTTCTATTCATTTCTAATACCTCCTTTTTAAATCTAATAATTCTCTCAAAATACTCCTTCCCCTACTTATTCTTGCCTTAACTGTTCCCACCGGTATTTTTAATATTTCTGCTATTTCCTCCTGAGTAAAACCTTCTAAGTCTTTAAGGATAATGGGAATTTTATATTTTGGAGGTAAGGAATGTATTGCTTTTTTTATTTGAAAAATCCTTTCTTTATTTATACTTTGAGCATTTGAATTATAGCCATTGTATGAAGTATTTATTGCTTCCTCTAATGGAACAATTTTTACACTAAGCATTTTTTTTAATTCTGTTTTTGCAAGATTCGAGGCTATTGCATAAATCCATGAAGAAAGAGGTGCAATTGGCTTATATTTTTTGGCTTTAAAATAAACTCTGAGGAATGTTTCCTGGGAGAGGTCAACAGCAGTCTCATAGTTCCCAACCAACTGATATAAGTAATTCACTATTCTATCTTTATACCTTTTTACTATTTCAACGAATGCCATTTCATCTCCCTTCTTAACTCTTTCAATGAGCTCGAGCTCATCCATCTTCATCTATAGAAACTCCTCTTTTTTCTAAAAAGTTGCATTTAAATATTAGATTATAGGAATAATTATTCCTTTGCCAGTTCAATTATGGGTTGAAAGGCATCAACTAATTCATTTATTTTAACAAGAATCTTCTTAACCTTTCCATCAACTGGAGACCTTAGCTCATTTTCCATTTTCATTGCTTCCACTATAGCCAGAACCTGATTCTTTTTTATTCTATCTCCCTCTGATACATTAATTTTAATTACTTTTCCTGGCATAGGAGCAGTAACAAAATTATCAACCTGAGCTGGACTCTCTTCCCGGGTTTCTGAATATAAAGACTCCTCTTTCTTTTTCTCAATTATAAATTCTTCTCCGTTTATTGATACATATATTCTATCCTTATCCTCAGCCACATATGCAATATAAGATTTTTCCTCTATAATTAAAGAAAGCACATTAGGAGATATAAAATCGAAATCCACTTTGTATTTTTTATTATTCAGTTCAGCAACACATAGATTCTTTTTGAATTCAATATTAATTTTGTAGGATTTTTTATCCACTAAAAATTCAAATTCCATCTTATTTCTGCCCCAATCTCCATTTACCCAATATTTTCCATGGAGAATATTCTATTTTTTCTGATTCGACACGAATCGTGGGTTGAATCTTATTGTGTGAATAAATACCTGCGCAGAGAACTGCAATATCAAGATTTTTCTTCTCTTTTTCGCTTTTATTTTTTTTCAAGAAATAATCATCTACAAAATTAGTGTGAGTATTTCCTGCCAGAAATTCAGGATGACTTATAATTTCTTTCAAAAAAGGCACAATATTTTTTATTCCAAGTATTACATATTCATCCAATGCTTTTAACATCTTTTTGCAGGCTGATTCTCTATCTTCTGCCCACACTATCAATTTTGCAAGAATTGGATCATAATAGATTGATACTTCATATCCTGAATAAATTCCACAGTCATGCCTTATTCCCGGCCCTACCGGTTCTTTGAAAAAAAGAATTTTTCCAGAGGAAGGTAAAAAATTATTATAAGGATCCTCAGCATAAATTCTGCATTCTATAGAATGTCCCCTTTGGGACAATTCTTCTTGAGAGAAGGGGAGTTTTTCTCCAGAGGCAATTAAAATCTGCTGTTTTACAAGATCAACTCCTGTTGTAAGTTCAGTAATTGGATGTTCCACTTGAATTCGGGCATTAACTTCAAGAAAATAAAATTTTTTATTTCTATCTAAAAGAAATTCAACTGTGCCAGCATTATTATAACCAACTGCTTTAATAACTTTTTTAGCAACTTCTCCCATTTCCTCCCTTAATTCAGGAGAGAGAGCTGGAGATGGAGTTTCTTCAACAATTTTTTGATGTCTTCTTTGAATTGAACATTCCCTTTCAAAAAGATGCACCACATTTCCGTAATTGTCGGCTAAAACCTGAAATTCTATGTGTCTCGGCTTTTCCAGATATTTCTCTAAATAGACTGACTCGTCTCCAAAGGCAGATTTTGCCTCTCTCATTCCAGCTTCTATTGAAGATTTGAGCGATTCCCTATCCCATACAATTCTCATACCCTTTCCTCCACCACCTGCAGATGCTTTTATCATTACAGGGTAACCGATTTGCTCAGCTTCTCTATAAAATATTTCTAGATTTTTTGATGAAGACTTCATACCTGGAATTATGGGTATTCCAATTTTACTCAAAGTTTTTCTTGATTCTACCTTGTCCCCAACCAATGCAAGGGCCTTTGAATTAGGACCAATAAAAATTATTCCTTCCTCCTCACATCTCCTTGCAAAAGTTGGATTTTCAGCAAGAAAACCGTAGCCAGGGTGAATAGCCTCTGCTTTAGTTTTTTTTGCTGCTGAGATTATTGCATCAATGTTTAGATAGCTCTCAAGCGGAGGGGGAGGTCCAATGCATATAGCTTCATCAGCCATTTGAACATGAAGAGATTTTCTATCTATTTCTGAATAAATTGCAACGGTTTGAATTGATAATTCTTGACATGCTTTTATTATTCTTATAGCAATCTCACCTCTATTTGCTATTAAAATTTTCTTAAACATTCCCGAATTATGTTTTTACCCATTTAGGTTTTCTTTTCTCAAGAAAAGCAGACATTCCTTCCTGTCCTTCCTCACTTATCCTTAAATCAGCAATCATTTTAGCTGTATATGCCTTTGCCTCCTCCAAATTCATACCAGGGATTTTTATCAGAAGTTCCTTACAATTAGCAATTGCATTTGGTCCACTTGTTAAAAGAAAATTTGTTATTCTTTCGACCTCACTATCAAGTTTTTCATCTGAAACCACAGTGTTTACCAACCCAATTTTTAAGGCTTCTTCTGCAGTTAACCTTTCACCAGTCAAAAAATATCTTCGTGCAGAGGCTTCTCCAATTCGCTTTATTACATAAGGGGATATAACAGCTGGAACAAGTCCGAGTTTAACCTCGCTCAGTCCGAACTTCGCTTTTTCTGAGGCAATAATAATATCGCATGCACACATCAAGCCTGTCCCTCCTCCAATTGTTGTCCCATTTACCCGAGCAATTGTTGGTTTTGGTAAAGAATAGATTAAATACAGTAATTCAGCAATTTGCATTGCTTCTTCAAGATTCTCGTCATAGGAATAATTCACTATCTCCCTCATCCAGTTTAAATCTGCACCTGCACAAAAAGATTTTCCCTCTCCAGTTAAAATAACCACCCTTATTTTAGAATTCTTAGCTATCTCATTAAAAGCAAAAGATAGTTCTTCTACCATTATTTTATTAAATGCATTATGAACTTCTGGTCTATTCAGACTTATTTTTGCGACTTGATTTTTTTCTTCAAAAATAATTGTTTCATATTTCATTTCATTCTACATTCTAAAAATTCCAAATTTCGAATCAGGGATTGGTGCGTTTAATGACATTGAAATCCCAAGAGCAAGTGCTTCCCTTGTTTCAAGAGGGTCAAGGATACCATCATCCCAGATACGGGCAGTGCTATAATAAGCACTTGATTCTATTTCATATTTTTTAAGTATGGGAGCCATAAATTTCTTTTTCTCCTCTTCACTCATTCCCTTCCCTTCTTTCTTTAATTGTCTTAGCTTCACTGTCAACAGAACATTTGCTGCCTGCTCCCCTCCCATCACGCATATCCTGGCATTTGGCCACATCCATAAAAGTCTTGGATTATATGCCCTTCCACACATTGCATAATTTCCAGCTCCATATGAACCTCCGACTATTACGGTAAATTTAGGGACATCTGCATTTGCAACAGCATGAACCATTTTTGCACCATCTTTTGCTATTCCCCCGTGTTCATATTGTTTTCCAACTATGAATCCGGTTATATTTTGAAGAAATACAATAGGAATTTTTCTCATTGCACATAAAGTTATAAAATGGGCACCCTTTAATGCACTCTCTGAAAATAGAACTCCATTATTTGCAAGGATACCAACTGGATACCCCATTATCCTGGCAAAACCGCAAACGAGAGTTTGACCATAAAGTTCTTTAAATTCTTGAAACCTGCTCCCATCTACTATTCTTGCTATAATCTCTTTGATATCAAAGGGCTTTCTCAAATCTTTTGGTAAAATTCCGTAAATCTCTTCTGGATCATAATAAGGGTCTTCTGGGGAAGCCATGTCAAGCTCAAACTTTTTAGGTGGATCTAATGTTTCAATTATGTTTCTTGCTATCTCAATTGCATGTTTATCATTTAATGCATAATAATCCGAAACTCCTGAAATTCTACAATGGACATCAGCTCCACCCAATTCTTCATCAGTGACTTCCACTCCTGTTGCTGCTTTTACAAGAGGAGGACCCCCAATAAAGATAGTCCCCTGTTTTCTAACAATTACTGTTTCATCACTCATGGCAGGAACATATGCTCCTCCAGCAGTGCATGAACCCATTACTATTGATATTTGGGGGATTCCCATTGCCGACATTCGAGCCTGATTATAAAAAATTCTTCCAAAATGTTCTTTATCAGGAAAAGTTCCTGCCTGATGGGGGAGAAAAATTCCTCCTGAATCAACTAAATAGATGCAGGGAAGTCTATTTTCCATTGCAATTTCCTGAGCACGAACATGCTTCTTAATAGTCATTGGAAAATATGTGCCTCCCTTTACAGTCGCATCATTCGCAATTACTAGAACTTCTCTTCCATGCACTACACCGATTCCTGTAATTATTCCAGCAGATGGGGCCTGATTATCATACATATTATAAGCTGCTAACGGACTTAACTCTAAGAATGGAGTATTTGGATCAAACAACAGCTCTAATCTCTCCCGTGCTGTAAGTTTTCCTCGAGCCTTGTGCTTCTTATGAGCTTCTGGTGGACCACCTTTTTTAACTTCTTCTAAAATTTTTTTATATTCTTCAACCAGACGTTTGTTATGCTCGTAATTTTCTTTAAATTCTGGACTATTAGTATTTATTTTACTTTCTAAGCGAAACATATTCTTCTTTGGGAGTCTATATTCTCATAAACAATTATGCAAGTCAAGATTAGGTAATTACCAGTTAAAACTTTTAATGAAAATTACAAATTTTATGATAATTATGGTATCTTATTTTTTAACATGACGCTTGAAGCAATAAGGAAATTTGAAGCGCTTGATAAAATAAAAGAAAAATGGAATGAATTAGTATTTTCTTCGTCACATAATAGTGTATTTCTCACTCATGAATGGTTTAATTGCTGGTGGAAATGTTTCTCAGAAAATAGAACTCTGGAAATATTAGTTTTAAAAGATAATAATAAATTAATTGGAATTGCTCCATTAATGATAGAAAATGAAAAGGTAAAATTCATCTCAAATAGAGAAGTAACAGATTATTGCGATTTTATAATATTAAAAGGAAAGGAGGAAATTTTTTTTGAAAGTATTTTCGATTATTTAAAAAAATATTCCAATATTAAATTAATCTATATAAGAGAAGACTCTCCAACATTGAAACATCTTCCTGAAATTGCGAGTAAATACAATTTTGAGTGCAAAATAAATGTGATAGAAAAATCTTTGTATATTTCTCCTCCTTTATCCTATGATGACTATTTAATCGGGCTAAATAGTAAAAATCGTCATGAATTAAAAAGAAAACTCCGGAAAACTCAAATGCTCGAGAATTTGAGAATAGAAAAGATTACCTCTCTCAATGACTTGAAGCATTTTATAAATTTTTTCATTGATTTTCATAAAAAAAGCTCTCTTCAAAAGTATAAATTCTGGAAGTCAAATACATACTGCTTTTTCAATGAAATCTGTAAAGAATTCGCCTTGAATAATTGGATTGAATTATATTTCCTATTTCACAAGGACAGGATAATTTCTGCTTTATTTTGTTTCAGTTATTCAAAAAAATTATACCTGTATAATTCTGCATTTGATAAAAATTACTCACAATATAATCCAGGTTTATACTTATTCAATCATGTGATAAAAGAAGCTATTCAAAAAAGCATCGAAGAAATAGATTTTCTAAGAGGAGAGGAAAGATACAAATATGATTTTGGAGCCAAAGCGAGAAAATTATATGAGGTACTTATTCAAAGGAGTAAAGAATGAATATTTGTTTAATTAGTTATCATTCGTGCCCTTTTTCTCCCCTAGGCTTTGAAAGCACAGGGGGAATGAATGTTTATATTAGGGAATTAAGTTCAGAACTGAGTAATTTTCCAAACTTGAATATTGATATTTTTACAAGAATTCAGGACAGGAAATTAGAAGGAATCAGATATATATCAGATAAAGTCAGGATTATTCATATCAAGGGTGGACCCGCGCAATATATTGATAAAAAAAATCTATATAAACATATTGGGGAATTTAGCAAAAGATTGCTTGAATTTATTTCTTTAAATGGGATAAGTTATGAGATCATATATTCCCATTACTGGCTTTCTGGTTTAATCGGAGAAAAAATAAAAAGAAAATTTAAAATACCCCTTGTTCACAACTATCATACACTCGCATTCCTAAAGAAAAAAGCCATTAAAAGAGAGTATAGAGAAAATCCAAACAGAATAAAAATGGAGGAATTCTTACTTAATGTTTGTGATAAAATAATTCTATCTTCTGAGAATGAAAAAGAAAATATATTAAAAGAGTATAAAATTCCCTGCTGGAAATTGAAAATCATTTATCCTGGTGTAAATTATAAAATTTTTTATTCCGTAGATAAATTAATTGCCCGAAAAAGCTTGAGAATAAATCATCAAAACAAGATAGTCTTATATGTGGGGAGGATTGAACCTGTAAAGGGACTTTTCACTATAATAAAGGCTCTGAATATAATAAAGAGAGAGAAAATATCTGAGCTTGAAAATTTAAAATTAATAGTTGTTGGAGGGGGAAAAAGAGAATCTGATTTTCAAAGAAATAGCGAGATTTCAAAAATAATGGATTTTATAAATGAAAATAATATTGGTGATAAAGTCATATTTATAGGTTCAAGAGAACAAAATGATTTAAGAAATTATTATTCTGCAAGTGACGCTCTTATTGTTCCTTCATTGTACGAATCCTTTGGCTTAGTTACAATCGAAGCATTAGCCTGTGGAACTCCAGTGATAGCATCTAAAATTGGAGAGTTGAGAAAGATTATTCATGAAAACAAAAATGGATTGTATTTCACTCCAGACAACCCTGCTTCACTGGTCGAGACAATTTTATATTTCTATAAAAATAGAGCTTCCCTATGGAAAAGGGATAAAATAAGAAAAGATATCATCAATAAATTTACATGGGAAAAGACAGCTGAGGAAACTTTTAACCTTTTTAAAAAAATTTTAAAGATTTATAAATTCGAGAAAAGGGCATATTTACCACCAAATTATAATACGATGAAATCCTTCTGCTAATTTAAATTTTTCTCCCTCAGCTAAATTTTTTGCCCTCTCACATAACCATTTTTCCATCTCTTCTTTAAAATCATCTCTGATCTGACTTTTATGACATTTCAAGGCTTTCAACTTTAAATCAAAAGTCTCTGTTATATCAGAACGGAAATTAATATCCTCGGACGCCCAGAGCCAGACTTCTTTAACCTTATGCGGTTTCAATCCCTTTCTCAATAAGTCAGGATAAGACCATACATCCCTTGCATAGGGGAAAACTGCGTCCAATACTACTCTTCCTACAACTCTATGATCCCTGTGCCAGATATAACGGCGATAGGGATCAGAGGTCACCACTATTTCTGGTTTATACTTTCTTATTAATGCAACAATTTCTTTTCGAAATTCTGGTGTATCTTCTAATTCCTGGTCAGGATAGCGAAGGAATATAACCTCTTTTACACCAAGGAGTTTAGCTGCCTCAAGTTGTTCTCTCTCTCTAATTTTTGCCAACTCCTCAGGCTTCAAATTTATATCACTGGTTCCCTTTTCTCCGCTTGTACAAACCACATACACAACCTTTTTCCCTTTTTTTGTCCATTTGGCAACAGTCCCTGCCACTCCGAACTCAGCATCGTCAGGATGTGGAGATATTACGAGGATATCTACTCTACTGTTTTCCATGTTTTCTATTTTATCATATAAAAAGAAAGGTGAGGAATAAATCCTCACCCTTAAAAATTAAATTTTTGATTTTAATTTTAAAAAATTCTCTGCCTAAAAGGAAAGAGCCAATTTATTTTAAGTCCTGGTCTAAAAAATCTTCTATTGCGTAAAAGTCTTCTCTTTGCAAATTCCTCTCTTAATTTTTTTAATTTATTTAACTTCTCGAGTTGTTCTGGAGTGAGAATAGCTCTAATTTCCTTTTTATGTCTCAACATACCTTTAAAATGCTCTGCCTTAAGTTTCGAAATTTCATCGATTAAACTTTCTATTTCTTTTTCATCTGCTTCAGGATCTTTAAGGAGCTCTTTCAACTTGAGTCTCAGTTCACCCATTTTATCATGAAAATCCAACAACTGCTCAACTCTTCTCTTCCTTAATTCTTCCAATTTCGATTTTTGTTCCTCTGTCAAGTCGATTAACCATCCCCACTTTATAATTGACTCTTCTCCCATTAGAAAAGGTCTTCTCCATTTCTGTGCATAACTATTAATAGAAAATAAGATTAATATTAAAAAAATTGATGTAAAACCTACTGTTAATACTTTTTTCATCATGTCCCAACCTCCTTAATTTTTTTCACACTTTTTAGACAAATTAAAATTTTAATCCTTGGATACTCGCGAAAGGGGAGGGATTATAAAGGATAATATTTGCAGACACTAATAGGAATAGTATGGTGCCGAGGGCCGGAGTCGAACCGGCACGGAGGAGAACCTCCGAGGGATTTTAAGTCCCTTGCGTCTACCAATTCCGCCACCCCGGCTTTCTCCAACCGACGGAGGCATAATAATTTTCTAACATTTTTATTCCTTTTGTCAAGATACCAAATATTTAAACTCTTAAACAAAAAGGCAGGGGCTCCGCATTGAAGCGGAGCCTCGGGGGATTAGGCGGGGAATATATTAATCGGCAAAGGGGGGGTGATGGCTGGCTTGGGTGGAGGGGGATTCCTTCTTCTCCTTCAATTTCTGCTTTTTATCACCCTTTTCATTAGAAGGTGCTGTTTTCTTTGCATAATCTGTCACATACCATCCGCTTCCCTTGAATTGAATCATTGGAGGAGAAAGAAGTTTAGTTAATTTCCCTCCGCATTTTGAACACTTCTCCAGCAAAGGTTGATTGAATTTCTGTATTACCTCAAAAGTTTCTCCACAATTAGAACATCTGTATTCATATAATGGCATCTTCACCTCTCCACTGGACAGATTATTATACCAAAAATTTACCTATTGTCAACAGTTCGAATTGAATCACTTAAAATCTATATGAAATTGAATCGTTGCCTCATGAGAAAATCTACACGAAATATATTAAAATTAAGCCTCCTTTTAAAGTCAAGGAATTTAAGGAGGCGAAGAAATGGGGTTAACAATGAGGACTAAGAGAGAAA